>CEOQ01163829.1_pt1 | contig 12195 bp, 7 predicted proteins | sample 361351 | NCBI WGS metagenome assembly CEOQ01 (sample SAMEA2619907, study PRJEB7988) | marine metagenome | biome: marine biome (ENVO:00000447); feature: deep chlorophyll maximum layer (ENVO:xxxxxxxx); material: "saline water (ENVO:00002010), including plankton (ENVO:xxxxxxxx)" | depth 60 m | reverse complement strand
TAGCATCTTCTTGACTAATGTCTGCTGTAAATTTAAATGGCATCATAAATGTCTTAACTCTCTCTGGACCTAAAGCTTTTGTAGCAATTACAGCAGTTAAAGCAGAATCAATTCCTCCTGAAGAACCTATTATCGCGCCATTAAAGTTATTCTTCTCAACATAATCTTTAGTGCCTAGTACCAAGGCGTTAAGTAGACTTTCTTTTTCATCATCAATAGTTGGTTGGTTAGTTTCTGCTAGTTCTAGGTCTCCTTTATCATTCATAGTGAAGTCAAAACAATCGACCTGGGTTTTAAATCCATTTAATAAAGTCCAATTTCTTTCATCTGGAGTCACTGCCATCGAATTACCATCAAAAACTAACTCATCCTGTCCTCCCACCTGATTAACATAGACAATACTTAAATTATTTTCTTTGCAGTGGTCATACAATATTTCCTTTCTCTCTTTTATTTTATTTAAATGAAAAGGAGAGGCGTTTAAATTTAGGATTAGTTTTGCTCCTTCTTCTTTTGCTTGCTTAACTGCTTTTTTATGCCAGATGTCTTCGCAAATGGTTATAGATAGCTTGATGCCTTTGATAGAAAAAGTACAAGGATCAGAGCCTGCAGAAAAGTATCTTTTTTCATCGAAAACCTTATAGTTGGGTAATTCCTGTTTCTTATATTCATAAACAAGTTTTCCTTCATGCAACACACCAGCGCAATTATAAGTATTGCCATCTACTATTCTTGGATATCCAATAACTATTGGCACTTGTGGATATTTAGTAGCTAGTGATTTAAGAGATTCCTCTACCTTTTTATAAAGATCTCTCCTTAAAAGTAGGTCTTCTGGAGGATACCCAGTTAAAAACATTTCTGAAAATAAGATAATATCTGGATGACGCCTTGAAAGAAGACTATCAATTGACTTAGTTGCTAATTCAAGATTTCCAGCCACATCTCCAACTATTGGGTTTTCTTGAACCACTCCTACCGAGAGATCTAATTTTTTATTTTTCAATGCTGAAATGCCCTTTAATTCTTCAATTTTTGAGAATTCTAGCATCCAAAGCTTTAAACTATTAGTTTTATAGGTAAAATGCTTGGCCGTTTTAAGAAAAATGCAATTTACAACTGATAATATAAGAATAGCTGGAATGCAGGAATTGATGCCTGCAAATAGGCTTATTGAAGAACTTCCCATTACTGAAGAGGCTTCAAGGGTTGTCTTTGAATCAAGGCAAGAGATTTCTGATATTTTATCTAAAAAAGATGACAGACTTATTGTAGTAGTTGGGCCCTGCTCTATACACGATCCTGAGGCAGGCATAGATTATGCCGAAAAACTAAAAGGTGAAATTGATAAATACAAGAATGAACTAAAAATTGTTATGCGAGTATATTTTGAAAAGCCTAGAACAACTGTAGGTTGGAAGGGTTTAATCAATGATCCAGATTTAGATAATTCTTTTAATATCAATAAAGGCCTTAATATAGCCAGAAAACTTTTATTACAAATTAATGAGATGGGGGTATGTGCCGCAACTGAATTCTTAGATGTGATTACTCCTCAATACATAGCGGATCTCATTTCCTGGGGCGCAATAGGAGCAAGAACTACTGAGAGTCAAGTTCACAGAGAATTAGCCTCGGGTTTATCTTGTCCAGTTGGATTTAAAAATAGCACTAATGGAAGTATACAAGTTGCCATAGATGCAATTGGGTCTGCAAAAAATCCGCACATATTCTTATCTGTGACTAAAGAAGGAAATTCTGCTGTGTTTTCCTCTTCTGGTAACTCTGATTGCCATGTCATTTTAAGAGGAGGTAAAGAACCTAATTACAGCGCTGAATTTATTTCTGAAGCAAGTAATACGTTAAAAAGTTCTAATTTAGAAGAATCTTTAATGGTAGATATGAGTCATGGTAATAGTCAAAAACAGCATAAAAATCAGATAGAAGTTTGCAACAATGTCTCTTCTCAAATTTCTTCAGGAGAAAATAGGATTGTTGGAGTAATGATTGAAAGCAATATCGAAGAAGGCAATCAATCTATGAAAGATATCAATAATCTGGTCTACGGAAAAAGCATCACCGATGCTTGTTTAAACTTTGAAGATACAAAGTCTTGCTTAGAAAAATTAGCAACTTCAATACAAGAAAGAAGATAGCAAAAGTTCTACTTGTAACTAGTAAACTTATGACTTAATCTCACATTATTGAGATGAAAGACCTAATTCTAAAAATTTCGACAGATTCAGCCAAAACAATTGGATTAAATGAGACTATTTTATTAGAGGCAATTAGGACATTAAATAAAACTGAAATTAGCAAGGAAGAACTATTCACTGAATTGCAATTTTTAAGTAAAGATGAAATTAATAAAACTATAGCTAGCTTAATTTCTAAAGGATTAATCAAGACGCAATCATCCTATGATTCATTCTCATTAATTTCTCAAAGAGACTTAAAAGAGCGACAAAAACAGCGATCCAACAAAAAAATAGAAGGTGCTTGGTATCCTCAAGAAGGTGTCATTCTTCAAGCAGAAGAATATGGGATTCCCCTAACCTTTTTAGAGAGCAAAATAGATGAATTTATTCATCTTCATAAGGAAAAACAGGATTCTAGTGAAACATGGGAAATAAAATTTCTTAGATTTCTAATAAAAAAATGGAGAGAACAAGAAACCATAGATTATAAAAATAAGAAGAAATCTCCGATAACAAAAGAATGGTATCCCGAAATTGATGCCCTAGAGATACTGTTGAAGGCAGATATCCCAAAGGAATTCGTCGAAAATCAATTGCCTGAATTTATCTTGTATTGGTCTGAAAAAGGTCAATTAACTGATACATGGAATAGTAAATTTATTGCCCATGTTAGAAGGCAATGGGCAAAAAATAATTCAATTATTGATTCAAATGATGCTCCTAAGCCAATAGAGAATGAGTGGATACCAAATGATGACTTTTTCCAAGTTTTAGCTTTAACTGGGATTAGTAAAGAATTTGCTGAATCTGTAAGAGCTGATTTTATTCTTTATTGGAAAGAGTCTGGTCAAGCTCATGTCTCTTGGAATTCTAAATTTCTTCAGCATGTAAAGTATTGCTGGCAAAAACAAAATAACTCGCCAATGCAAACTAGCGATGAGCTTAATAAGAGGACTGAAGAAAGCTGGAAAATAGATAAAAGCACTGGCCAACAAGAAGATCCTTTTCTTCATAAAGACGAAATAAAATCCAATTTAGAAAAATTAAGACAAAAACATAAAATTTAAGTTTTCTTTCTTAGTATTTTAGTGTTATAGTCATGTATAACACCTAAGATATAGTGTGTTTAAGCAAATAAATAAAACTGTAGTATTCACCCCCCCTATCTCACTGCAGTTTTATTTTGCTAAAGAGATATTATGAAATTAAGACAGACACATAGAACCGCAATATTCGTTTTCTTATTACTTATCGCATGGATGACTTCAGGCTTTTATGCTAATCAACCCCAAAATATCAAAGATGTAGCTGTATTGGAAACTGTTTCTTCGGTGACTGTTTTAAATAGCGAAGCATCTATGCATGCAAAAAAAATACGAGTAAGTGGCTTCACTGAGGCAGATAAATTAGTAAAAGTAAGAGCAGAAGCGAGTGGAAAGGTAATTTCAATTCCAGTAAAACAAGGACAATTTGTTAAGAAAGATCAGCTTATTTGTCAGCTTTATGCTGCTAGTAGAACTGCTTATCCTAAAGTTTTAGCTCCCTTTGATGGTTACTTAGAAACTTTTGATGTAGAAGTGGGTGATTATTTAAATACCGGTGGAGTATGCGGAACCATAATTGATCCTGATCCAATGATGTTAGTAGGAGAAGTCGCTGAAAAAGAGATAACTCTAGTTAAAGTTGGTTCTAAAGCGACAGCAAAACTTATAACTGGAGATCAAATAGAAGGTACTGTCTCTTTTGTTAGTACTTCTTCTAATCCTTCTTCTAGAACCTTTAGAGTTGAAATAAAAGTTGATAACAAAGATAGAAGAATAAGAGATGGAGTTTCTGCACAAATAGAAATAAGCGGTAAAGAGTTATTAGCGCATAGAATTTCACCTTCTATCTTAATGTTAGGAGACTCTGGAGAATTAGGAGTAAGAACAGTTGATGAAACAAACCAAGTTGGATTTTCAAGAATAGAAATTCTGGAAGATACAACAGAAGGAATTTGGATATCCGGACTACCTGAGGTTACAAAAATTATTACCATAGGCCAGGAGTATGTTTACCAAGGACAAACGGTGAATGTCATAGAGTCAGCAGAACCTCAGCCTGAGGCATGAAGAACTTTATACTAGGTGCCGTCAGAAAATCTAGGACAGCTTTAAGCATTCTAGTTTTACTTTTCATTACTGGTATCTATGCAATGGTTACCCTCCCAAAGGCTACTGAGCCAAGTGTGACTTTTCCAGGTGTCGGAGTTTCTGTTGTTTACGAAGGAGTATCACCTCAAGACTCTGAAAGGCTTTTGGCTAAGCCCTTAGAAGCAGCATTAAGACCCATAGAGGGAGTAGATTTTATAAGAAGTACCTCAACTACTGGCTATACCTTCATACAAGTCATATTTGATCAAGAATGGGACATGGAAAAAGCTCTTTATGATGTGAGAGTAAAAGTAGATGAAACAAGAAATGAACTACCCGCTGATGCTAGAGAGCCAAGTGTAATTGAATTTACTTCAAGTGATGAACCTATACTCGGAATAAGCTTAATCAGCAATACAACTTCAGAAAGAGTACTACGTAAATTAGCAGAAGACTTAAGAGATGATATAGAAACCATACCAAATGTATTGGAAGTTGATCTGAATGGTGTACCAGAGGAATTATTAGAAGCAGTAGTACAAAAAAGTGATTTAGAGTACTACAACATATCTATGGGAGATCTTTATCAAGCTATATCCAATAGCAATACTATTATCCCTGCAGGGGCTCAAGATACTGGCAAAGGAAGATTCTCAATCAACATACCAAGTGTGTTTGCTTCCATAGATGACATCAACAATATACCGGTGAAAGTTTCAGGATCAGCTGTTGTAACCTTAACGGATGTAGCAGAAATTAGAAGAACCTATAAAGATAGAGCTGGTTATACAAAAATAAATGGGAAGCCTGCTGTTTCAATGGAAATCATCAAGAGGCAAGGTACAAATATCATAGATACCATCCAAGAGATCAAAGATTTAGTAGCTGAAGAACAAAAAAACTTTCCTTTGGGGGTAGAAGTAGTTTATTCAAGAGATAACTCAGATTGGGCACTCGATATGATTGCTGAAACTCAAGGTAATGTTTTAACAGCTGTAGTTATTGTGATGATTGTGGTTCTGGCTGCTTTAGGTTTCAGAACCTCCATGTTAGTCGGAATGGCAATTCCTTTTTCTTATCTTTTCTCCCTTCTAATAATGATGGCTACTGGAGGAGAATTTAACCTCATGGTTATGTTTGGTATGTTAATTGCAATGGGTATGACTATTGATGGCTCTATAGTTGTAACTGAATATGCTGATCGAAAGTTAGCTGAAGGAATGCCAAGGTCAGAAGCTTATGCTACTGCTGCAAGTAGAATGTTTTTACCTGTTCTTACTTCAACTATTACTACTTTGATAGCTTTCCTTCCTTTAATGTTTTGGGGAGGAATGGGTGAGTTTATAAGAGAAATGCCTATGACTGTTTTTTATGTCTTATTAGGCTCACTTCTCTACTCTTTAATTTTTGCTCCTATTCTTGGATCTCTTTTTGGAGGCCTAGCTAAAGGGTCGGAGGAGCAAATAGAAAACGTTAGAAGACTAGAAAGTGATAACCCTCTCTCGTTGCCTGCCTTCACAGGTTGGTATGCTAAAAAGATTAACAATTTTTTGGATCATCCTTTTCAGATTATTTTTATCATTGTTACCACAATCTATTTCATTACTGCAGTTTTATGGCCAAACCACGGTAAGGGTTTAGTTTATTTCCCTGATGTACCTCCACAATTCACAAATGTGAACATTTCTGCCAGAGGAAACTTTTCAGTAGATGAGGTCTATGAAATAACAAATAAAGTTGAGAAGGAAATACTGGGTGTTGAAGAAGTCGAAACCTTTTATTTCAGAACAGGTACTGGAAGAAGGGATTTAGATAACCCAGATCTGATATCAAAGATTTCTTTAGATTATTTTGATAAAGATGAAAGATTTTCTGGTAAAGATGGATATGAAATAACATCAGATATTGAAGCCCTAACAAAAGACCATTCAGGAATAATTGTCAGAGTTGAAGAGCAACAACAGGGTCCACCAATAGGGAAAGATCTTAATTTCTCTATTCTTAGTGAAAATCCTATTTTGTTAAGGCAGACCACTGAAAAAGTAACAAAATATATACAAGAAGAACTTAGTGGATTTAAAAATATTCAAAATACTCTTCCAAAAAGAGGGATTGAGTGGAAATTAGATATAGATAAAACTAGAGCAGCTCAATTTGGAGCTGGTATAAATGATGTTGGTGCAGCAGTGCAAATGGTAACAAATGGTATCAAAGTAGGTGAATATAGACCTTTAGATTCAGAAAGAGAAATAGATATTAGAGTTAGATTTCCAAAATCTGAGAGAACAATAGATCAACTAGATAGACTAACAGTTAATACTTTTAGAGGTCAGGTCCCTGTCAGCAGCTTTGTAGACTCTAAACCCGTTCCAGAAACGACAACAATTAATAGAAAAGATGGCAAGCGTTCCTATCAAATAACAGGCGAGAAAGTTCCAGGAAGCGTCACTTCTGAAGAAATGAGTAAATTATATTCGTGGATAGAAGATCAGAATTTCAGTTCAGCTATAAGTTTTGATTTTGATGGTTTTGCTAAATATAACGCAGAAGCTCTTACTTATCTTGTAAATGCCTTCATTTTGACGTTATTTCTTATGGGTATTGTAATGGTTACTCAATTTAATAGTTTTTACCAAGCCTCCGTGATCATGTCGGCAATACTCCTCTCTTTTGGAGGTGTGTTCTTGAGCTTAATTATCTTCGGAAGACCTATTAGTACAATGCAAACAGGTATAGCCTTCATAGCTTTATCTGGAATCGTTGTAAATAATAATATAGTGCTTATTGATACTTTTAATGTACTGAAAAAGAACAATCCAAATTCTTCTTCTAAAGAATTGGCTCTACGAACAGCCGTATTAAGACTAAGACCTGTTTTCCTTACTTCATTTACGACAATATGCGGACTGTTACCAATTGCTTTAGGATTTAGTCTGGACTTGATAGCAAGAACTGTTCAAGCTGGTTCATTTATCTCCAGTTATTGGGAACAAATGGCTGGGGCTCTGGTAGTTGGATTAGCTGTCGGAACAATACTAACCTTGGTTGTTACCCCTTGCGCATTGGTGCTGCCTGAAGTGGTTAGAGATTTCAGAAAGCGTTTATTTAAATCAAGAAAAACACAAATTTCCTCTTAAAAAATTTATCTTGTCTTTAAGCTCTCAACTATTTAGAGTTGATAGAACTCTGTGGGAGAAAAATTTATGAAATTGAAGAAATATTCACTTATTTGTCTATCTGTATTGTTATTTTCTTGCTCAAATGAATTTGATATCAATGAAGAAAGAATAATAAAAGCAGATCAAGAACCTCAAAACTGGTTGGCTCATGCCAGAACATATGATGAACAAAGATTTAGTCCTTTAAATTCAATAAATGATGAAAACGTTAAGGAACTAGGCATAGCTTGGTACTTTGATACAGATACAAATAGAGGTCACGAAGCATCTCCTATAGTTTTAGACGGAGTTATGTTCACAACTTCTGCCTGGAGTGTTGTGTACGCACTTAATGCTGTGACTGGTGAACTAATTTGGAAATACGACCCAATGGTTCCAAAAGAATGGGGATATAACGCTTGCTGTGATGTAGTTAATAGAGGCGTTTCAGTTTGGGAAGGAAAAGTCTTTTTGGGAACTATTGACGGTAGACTTATTTCATTAGATGCCAAAGATGGCAGTGTTATTTGGGAACAACTTACTATAGACAAAAGCAGACCTTATACAATCACAGGAGCTCCAAGAATCATTAAAGATAAAGTGATTATTGGAAATGGAGGTGCTGAGCTTGGAGTAAGAGGATATATCACAGCATATGATGTAAATACTGGTAAACAAGACTGGAGATTTTATACAGTTCCTGGTAATCCGGAAGATGGATTTGAAAGTCCAATTCTGGAGGAGATTTCCAAAACCTGGAAAGGCGGAGAATGGTGGAAAGTTGGTGGAGGAGGAACTGTTTGGGATTCTATGGCTTATGATCCTGAACTAGATTTGCTTTATATAGGTGTTGGAAATGGGTCTCCATGGGTTAGGTATATCAGAAGTCCGGGAGGCGGAGATAACCTTTTCCTTTCTTCAATAGTGGCTTTAAAACCAGATACCGGTGAATATGTATGGCATTATCAAACTACTCCAGGTGATAGTTGGGATTACACAGCGACCCAACATATGATATTGGCAGACTTAGAAATAAATAAAAAGAATAGAAAGGTAATTATGCAGGCTCCAAAGAATGGATTCTTTTATGTTCTAGATCGAGAGACAGGAGAATTAATATCAGCAGAAAATTATGTACCAACTAATTGGGCAACTCATGTAGATTTAGAAACTGGTAGGCCTGTTGAGAATCAAGAGACAAACTATAGAGATCAGGTAGTAGAGAAAATAAAACCTGGACCTCTAGGGGGTCATAATTGGCAACCCATGTCATATAGTCCAAATACAAACTTAGTCTACATTCCTGCTCAAGAAATGTACTTCAACTATGGAGTGGATAAAGATTTTAAATACGATCGAAATACTTGGAATACAGGTATAGATATAGCTGCTACGGTACCCCCTTCAGATTTAGAAGAGTTAAATCAGCTATTACTAGATATAAAGGGGCATTTAAGTGCTTGGGATCCTGTAGAGCAAAAGGAAGTTTGGAGGGCTCAATATGATTGGCCTTGGAATGGAGGAGTTCTGTCTACAAATGGAAATTTAGTTTTCCAAGGAACCAGTGAAGGAAATTTAAATGCATTTAGAGCGGATAATGGTGAATTACTCTGGACAAAGGATCTACAAAATGGAATTGGTGCTCCGCCTATTAGTTTCGAAATAGACGGAGTTCAATACTTATCACTAATGGTTGGTTATGGAGGAGCCTTTCCGCTTACTGCTGGATTGCCTCCACTACATACAGGGGGAAATATTAATGGCCGGGTGATAACTCTTAAATTAGGTGGAAAACAAGAACTACCTGAGCCTAAATCTTATGCCGGCATGCCTATCCCTCCTAAAGCAACAGAAGATGAAGCGTCAATTGCAAGAGGTGAATATGAATATCATCAACATTGTCAATTCTGTCATGGTGCAGGTGCAGTTGGAGGAGGACCTATACCTGACTTACAACAGATGTCAGAAGAAACTCATAAAATCTTCCTTGGAATAGTTTTAGGCGGCTCTCATCAAGATGAAGGAATGGTATCTTTTAAAAATATGCTTACTATGGAAGAGGCACAGGACATTCATAATTATATAATTTCTCAAGCTAATCTAACTTATGAACTAGCAAATGCACAATAACTAAAGGAGTAGTAAATTGATAAGTCGTTTCCTAAGGTATGGGTGTTTTTTTCTTATATTCTTTGCTCATGCTATTAAAACTGAAGAAATTCTAATACTAGAAGAAAAGATAATCTCTACAGCAGAGTGGAAAGAAATAGGTACATCTCATGTACTAAACGAAGAGAGAATAAAAAAAACAAACCCTGTACATCCTAGTAATATTCTTAACCAAATTCCTAGTGTTTGGATTAGTAGAGGGTCTGGACAAGAACATTTAACTTCTATTAGATCTCCTGTTCTTACAGGACCAGGAGCTTGCGGCTCCTTTTTAATCTTAGAAGATGGAATACCTACAAGGCCAAGTGGATTTTGTAATGTAAATGGTCTATTTGAAACTAATTTTGAGAACGCAGAAAAGTTAGAAGTAATAAAGGGCCCCTCCTCTGCAAGATACGGCTCTAATGCAATGCATGGCCTTATAAACATCATTAATTTTACTAATTCAGCAGAGAAGCGAGAGCTTTTAGCCAATTACGGACCAGATGATTACTTTTCTTTTAAGCTTAAAGTTAAAAGTGAAATCATTGATATTTCTACATCATTATCAAAATATAATGGTTTTAGAGACAATTCAGGTCATGATCAGCAAAAGTTTGTTATTAATAGGAAGTTTGATTTAAAGAGATGGAATGCTAATGCAAATCTTTCTTCAACAAACCTAAACCAAGAAACAGCTGGTTATATTTATGGATTGGATTCTTATAAAAACCTTTCAGAGATAAAGAAAAATACTAATCCAGAAGCCTTCAGAGATGCTAGATCAAACAGAGCAAGCTTAAGATTATTTAGAACCATAGAAGAAGGCTATCAAAGTCTTTCTCCTTATATCAGAAAAACCTCAATGGAATTCCTTCAACATTATCTTCCTGGGACACCCTTAGAAAAAAACTCTCATCAAAGCGCTGGTTTGATTGGCATTCAAGTTAATGAACTTAGCTCCTATAGCTTAACGAGAGGATTTTCGATAGAGCTTGCGAAAGTTGAACTGCAGCAGTTTCAAAATAACGCCCTTACAGATAGCTCTGCATTCAATAATGCAGTCAGACCTCAAGGTTTTCATTATGATTATGAAGTAGAGGCAAAATCATTAGCTCTTTTTCTAGGTTTTAGTGATTTAGAAATACAGAAAGATGTTTATTTATTTGGTGATTTAAGATTAGAAGCTAATCATTTTGACTATAACAATAAGATGATTTCTGGCAATACAAAAGACGATGGTACTGCATGTGCTTTCGGTGGATGTTATTACAATAGACCTGAAAATAGAAAGGATAGTTATTTTGATAATAGTCTTAGGCTTGGAATTGAAAATAGACTTAAAGAGGACCTAACTATTATTAGTCAAATCAGTTTTGGGTTTAGGCCACCTCAAATTGGTGAGCTCTATAGATTACAAAAAGATCAAGTAGTATCAGATATCGATTCAGAAAACTTAATGATGGTAGAGGTGGGACTGAATAAAAAAATGAAGAATTTTTTATTGGGCTTGAATATTTATACCGGCAATAAAGACAATTTTATCTTTAGAGATGCGAATAACTATATTGTTGATGATGGTAAAACTAAGCACAGAGGAATTGAACTATCAGCAACTTACTATATAAATTTAAATAGTTATATTGAAATAAACAGTAGTCTTCAAAATCATGAATATGACTTTGAAACAGAAACATCAATGAAGGAAAAAATTTATAGAGGAAACCAAATTGATACAGCTCCTAAAATTCTAGCTAATTTACTGTATTCCTCAGAAATAGATGACCGTTTAACACTAGAACTTCAAGTACAAAAAATGGGTAAATATTTTACTGATGCAGCTAACCTTCACGAATATAGTGGTCATACTCTTCTGAATGCTGACTTATTTTATAAAATAACTAATTCGCTAACTTATTACTTTAGCGTCAAGAATCTACTTGATGAGCGTTATGCGGATAGAGCGGACTACAATTTCTTTGGTGGAGACAGGTATTTTCCTGGCAGAGAACGCGAGATTTTTGTTGGTTTTAATTTTTCTCTTTAGAAATAGATTTCATTTCCATAGTAAAAATTAGATAATTCATTTATGACCGAGAAGAAAAAAAATATAAATTTTGAGAAGTCTTTAAATGATCTCGAAAAAATAGTTGAGGAACTTGAATCAGGAGATTTGAGCTTAGAAGATTCATTGAAGGCTTTTGAGAAAGGAATAAAATTAGCCAGAGATTGCCAAGAAAGATTATCTAAAGCTGAGCTTCAGGTAGAAAAATTGATCAAAGAAAATGGGGATTTGAGTAAATCAGCAGTTGAAGATGTATGACGAAAAGGAGCTTTTCTTTGAAAATAAGCTGAGAATTGAAAAATTCTTAGATAATTTACTATCTATAAAAACTCCCAATAAGCTCCAAGAAGCTATGAGGTACTCTGTATTGGTTGGAGGTAAAAGATTAAGACCTAGTTTAACCTATATAACTTCTGAACTTGGACCAAAACAAATTAAATCAGAAACGATAGATGTAGTCGCAGCTTCTGTTGAACTTATCCATTGTTATTCTC
>CEOQ01110399.1_pt1 | contig 12198 bp, 7 predicted proteins | sample 361351 | NCBI WGS metagenome assembly CEOQ01 (sample SAMEA2619907, study PRJEB7988) | marine metagenome | biome: marine biome (ENVO:00000447); feature: deep chlorophyll maximum layer (ENVO:xxxxxxxx); material: "saline water (ENVO:00002010), including plankton (ENVO:xxxxxxxx)" | depth 60 m | reverse complement strand
TTTGCATCTAATACATAATGATGTTTTAAAAATAATTATATTGTTATTAATAAGAAAATACCTGTGAAAAACATCCTGTTATCTACCTTGATTTTAATAATAACGATTTTTTCCTGTGAAGAAAAAAACAAATACAGTTCTCTTGAAATCAAAGTTATAGAATTACTTGAGTCTCAAAATGGGACTTTTGCAATTGCGTTCAAAAATTTAGAAGATGGGAATGAAATTTTAATTAATGAAGATGAAATCTTTCATGCTGCTAGTACTATGAAAACTCCAGTAATGATAGAAGTATACAGAAAAAAAATGATTGGAGAAATTTCATTAGATGACTCAATATTTGTTAAAAATGAATTTGAAAGCATTGTGGATAAAAGTACTTTTCAATTATCTGAATTTGATGACAGCGATAAAAATACATACGATAAAATAGGAAGATATATTTCACTGAGAGAGTTAGTCTTTGATATGATAACCATTAGTAGCAATTTTGCCACAAACCTTGTTATAAAGTATATAGGAGCTGAAAATATAAATAATACCATGAGTGATATTGGTGCAAAAAATATAAACGTACTAAGAGGTGTAGAGGATATAAAAGCGTTTGAGAAAGGACTGAATAATACAACATCTGCCCGAGATCTATTAGTTATTTATGAGAAATTAGCTAGCGGAAAAGTATTGAATAGAGATTTGTCAAATGAAATGGTAGAGATATTAAAAAATCAGAAATATGATGATATCATTCCAAAATATCTACCAAAAGAAATTGAGGTTGCTCATAAAGATGGTTGGATAAATGGTGTTCGTCATGATTCTGGTATTGTATTCTTAGAAAATGGAGTATCGTATGTCTTAATATTATTATCTAAAAATTTAGATAATGAATTGGAAGGTGCAGATATGCTTGCAAAGGTTTCTTTAGAAATTTATAACCATATAAAATGAATTTTTTAGTAAAATTAGATAGTTATCAGAAATCGTTACTTTTTACATCATTACTGATAATTATTATTACATCAATAAATACTGAAGCTATAAATATTGGAAATTTTTCATTTCTCTTTGTCTTATCAGTACTCTTTGGAATATATTACTTTACTTATACTCTATTTAATTACATTTCTTATTCTTCAGTTCAGATAAGTTCAATTCTAATTTTAATTTATCTTAAGAAAACAATTTATTCCTCCATCCCAATAGGTATTTATGTATTATTTATATCTATTTTATTTATAACCATATTTTATTTAATAGAAAAAAAACCTTTAAAACTTTTAATTTATGCAACATTTCTAACTACAATGTCAATATTTTTCTTTAATCAAAAACAAATATTTGTAGAAAAAGAAAATGAAGTATTTAAACTAAAAAACAGAGGTTTAGGTTTTAATTATTATACCTACGCTGAAGGTAAGGATAGACACAGGAAGGAATACCAAAATCCAGATTTCATATCACCTGCTATAGACGCATCTAAAATTATGAAAGATGATTGGAATCAATCTAAAATAAAGTGGAGAGAAAAATTTTGGGGCTTTAATAAAAAAAATATTCCTCTTAATGGTAGATTATGGGTTCCAAAAGGAGATGGAAAGTTTCCAATAATATCGATAATACATGGTAACCACTCTATGCAAGAATTTTCTGATGATGGATACAATTACTTAGGTGAATTTTTATCTGAGAATGGATATATAGTCAATTCGGTAGATCAAAATTTTTTAAATGGATCATGGGATGGTGACTTTAGAGGGAAAGAGATGACTACAAGAGCCTGGCAATTTCTTGAGAATTTGCATTATTTAAAAAGTTTAAATGAAGATTCTCTATCAACTCTATTCAATAAAATAGATTTTAATCAAGTGATTGTTGTAGGTCATTCTAGAGGTGGAGAGGCGGTGAATATAGCATCTAGATTTAATAATTTATCTGCATTTCCAGATAATGGAAATGTAAAGTTTAATTACAACTTTAATATTATAGGAATTGTTACAATAGCACCAACTGATTACAGATATGATAGAAATTACGATTTAAAAAATATTAACTATATGAGCATACAAGGAAGTATGGATTCAGATGAAGAGAGCTTTTTTGGATTAAGACAATCCAATAGAATGTCTAATACCAATGATTCTATAATTAATGTAAATATTTTAATAGAGGGAGCTAATCACTCACAATTCAACACATCATGGGGAAGAAACGATACAGGTTACCCTAGTAAATATTTAATAAATAATAAAAATATTATTCCAGACTGGTTTCAAAGAAAAATATTAAAATACTATTTGTACAACTTTGTGGAATATATATCTGGAAAAGACTTAAATGCAGATAAGAAATTAATTAAATCTTTTAATTATAATATTTCTAATAATACAAGAAAAAAAATAATTTCCAGATTTAAATATGGAGGAGGAAATATTGTAAATGATTTTGAGGGTGATGATATCCTTTTTAATGGTAAAATAAACACATCAGTAGATAGTATTGAAAGTTTTATGTTAAAAGACCTATTATTCAGAGGAGGAAAAAATCAACAAAACTCTTCAATAATGATCAAAACAAAAGAAGCATCAAAAATTACATTTGAGGCTAAAAATAATTTAGATAAGTACACTAACTTAGGAATTGACATCTCAAACACATTAGATTCAACAAGTCTATATATTACTTTTTATGATGAAAATAATAGCCCTGTTGATTCTTTAGAAAGAAAATTATTCAATACAAAAATCAATCTTAACAATTATAAGTTTAATTATCTCACAAAAAGAAGATTCAAAAAATTAAAAGACATAAATTTTAATACATATATTATTAATGTATCGAAAATTAATTTTTCTTCTTTTGATTTATCCTTTTCAAAAATAGGAGAGTTTTATATTGACAATATAATTCTGTATTAAAACAATTTACAATACTGATACAGGTACTTTAAAAGTTCTAATATTCTTAGTTTCTCCTTCACTATCTGTCCAGCTTATATAAATATTATCTTTAAACTTTTCTATTTGAGGAAATCCTGTTGACCTCTGAGTTGATATATTTTCAAATGAAGTTATTTTACCTAGATTTCCTTTGGAATTAATTTTTCTCATAAGTAATAACCCCTTACCATCCAAAGATGAAAGCCAACTTATTAGTATCTCATCATTATCAATAAATTCAACATCTACTCTTCCTAACGGTATATTATTTAAATCATTTACATATATTTTTTCACTAAATGAATACCCTCTGTCATTAGAAAATTTAACATTAACCTTTGGAATTCCATTGGAAGCAGAAAACCATGAAACCACAACATTATCACCATAAGAATCAATATTAGGACCATTAACTGGACAACCATTTATTACCCATCCATCATTATTAATAAGTTGTGGGTCGGTCCAACTACCATCAACATATCTTGAAATAGATATATCTCTTATTTCTTGATCTGTTCTATCTCTGTAAACAACTATTGGGGTTCCATTTGCCACTGTCATTGATGTTTGGCAACAGTCACAAACCTTACTATCAATCTCAAACTCTTCAATAACTTCTCCATTTTCTGATACTATAGCAGATCTTAAACTCATAGGACCTGAGCCATGATCATTATGGGATGATTTGTCATGACTAGTATTCCTACCATCAAGCCAACTTGCAATAAAACCATCATTAAATGGATGAATTGAAACAAAACCATGTTCTGTAAATGTATTATCATTATGAAGTTTATTCTTATTTATCCATTTATCGTTCTTCTTAAAATGATAATTTATATCGTAAGAAAAAGTTGCTTCAGAACTTTTCTTTAAATTAAATGAAATCATATTATCATTAATTTTATTATGAGATATTGAAGGAAAGTCAGCCCAGTTAACAAACCAATCAACACCCTTTGATATTAAATTTTTGTCTACTAACTGATCTTTCTCCAACTTACCCTCATAGAGAAAAACCGAATCATTTTTTAACTCGGTCCAACTCATATACAAATTATCATTGGATTTTAAAAGATAAGGTTCACCTGATTCTGCATCCAAATTTAGTTCTATCTCCTTAAAATTATTTTTATTGATACAAGAAGAAATTATAACGATAATTAAAAAATAAAGTTTATTGATCATATAATAAAATGACTAAAGTTGATAAAATTAACAAAATAAATTCGGGTAAGGACTTAATAATTGGATCCTTTATTTTAATATGCATCATAATCGAAAAAAACATAAAAAAAACAATTCCAAAAGCAGAAAGTTGTATTATTTCAGGAATCCATAAACCAACAATAAGACCAATAGAAAAAGCACATTTTAAAAACCCCACAGTATAAAGAGACCAATCCGGAAGACCATAAGCTTCAAACTCCTCTTTCATAGTTTTAGAATTACCACTTCTCCATTGTGAAGGTTTATTAAAATTTATAACCCAAATCTTCAATACAGACAATGAAATTATAACCTGAAATACTGAAACTAACTGTTGATTTTGTAATAAATCCATCTTTTAAGATAAAAAAAATCCCATTAAGGTTAATGATTGTTTAAAAAATTTATAAATTAATAACCCAATTTTTTAACAACAAAACCTATCATCATGAAAAAGATTATAATATTTTCACTTTTAACTTTATTTATTTTTGATTCATTTTCACAAAGAAGAAGAGGAAATCAAAGCTCAACAAATCAACCAAAAAAGAATGAAATTTCTCTCTCAGCAATGAAATTGAGAAATGTCGGACCAGCATTTCTATCAGGAAGAATTGCAGATATAGCAATTCATCCTCAAAATGATAATGTTTGGTATGTAGCGACTGGATCAAGTGGAGTTTGGATGACCGAAAATTCAGGAACTACATACAAACCAATCTTTGATAGAGAATCTACTTATTCTACTGGATGTATAACAATTGATCCTAATGATAATTCTATAATTTGGGTTGGAACTGGTGAAAATGTTGGTGGAAGACATGTAGCGTATGGAGATGGCGTTTTTAAAAGTGAAAATGGGGGAAGATCTTGGAAGAATATGGGATTAAAAAATTCTGAACATATATCAAAAATTATTGTTCATCCAGAAAATTCTGATGTAGTTTGGGTTGCTTCTCAAGGTCCGTTATGGAGTTCAGGTGGTGAGAGAGGATTATATAAAACAACTGATGGAGGAAAAAATTGGAAAAAGGTTTTAGGAGGAAATGAGTGGACAGGAGTAACTGAATTGGTTATAGATCCAAGAAACCCAGACAGACTTTATGCAGCAACTTGGCAAAGACATAGAACAGTTGCTGCACTAATGGGAGGAGGTCCAGAATCTGGATTGCATAGATCTGATGATGGTGGAAATACATGGAAAAAATTAAAAACTGGTCTTCCTGGATCAAATATTGGAAAGATAGGGCTTGCTATTTCTCCACAAAACCCTGATGTTTTGTACGCAGCTCTTGAACTTGAAAGAACAAAAGGAGCTGTATACAGATCATCAGATAGAGGATCATCTTGGAAAAAGATGTCTAATACAGTATCTGGAGGTACAGGTCCCCACTACTATCAAGAGTTATATGCAAGTCCTCATAAATTTGATAGACTTTATTTGATGAATGTTAGAATTTTAACATCTGAAGATGGTGGAAAAACATTTAATCAGTTAAAGGAAAGAGATAAACACTCAGATAATCATTCAATTACATTTAGAGACGATGATCCAAATTATTTATTAGTCGGAACAGATGCTGGAATTTATGAATCATTCGACTTAGCAGAAACATGGAAATATCACAAAAACCTTCCAATAACTCAATTTTATAAAGTTGCTGTAAATAATGCATTCCCATTCTACCATATTTTTGGAGGCACCCAAGATAATGGTTCAGCTGGGGGTCCTTCAAGGACTGATGAAAGACAAGGTATAAGAAATGCGCACTGGTATAAAATTTTAGGAGCTGATGGACATCAAACAGCTACAGATCCAGTATATAATGATATTGTATATGGAGAGTTTCAGCAAGGTGTTTTGCATAGAGTTGATCTAAAAACTGGTGAGTCTGTATTAATACAACCACAACCTAGAGAAGGCGAAAAATATGAGAGATGGAATTGGGATTCACCAATTCTCGTAAGTCCTCACAAACCTGAAAGGTTATACTTTGCTTCTCAAAGAGTATGGAAGTCTGAAAATCGAGGAGATAGTTGGGAACCTATATCGGGAGATTTAACAAGAAATGAAGAAAGATTAGATTTACCAATTATGGGTAAAAGACAGGGTTGGGATAATGCATGGGACGTAGGAGCAATGTCTACCTACAATACTATAACTTCTGTCTCAGAATCACCTGTTAGAGAAGGTTTAATATATGCAGGTACAGATGATGGAATAATTCAAGTTACTGTAGATGGTGGATCAACCTGGAAAAAAATTCCAGTTACAAGACTTGGCCTACCTAATAGAACATTTGTTAATGACATTAAAGCAGATAATTTTGATGAAAACACAGTATACGTATCGTTAGATAATCATAAAGAAGGTGACTTCAACCCATATTTATATAAGAGTACAGATCTTGGTGAAACCTGGACTTCTATCTCAACTAATCTTCCAAAAAGAAACCTTGTTTGGAGACTTGTTCAGGATCACGTTGCAAAAGATCTGATGTTTACTGCCACAGAAAGAGGAATATTTGTGAGTTTGAATGGAGGTGGTAATTGGCAAAAGATACCAGGCGCTCCAACTATTTCATTTAGAGATATCACTATTCAAAAGAGAGAAAATGATTTGGTTGCAGCATCATTTGGAAGAGGATTCTTTGTTCTAGACGACTACTCTTCTTTAAGAGAGATGTCCAAAGAAAGACTTTCTCAGGAAGGCGCTTTATTTAATACAAGAGATGCTTTATGGTACATTCCAAAAAGTACAGTTGGAAATACTGGAGCTGATTACTATTTTGCTGAGAATCCACAATTTGGGGCAGTATTTACATACCATTTATCTAAAACATACCCTTCTATGAAATCTGAAAGGGTAAAAAAAGAGAAAGAAATGATCAAAAAGGGACAGCAAATTCCTCCTATTGACTGGGATGCTCTAGAGAAGGAATCAAGAGAAGAGACTACTAAAATCTTGTTGTCAATTAAAGATATGGATGGAAAAATTGTGAATAAAATAAGAGCTCAAAAATCCAAAGGTTTAAATCGAGTAGCATGGAACCTTCGTCATTCTAGCTCTTCTGCTATTAATCCAGATAATCTTAGGACAGGTCCAAGAGGTGGCAGAGGAGGAGGAGGAGGATGGTTTAATTCTGGTCATTTAGCAGCTCCTGGAAATTATACTGCTACATTACTAAAAGAAACTAATGGAACCACTACAGTATTAGATGGCCCAATTACATTTAATGTTGTTGATCTAGAAAGAGGAACTCTTAGAGGAATGACTTATAGTGAATATAAAAACCATTCCGATCAGATTATACAAATTCAAAATAGACAGTCTGAATTTTCTAATAAGTTAACAAAGAGTGTGAACAAAGTTAAAGCTATGCGATTATCTTTGAGTAGATCAAAAAGTGAAAATAATAATCTTAGTAAAAAACTTTTTGATATTGAGGAAGAATTAAACTTAATGTCTGTAAAGGTTTATGGAAATTCTGCTAAATCTGAAGTTGGTGAAAAGAATAATCCTACTGTAAGTAGTTTTCTAGGAAATGCTTATAGAGGATTAACAACTACTTACGGACCAACAGGACAGCACAAACAAAGTTTAGAGATTGCTAATAGCATTCTAAATAAACTGGATGAATCTCTAAATATAATTATTGGTAAATTACCAAAATTAGAAGTTGAACTAAGTAATATGAATGCTCCGGTTATTATAGGAGTTAATTAGGATATAATATTTAATCCATTAGTTGTTTTCCAGTTTCCTCTTGTAAAATCTGGAAACTTTTGAGGCGCACCATCATTAAGAATGGATTCTGCGCTTAATGGTGTAACTGCACTCCAGAAGCACCCTTCATATACATTTTGATCCAGAGGTTTACCTTGTCTTAAACATTCAATAATTCTAAACCTCATTATAAAATCCATTCCTCCATGTCCTCCCATTCTTCTAGCTTCATCTCCTACCCTTTTATAAAGTGGGTGATCATATTTTTCATATAACTTTTCTAAATCTTTTCCTTGAGCCCAAGAGTGATGATTTTTAGTTATACCCTCAACACCTCCTTCTAATGCAATTCTAGTTGGAAATCCGGCTAAAGTTCCTTTTGTTCCTTGAATTAAATTATGTCTTGAATAAGGCCTAGGGCTAGTTTCATCCCACTGAATCATAATTGTTCTTCCCAATGATGTCTTTATAATTGAAGTATTGAGGTCACCATTTTTGTAATCTAATTTATTCCATTTATGATCAGGTGAATAATTTTTTTCAGCATAAAGTTTTCTACCAAGAGCTGGAGTTGAATAAGATATTAATGTTTTAAAATTATCATCTCCTCTTCCTAAATTCATATACTGTGCAACAGGTCCTAAACCATGAGTAGGATAAAGGTTACCTCTACTTTTAGCATAATGATGAGTTCTCCATGAACCTGTACCTCTTTGTTGTTCTTCCATCTGAAATCTGAGTTCATGAATATACGCAGCTTCAGCATGAAGAAAATTTCCAATTATACCCTTTCTACACATATTTAAAAACATAAGTTCATCACGTCCATAGTTCACGTTCTCCATCATCATACAATGCTTTCTAGTCTTCTCAGATGTGTCAATAATGGACCATAAATCTTTTAAATTTGTGGCGATAGGCACTTCTACAAAAGCATGAGATCCTAATTCCATTGATTTAATTACCATAGGAGCATGGTTGTCCCAATTTGTAGAAATAAATACAGCATCTGGTCTTTTTTCCTCAAGCATTTTAATCCAATCATTTTCTCCGCCATGATATAATTTTATTTTATTATGTCTTTCATTATCTGCTTCAATACATAATTTTTTAGACCTTTCAGCAAGGTCATTGTATAGGTCACATATTGCAACAACCTCGGTTCCTTTAATTGAAGCTATTTGTTTAGCATGACCAGTTCCTCTTGCGCCAACTCCAATAAAAGCAACTTTTACGTTTTCTAATTTAGGTGCAGCAAAATCCCCCATATATTGAGATTTAGAATCTCTTTCTTTTAAACTTGACCCTGATAAGGCAGATGCAGTAGCTATTGCAGCACCTGACAGTGATGTTTTCTTAATAAAATTTCTTCTGTTTATTTTATTCATTTTTTAAAATTTAGTTGTCTATATAACCCAATTCAAACCTTTTAATTTCAGATTTTGTGTGTTCATATTTAAAAATATTTTCAAATTTTTTTATTATTTCAGGAAATTGATCGGATATGTCATTTTCTTCTTTTAAATCGTTTGAAAGATCGTATAACTCTATTTTTTTATTTCCTTTTTTAATATCCATCAATACTGCCTTATAATCTCCCATTCTTGCAGCTTGCTGTCCTCCATATGAAGGAAATTCCCAGTATATATACTCTCTTTCTAAAAACTTACTATCATCAGTAATTATGTCTAATAAACTTATACCATCTGTATTATAGGAAAAACTATCATTCGCACCTGATATTTCGCTTAAAGTAGGAAAAAGATCATAAGAAATTGATATATCATTAACAACTCTGCTACTTTTAATTTTTTCAGGCCATGATACAATAAATGGAACCCTTACTCCTCCTTCATAGGTATATCCTTTCATTCTTTTTGGATCATTTTGAAAAATACCAGTACTATTAAAATATTCAAAATCTACTCCTCCAGCGTATGTAGGTCCATTATCACTTGTTATTAAAATAACAGTATTATCATAGATATTTAATCTTTTTAACTGTTCTATAATCTCACCAACCTGAATATCAATATATTCAATCATTGCAGCATAAGTTGCTCTTGGGAATCTGGTTGGAAAATAACCTTTATCACCAAGATAAGGCTCCTCATCACCTATAATATTTCTGTACTTATCTATAAGATACTGCGGTGCTTGTAAAGGAGCATGAGGTATAGGGCTAGCATAATAAAGAAAGAAAGGATTATCCTTATTGATCTCTATAAATTCTTGCGCTTTTACATGCATCATGTCCGGTGCATAATCTTTTTGGTTGAATACAAAATAATTTTTTTCGTCATAAGGATCTTGATCTGGTTGAAGTTTTAATCTAGGAGAAATAACATCATTATCTAACATATCTCTATCTTCATTCTCCCATAAATGAGGTGGGTAAAGATTATGAGCCATCCTCTGACAGTTATAACCATAAAAGTAATCAAATCCCATTTTTGTTGGAATAGATTTAGAGTTTGGTGGGCCTAAACCCCACTTGCCAACCATAGCATTAGTGTATCCGGAACTCTTAAGAAGTTTAGGAAAAATTAGTGTTTCGTTACCAATAGGATATTGACCTTCTAAATTTGGATCTTCAGACATCTTATGGTAATCCCAAACATCTCCCCTGCTTCCATACTCATGATTACCTCTAATTTTTGTGTGTCCTGAATGAAGACCAGTTAGCAATATACTTCTTGATGGTGCACATACTGGAGAAGCAGAATAAAAGTTTGTAAACTTTAAACCATTATTTGCAAGATTATCAATATTTTTTGTTTGAATTATTTTCTGACCGTAAGTTCCTAGTTCACCATAACCTAAATCATCATAAAAAAACAAAATAATATTAGGCTTTTCATTTTGAGAGTTAATACATGAAGTAAATAATAAAAAAAGGAGAAAAATTGAACTTCTACTCATGAGTCCAATTTAAAAAAAAAATTTTACAGATTTTTAAGCTCAGATGATAATCTTTGTAGACTTTCTTTAGCATCTCCAAAATACATTCTATTGTTTTCTTTAAAAAATAAAGGATTTTGTACTCCTGCGTATCCTGCAGACATACTTCTTTTTAATACGACTGTTGCTGTAGATTCCCAAACTCTAAGAATTGGCATACCATATAATGGACTTGAATTATCATCAATTGCATCCGGATTCACCACATCATTAGCACCAATAATTACAGCAACATCCGTAGACTTAAATTCCTCATTTGCCTGATCTAACTCTATAAGTTTTGAATAATCCACATCAGCCTCAGCAAGTAAAACATTCATGTGACCTGGCATTCTTCCTGCTACAGGATGAATAGCATACTTAACTTCAACATCATTTGATTCAAGTATCTCTTGAATTTCTTTACACAATTTTTGAGCCTGAGCAACTGCAAGGCCATAACCAGGAATTATCAATACTTTATTAGAATAAAATAGTTGCACAGCAAAATCTGAATCTGTTATTTCTTTAATATCTCCTTGATCTTTATCTTTTGAACTCTTACCTGAAGATGAAAATCCACCAATTAAAACATTCAGTAATGATCTATTCATTGCATTACACATTAGTATTGTAAGAATTGTACCAGCAGCCCCTACTAATATACCACCAAGAAGCATTACTTTATTGCCAAAAATTATACCCGTTAATGCTGCTGTAATCCCTGTAAAAGAATTTAAAAGAGAAATTACTACAGGCATATCTGCACCACCTATTGGTGCAACAAAAAAGATTCCATAAATAAAAGAGAATATGATAATTGCATATAAAAATGAAAATTTACCGTCAGCAAAACCGCTAATTGGATTATCTATAAAATAATAAGATGAAATAATTATTACTGTTAATAAGATAATGTTAACAATATGTTGAAATGGCAAAGTAAGCTTCTCCGACCATCTGTAACCATCTAATTTAGCAAAAGCTAATAAGCTACCTGTAAACGCCACAGAACCTATAAATAAACTTAAAATAAGTACTATAACAACTACAATTTCATAACTCTCTGGAAGATTAATCCATTTATTTATTTCAGTATATGAAAGTAATACTGCACTTAATCCTCCAAGTCCGTTAAATATTGAAACCATCTGTGGCATAGAAGTCATCTTAATCTTATTAGCAATGGTATAACCAACAATTGCGGAAAAAGTTATAGGTAGAATAATCCAAAGGATATTAGAATAAGAATTATCGATTGGCATAATAACAGATGAAAAAATTGCTAACATCATACCCAATGCAGCCAATTTATTTCCTTTGCTTGCAGAGGATGGATCACTCTGAAGTCTAAGACCCCAAACTAAAAGAAATGCAGAAATT
>CEOQ01298445.1_pt1 | contig 12204 bp, 14 predicted proteins | sample 361351 | NCBI WGS metagenome assembly CEOQ01 (sample SAMEA2619907, study PRJEB7988) | marine metagenome | biome: marine biome (ENVO:00000447); feature: deep chlorophyll maximum layer (ENVO:xxxxxxxx); material: "saline water (ENVO:00002010), including plankton (ENVO:xxxxxxxx)" | depth 60 m | reverse complement strand
TATAATATGGATAGCTGTATTTGTTTATCTACATGATTTATATGAAAATAAATAAAATAATTTTGATATTCATATTTTTAATAGCATCTAATTTTTCGCATGCCGAAAATAAGGAATTTAGTCAGTGGTTAGTTTCATTTAAAAATTATGCAATAAACGAGGGAGTTTCCAAAAAAACTTTGGAAAAAGTAATGGTTAATGCAAAATTTCTTCCTAAAGTAATTGAGTACGATAGATACCAGCCAGAATTCTATGAAGACACTAAAACATATATTAAAAAACGAACTTCTTCAAAAAAAATAATCAAAGGAAAAGAATTATATATTTTAAATAAATCCTTTATTGAAAACATTGATGATGAATTTAATGTTGAAAAAGAATTATTGCTTTCATTAATGGGTATAGAAACTAATTTTGGTACATATTTAGGTAAAATGGATATTATATCATCTTTAGCTACTCTAAGTTTTGACAAAAGAAGAAGTGATTTTTTTACAAATGAACTTATTACTATACTTAAATTAATAGATCAAAACAAAGTAGATTATAAAATATTATACGGTTCTTGGGCAGGCGCATTTGGTAATTTTCAGTTTATGCCAACCACAATTAAAAATTATGCAATTGATTATGATAAAAATAATATTGTAGAACTTAAATCTATAAAAGACTCTTTCGCCTCTGCAGCAAATTATATATCAAAAATAGGATGGGAAAAAAATCAACCATGCTATTATAAAATTACTTTAAAAAATAACATACCTTTAAAATATTTAAACACTTCAGCTAAAAAATTAAATAATAAAAGAAAAGCAAAATTTTTTAAGAAATATATAGAAAATTATGATAGTCTAAATATAAATGACAATCTTAAATCTGCTATTATTACTCCTGATAAAGACATTGTACCTGGATCAGAGTTATTAAATCCAGCTTATATTGTTTTTGATAATTATGATTTAATATTGAAATGGAATAGGTCTTTAAGATTTGCGTTAGCTGTTTGTAAACTTAAAAATGAGTTTAAAAATGAATTATAGATATATATTAATATTTCTCTTTTTGTTTTCATGTAAATATACACCTAGCACAAAAATAAATAATGAAATAATTTTTGAAAAATCTTTTTCAAACACAGGTTTTGCTTTGGTTTTTGAAAAAGATTTAAAAAAAAATAAAATTATTTCAAAATCTATCGAAGATAGATCACTGGTAATTTTTCAAAGAAATTTAAAAAAAAATACTTCTGTAAAAGTTACCAATTTAATTAATAATAAAAGTTTAATAGCGAAGGTAGGAGTAAATTCTAAATATCCAAATTTCTATAACTCAGTAATATCTAAAAGAATATCCGAAACATTAGAAATAGATTTAAATGAACCTTATGTTGAAATAAAAGAAATTAACGAAAACTCCATGTTTGTTGCTAATAAAGCAAAGACTTTTGAGGAAGAAAAAAATGTTGCTGACAAAGCTCCAGTTGAAGGAATTACTATAAAAAAAATTGGTGTAAGTAAGGATAAAAAAACTAAAAAAACTAAAAAAACTAATTTCTTATATATTATTAAAGTGGGTGAATTTTATTTTCTAGATACGGCAAAATTACTTAAAAAACGTATTAATAATGATTTAGGCATTAAAAAAGTTAAAATATCTGAGATTTCTAAAACTAAATTTCGTGTTTACCTTGGTCCATTTAAAAATCTTGAAACTTTAAAAAAGAACTTTAATGATATAAGTAAATTGAAATTTGAAAATATAGAAATTGTTAAATTATGAAAAAAATATTTTTTTTAGTTAGTCTGCTTATAAACTCACTTATAAGTTTTAGTGCAAATTCTGAATTTAACGTTAAAGCAAAAACTGCGATTCTCCAAGACTATTTGTCAGGAGAAATACTTTATGAAAAAGAACCTGATTTAATGATATTTCCAGCATCAATGACTAAAATTATGACTAGCATAGTTGCCTTTGAACTAATTAAAAAAGGCGATCTTAGTTTGGATGATAAATTTTTTGTATCTGAAAATGCATGGAGACTTTCACAGGCTGGTTATTCGTCTATGTTTATTATGGTAGGTGATGAAATTTCTGTTGAAGATTTGTTAAAAGGTATAATAGTTGCTTCTGGTAATGATGCATGTATAGCTTTAGCCGAGGGTATAGCTGGTACAGAAGAAGAATTTGCTATTATGATGACATCTAAGGCTCAAGAAATTGGAATGTTAAACACAAATTTTTCTAATTCGTCAGGAATTAATGCGGCTGACAATTATTCAACTGTTAGAGACATTTTGATTATGTCTAGATATTTGATTGAAAATTATCCAGAATATTACGAGTATTTTAAAGAAAAAGATTTTACCTGGGATAGAACTGGTGGCGATCCTATTAAACAAGGAAACAGAAACCCTTTGTTGTATAAAAAAATGGGTGTCGATGGAATTAAAACAGGATATTTAGCATACGAGAAATATTCTCTTGCTTCTTCAATGATAAGAAATGGGAGAAGAATAATAGCTGTGGGAAGTGGATTTGAAACCAAAAATATTAGATCCAAAGAGTCAGCAAAACTTTTAACTTATGCAATTACAAATTTTGATACGATTCAAATATCAAAAAAGCAAGAAAATATTACCGAACTTGAGGTTTGGCATGGTAAAAAAAAGACTGTCGGAGCGTATACTAATGAAGATATTTACAAAACAATACCTAAGGCAAGAAAAAAGTACATTAAAGTAATAGTTGACTACGAAGGACCTGTTTTAGCACCAATTACAAAAGATCAAGAAATAGGTAAACTTAAAATTTTTTATAAAGATGAAATGTTAGATGAATATACCTTGCTAGCTTCTGAAGATGTTAAAAAATTAAATGTTTTTTCTAGATTGATCAAATCAATTAATTTTTTAATATGGGGCGATGTCTAATAAACCAATTATTGTTTTTGAAGGTGTAGAAGGATCTGGTAAAACAACACACATAAAAAATGTTGCAAGATATCTAAAAAAAAATAAGAAAAAATTTGTTAAAATAAGAGAGCCCGGTGGATCAAATAATGCTGAGAGAATAAGAAAAATATTATTAAATAAAAAATCAAATTTTAATAAGTATACAGATTTATTCCTATTGATGGCAGCGCGAAGTGAAAATATTGAAAAAATTATTTTAAAAAATTATAAAAAAAAAATCATTTTAATTGATAGATTTATAGACTCTACAGTCGCTTATCAGCATTACGGCATGGGTATAAATAAAAAATTTATTTATTTTATTAATAAATATTTGTTAAAAAATATTAAGCCAGACTTTGTTTTTTTGCATAAGGTTAATCAATACAATATGACAAAAAGGTTAAATTTAAGAAAAAACCTTAATAGATATGATAACTTTAATAAATCGTTTTATAACAAAGTGCAAAAGGGTTTTGTAAAGCAAGTAAAAAAAAATAGAAATTTTTTGATAATAGATTCAAATAATCAAATAAACAAAAATAAAGAAATTATAATAAATAAAGTAAGGAAATTAATTAAATGATCATTGATCCTATCCAACAACTAAAACTAATAGGTTTTAATAATAATCTATTTGAATTTGTTAATATGCATAAAAGAAACATTCTTCCAAATAAAATTTTACTTACTGGAAAAAAGGGAATTGGAAAATCTACTTTTGCATACCACTTCATTAATTACCTTTTTTCATATAAAGAAGAATTTTCTTATAACATGAATGAAATGTTAATAAATCAATATAATAGGTCATATAAACTTTTATTGAACAATACACATCCAAATTTTTTTAAAGTTAGTTTAAATAGTGAAAAAAAATCAATAGATATAAATCAGATAAGAGAAATGATTTTATTTATTAACAAATCCACATTTGACAATAATAAAAAAATCATACTAATTGACGACGTTGAATATCTTAATATCAATGCCGCAAACTCACTATTAAAAAGCTTAGAAGAACCTAGTGAAAATACATATTTTATTTTAATTCACAATAGTTCAAAGAAAATTATTGAAACAATTAAATCCAGATGTATTGAATTTAAGTTTTTTCTTAATTCTTCTGATGTTAGGACTGTAGTGAATAATTATTTTAATGATGAAATTTATGATCAACTTTCTAATGACTTTAAGTATAATCTTACTTCATCATTTGATTTTATAAATTTAATTAATTTATTAAATAAGTATAAGTTAGAAATCCCATCTATTAATGTTGAATTTTTTCTTAAATATGTAATATCAAATAATTTATTTAAAAAAGAAGAGTTTTTAAAAAATAATTTTAAAGTTTTTATGGAAATTTTTTTTAAAAAAAAAATTTTATTACTTAAAGATATGAATATTTACAACCTGTATAATTATTTTAATAAAAAATATTATTTTGTAGATAAATTTAATTTAGATACAGAAAGTTACTTAATAGAATTCAACAACAAAGCCCTTAATGAGTAAAAATTATTATATAACAACACCAATTTATTATCCTTCTGCCAAACCACATATGGGTCATGCTTACTCAAGTATTGTTGCAGACTTTTTTGCTAGGTTTAAAAGAATCGAAGGATATAATGTTTTTTTTTTAACCGGCACTGATGAGCATGGTCAAAAAATACAAAGAGCGGCTGAACAAAAAGGCATTGAACCAAAGTTATTTTGTGATCAAATATCAAAAACTTTTTTTGATCTATCCAAAACACTAAATCTTTCTAATAATGATTTTATAAGAACCACAGAAGCAAGACATAAAGCATCAGTAGAAAATTTATGGAATATTTTAGAAAAAAAAGATGAAATATATTTATCAAAATATTCCGGTTGGTATTCAGTTTCAGATGAAGCTTTTTACACCGAGGATGAAATAGAAGAATCAAATGATAAAAAAATTTCTAAGGTATCTGGTTCTCTAGTTGAATGGGTAGAGGAGGAGTCATATTTTTTTAAGTTGTCTAAATGGCAAGAACCTTTGCTTAATTTCTACAGTAAAAATCCAAATTTTATACTTCCCGAGTCTAGAAAAAATGAGGTAATAAGTTTTGTTAAAAGTGGTTTAAGAGATCTATCTGTAAGTAGAAAATCTTTTTCATGGGGCATCAAAGTCCCATCGAACAAAAATCATGTTATTTATGTTTGGTTGGATGCTTTAACCAATTATTTAAGCGCATTAAATTACCCAGATGAAAAAAATAAACTTTTTAAAACTTTTTGGCCGGCAAGTTTACATTTAATAGGTAAAGATATTTTAAGATTTCATGCTGTATACTGGCCTGCTTTTCTTTTAGCAGCTGGTATAAAACCACCAGAAAAGGTTTATGGACATGGATGGATACTTTCTGGAGAAGAAAAAATGTCTAAATCAAAAGGAAATATCCTAGATCCAATTGAAATAATAGATCAATACGGACTAGATCCTCTTAGATATTATTTATTAAAAGAAGTTTCTTTTGGTAACGATGGTAGTATTTCCAAAGATAAATTAGAAAATTGTATCAATAGCGATTTGGCTAATAACTATGGTAACTTGTGCCAAAGAGTTCTTGCTTTTATTGAAAAAAATTTAAATATGAAGATTCCTGAAAATTACAAATTTTTAGATGATGATAATAAAATATTAATCAAGTTTGAAAATGAGTATGAAAATTTAATTAAATCTATAAATAATCAAAATATTAATCTCTATGTTAATTTTATACAAGATCAACTATTTGCTGCCAACAAATATTTTAATGATCAGGAACCTTGGAAAAAAAAAAAAGATCTATCAAGGCTCAATACAATTCTATATGTATCTTTAGAATTAATTAGAAAATTATCCATTATGCTTTACCCAATAATTCCAGACTCTTCATTAAAAGTATTAAAAATTTTTAATATTAGCGAAACTGCAATTTCTTTTAAAAGTATAAAAGAGAACAATGTTTTAAAACCTAGTGGTAATTTAGATAAAGTTTCTATTCTATTTAAGAAAATTGAAAAACTATGATAGATTCACATTGTCATTTAGATCATCAACCTTTATCAGAAAATTTAGATGAAGTATTAAATAGATCAAAGAATATTGGTATCGAAAAACTACTAACAATATCTACAACAAATAAATCATTGGATAATATTATTAAATTAGTTAATTATGATCCAATTATCTATGGTACATTTGGTATACATCCTCACGAAGCTGATAAAGATTTTTTAAGTGTAGATGAAATTATTAAAAAAGCTTCTTCTGATAAAAAAATAATTGGTATCGGTGAAAGTGGATTAGATTTTTATTATAATAACAGCAAAAAAAAAACACAAATTGACAGTTTTAAAAATCATATAGAGGCATCTATTAAACTCAACATACCTTTAATTGTCCATTCAAGAAATGCTGAAATAGAGACATTCGATTTATTAAATGAATTTAAAAATTCAAATTTAAAAATTTTAATGCACTGTTTCACCGGATCGACAAATTTTGCAAAAAAACTATTTTCTTTAAATACTTTTTTTTCAGCTAGTGGTATTATAACTTTTAAAAATAGCAATGATCTTCAAGAAACATTTAAACTAATACCAAATGACAAGTTACTTATTGAGACGGATAGTCCTTTTTTAGCACCTATTCCAATGAGAGGTAAAAAAAATGAACCAAGTTTTTTGAAATATACATTAGAAAAACTTGCAGATTTAAAAAATTTGGATAAAGAAGATCTAGATTCAATAACCACTAATAATTTTAACAAACTTTTTTTTAATGCCAATTAAATTTACTATATTAGGCTGTGGATACTCAATGGGTGTTCCTAGAATTGACGGTAATTTTGGTAAATGTAATCCAAAAAATAAAAAAAATCATAGAACTAGGTGTTCAGCTTTGGTTAGTTATTCGAATTACAATATTTTAATTGATACATCTCCAGATTTAAGATCTCAATTAATTAAAAATAATGTAAAAACTATTGATAAGATTTTTTATACACATGCACATGCTGACCAAACTCACGGAATTAACGACTTAAGAGTTTTTTATTTAAAACAAAAAAAAAGAATTAATGTCTATGCTGATATTCTAACTAAAAATTATCTTCTCAATTCCTTTAGATATTGTTTTAAAGTAACATCTGAATATCCTCCGATTCTTAAAATGAACAGTTTAAAAAAAAAACATTTTTTTAAAATTAATAAAAAAAAAATGGAATTCGAGTCTGTTGCTGTTGAACATGGTAATATTGATAGTATTAGTTACATTATTAATAAAAAATGTGCTTATGCAAGTGATGTAAGTAAAATTTACAAAAAAGATTTATATAAATTCTGTAATCTTAAATATTTTGTTGTTGATTGTTTAAGATATAAACCACATTATTCACACTTCCATCTTCAGGAAATTTTAGATTTAATTAAAATTATAAAACCAAAAAAAACTATTTTAACAAATCTTAACAATGAAATGGATTATTCAAATTTAAAAAAAAAATTACCATCAAATGTTATACCAGCATATGATGGTATGACTTTTTTAGTTTAGAACTTTTTCAATTGCATTTATAATTTTATTAGAATTTGGATTGGTGAAGGATGCAAAAGTATCCTCAATTTTGCCATTTCTATTTATCAAAATTTTGTGAAAATTCCATTTAGGTACAGATTTTTTTCCATAATTTTTTTCTGCCCATTTATAAATTTCATGAGCTTTACTCCCTTTTACATCAAAAATTGCACTCATAGGAAATGTTATACTAAAATTAACTTCACAAAAATCTTTTACTTCACCTTCGGTATCTTTTTCTTGATTAAATGATCTAGAAGGAATTCCCAAAACAACCAATCCTTTTTCTTTGTATTTATCCCAAACTTTTTGTAGATCAGCATATTGTTTTGTAAAACCGCAATAACTAGCAACATTTACAAGTAGAAATGCTTTACCTTTAAATTCAGATAAATTAATTTCTAATCCATCTATAGATTTTATAGAATGATCATAAAATATTTTATCATAGTTTGCTTTTGAAATATTTAAGAATCCAAACATTAAAATTACGTTTATAATTATTATTTTATATAAATTTTTATTTTTAATCATTTCTTATTTGTTGGTGATATTAACAATAAAAAATAACCAAAAACAGTTGACAATAATGACCCACTTAGTACTCCAATTTTGACACCATCCATGTATTCAGTATTTTCTACAAAAGCTAAATTCCCAACAAATAAACTCATTGTAAAACCAATTCCAGTAAGAACGCCAACACCATAAAAATTTAACCAATTTGAATTATTAGGCATCTGGGCAAATTTTAATTTAATTGAAACATAAGAAAATAAAAATACACCAACTTGTTTTCCAATGAATAAGCCTAATAAAATTCCCAAAGGCACTTTTTCTAATAGAGAAAACATAGACAAACCTTCCAAAGATACTCCTGCGTTTGCAAAAGCAAATACAGGCATAATACCATACGCTACGTAAGGACTTATACTATGTTCTAATTTAATTAATAATGAATAATCTTTTTCTTTTTTTCTATGCGGTATTGTAAGAGCAAGAAGCACACCTGCTATTGTTGCATGAATACCTGACTGATGTGTAAACTCCCAAAGAAAAAGACCCACAATTAAATATGGTAGAAATTTTTTTATATTAAATTTATTGAGTAATAAAAGAACTATAAAAGCTAATAGCATTAGTGAGAGATATTTTATACTTAAATCTCCAGAGTAAAATAATGCAATTATTACTATCGCTCCTAAGTCATCGATTATCGCTAGGGCTGTTAAAAAAACTTTCAACGATAAAGGAACTCTTGAGCCCAATAAAGATAATACACCTAATGAAAAAGCAATATCGGTTGCAGATGGTATTGCCCAACCATTTAAAGTAGCTGTATTACCAAAATTTATATAAACATATATTAATGCAGGTACTAGCATTCCTCCAACAGCACCAATTATAGGAAGCATAGCTTGTTTTATATTTGAAAGTTCACCTTGAATAAATTCTCTTTTAATTTCTAACGTTACAAAAAAGAAAAAAATTGCCATTAAGGCATCATTAATCCAATGAATAACTGATAGTTTAAGTCCAAGATTATTTATACCGATAAATATATATCTGTTGAGTACATCAAAGTACAAGTAACTATATTCAGAGTTACTAATTATAAGAGCAATAATAGCAGCAAATAACAATACCAGGCCGCTTGAAGCCTCTAATTTAAAAAACCATCTAAAAGGTTTTGATATAACTTTAATCATTTTACCTAATTAAGTCTTTAAAAAATAAACTCATATCTTTTAAAGTTTCATATAAATTTTCAAGAATCATATCAATACCAGGTATTAATTGAGACAAAGCATTTTTGAATGTATCTACAATTACTAATAAAGCAATTATAGATATTATTATTACTATAAACATTTTAAAATAATTACTTTTTTTTTGGTTTAAATCTTTCTTTATAACTAATTCTTTTTTTGTCTTGCTTTTTTTTATATCTTTATTTTCAATTTTTATTTCATTAACTTTAACTTCTTTTTTTTCTGGGATTTTTATTTCGTCAGTTTTTTTTACTTCAGATTTTTTTTTAATAGTTTCATTTAAAAATGAGGGTTTAAAAAACCATTGATTTTCACAATTTCCACATTGAACCAATCGACCTTTGTCACCAATAAGATTAGAATCAATTTCAAATTTTTTGTTACATGAGGGACAACTAATTATCATATGTTCTTATATAGCATATTATTTAAAAATTTCTTTGATTTTACTTACATTTCTTCTTTGAAATTCATAATATCTACTGTATTAGTAACACATTCGGGGCGTAGCGCAGCCTGGTAGCGCATCTGGTTTGGGACCAGAGGGTCGCAGGTTCAAATCCTGCCGCCCCGACCATTATTTATGAAAAAAGCTAAAATATATAAACCATCTAAATCTGCTATGCAGTCCGGATATAAAAAATTAGATAAATGGGTGATTGAATTTTTAACTGATAAACCTGGAGTCAATCCTTTAATGGGTTGGGAGAGTTCAACTGACACTTATACAGAATTAAAACTTGAATTTTCAACAAAAGAACTTGCAATTGATTATGCAAAAAAAAATAATATTGATTTTGAAATTATTGAAAATAAAGAAAGGAAAATAGTCAAAAAATCTTATGCTGATAATTTTTTAGACTAATTTATGTTTAAATTTTTTACAGAAAAGAAGTGGTTTCTTTGGAGTATTTTTGGTTCATTATTAATTTTAGTATCAACTTGGTATCAAGTTCAATTAGATGTAAAAATAAATGAATGGTTTGGAGAATTTTATGATACATTACAAAAAGCGTTAACGACCCCAAACTCTGTTACTGAAGCTGAATTTATTGGATATTTATTTACTTTTGCTAAAATAGCTGCTCTATGGATTTTAATTGCAGTATTTACAGGTTTTTTTACTAGCCATTGGGTTTTTAGATGGAGAACTGCTATGGCCGAATATTACCATAACCAATGGCTTAAAGCCAGATTAACCGAAGGAGCATCTCAAAGAGTTCAAGAAGATACATTAAAATTTGCAAGAATTATGGAAGGTCTGGGCACAGGTCTATTGGACAGTGTAATGACTTTAATTGCTTTCACGCCAATATTATGGGGCCTTTCAAAACAGATTGATGTTTTACCGTGGATAGGCCAGGTTGATCATGCTCTAGTTTGGGTAGCAATTTTGTCTGCCTTAGGTGGTACAGTATTGTTGGCTGCAGTGGGAATTAAATTACCTGGGATAGAATATGATATTCAGAAAGAAGAAGCTGGTTATAGAAAAGAATTAGTTCATGGTGAAGACAATCCCATCAGAGCAGCTCCTCCAACTATTGGTCAACTATATAATAGAGTGCGGGGCATTCATTATAAATCTTATTTTCATTATTTATATTTCAACACAGTTAAATGGAGTTATTTTCAAGGTATGGTTATTGTTCCATACTTAGCACTAGCGCCTACAATTGTAACTGGTGCTATTACATTGGGTTTTGTTCAACAAATAACACGAGCATTCGGTAGGGTTGAAGGTTCTTTACAATATTTGGTTAAAAGCTGGTCAACAATAGTTGAATTGATATCTGTTTGGAAAAGATTAAGAGAATTTGAAATGAAATTAAATTCAAGAGAAAATGATACAACAATTAAAATATAATCGTGATTTTTGATAGTAATTTTATTAATGAGCTTTCAGATATAACATCAAAAGCCGCGGTGGCATGTTACGAACATATTGGTAAAGGAAATAAAATAATAGCAGATAAAGTAGCAACGGATTCTATGCGGAAAAACTTAAATAAATTAAATATAGATGGTGAAGTTGTAATAGGAGAAGGTGAACTAGATGAAGCACCTATGCTTTATATTGGAGAAAAACTAGGAACAGGCAAGGGTCCCAAAGTAGATATAGCCGTTGATCCTCTTGAGGGAACAAATTTTGTTGCAAACCAATTACCAGGTGCATTGTCAGTTATGGCAATTTCACTAAAAGGTAACTTATTCAAAGCTCCAGAAACCTATATGGATAAATTAGCAGTTGGAAAGGATATACCTAATAATCTTACAGATTTAGACTTTCCAGTTGAAAAGAATATTAAAAATATTGCTGATTTTAAAAAAAAAAATCTTAAAGATATGACGGTTTGTTTGTTAAACAGACCTAGGCATAATAAGTTAATAGATAAACTTAGAAAATTAGAGGTAAATCTAAAATTAATTTCAGATGGTGATGTTGCTGGAGCATTATTGATAACAGATCAAAAATATAATGTTGATTTGTTTATTGGCATTGGTGGGGGACCAGAAGGTGTTTTAGCCGCTTCAGCTCTTGATTCCTTTGGTTGTAAATTTCAGGGAAGATTTATATTTAAAACAGATAAAGACATTTCCAGAGCAAAAATGATGGGTATAAAAGATTTGAATAAAAAATATGAGTTAAGCGAAATAGTTCGTGGTGAGACAATTTTTTGCGCAACCGGTATTACATCAGGAGATATTGTCAATGGAATCAAGATGGAAAATGGAGTGTTTAAAACTGAAACTTTAGTCACATATAAAAATTCTATATCAAGAGTAATAAAAAAAGAGGAACCAATTACTTGATTAATCGATATTTATACAATAAAAGTTCCTCCTCTGGTCCCTTCGTCTATCGGTTAGGACACATGGTTTTCATCCA
>CEOQ01004709.1_pt1 | contig 12205 bp, 14 predicted proteins | sample 361351 | NCBI WGS metagenome assembly CEOQ01 (sample SAMEA2619907, study PRJEB7988) | marine metagenome | biome: marine biome (ENVO:00000447); feature: deep chlorophyll maximum layer (ENVO:xxxxxxxx); material: "saline water (ENVO:00002010), including plankton (ENVO:xxxxxxxx)" | depth 60 m | reverse complement strand
TAAATATTTTACATTTTAATCCAAATTTTTTTGCAGCCATGCTTAACATTTTTCCGGCATATCCTGCTCCTGTATCTCCTACTATGTATTTTTTCCCAGCTCTTTTAGCAATAAGGCAGTGTACGGTAGCATTATAAATTTTATGAGCTCCTCCATTAGCTTCGGACACAACTTTTGTCCATATTTGAGCTCCACCCAAATAACTTGTTAAATTTTTAAGTTTAATAAATGGCGTAGGAGCACCCACCCAATTTTTAAAATAATAATCTCTTTGTTTGATAAATTTTTTATCGTTTCTAAGTTTTTCAAATAGAATAGTTAAATCTTCAATTGGTTTTTTTAATGTTTCAGGAATGAAATTGCCACCAAATTTACCTCCCCAAAAGCCATTTTCATCATGTTGGTCAATTAAAAGTATTTTTTTTTTAATTTTCATAGTTTATTTTATTTAAATTTCTTAAAAAAATATTTATTTTTGAAATATCCTTTTCTTTAGAAGTTTCCAGGCTTCCTGATATATCAATAATATCTGTTATTTTTTTTAATTTATCAAGATCATCGTCGTACTGTATATTGCCAGCCAACATTTTCTTTAAATTTTTAGGAATTTTATTCAATAATGAATGATCAAAACTCATTGATTTTTCATAACCTTTACTGTCAAAAAGTATTATTTCGGATACATTTTGATAGTCTTTATATTTTAAAATGTCATCTTCATTTTCTATAGTAAGTGCTGTAATTATTTTTTTATTATATTTTTTTCTAATTTGAGCAGTATTGATAGGCGATGTATCATAGAGTTGGTAATAATCAAAACTAAGATTTTTTATTTTTTCTAAAAAAAATTCATTTGGATTTACTAAAACTGCTACAAAATAAATTCCTTTTTTATTTATATTAACTAGATTTACTAAATTATCAAATTTAACATATCTATTTGATTTTTGGTAATTGCAAATAAATCCAATGTACTTAGGTGGATAGGGATGATTAATAATATAATTTAATGTTGTAGTATCTTTAATGCCACATATTTTTGCTTGCATCAATTATTTAGATGGTTAATCAATTTTTCTAAATTATTTTTTATATTTCCTTGAGTAATTGGTCTTCCAACCACAATTGCTGAAGCTCCATATTTATAAAATGCATCTTTCGCTGTAGTGGTTCTTTTTTGATCATTTTTATTTTTATTTGAAAATCTTATTCCAGGGCAAACTATTTCTAAATTTTTATTTTCTTTTTTTAACAAAGCTGCTTCTTTTGCTGAACAAATTATTCCATCTAACCCTGCAGACTTACAAAGTTTGAATTGATGTAATACTAATTTTTTAATTGATTTTGAATACCCAACCTCTTTTAAAGATTTATTATCCAAACTTGTTAGTACAGTTACCCCCAATACTTTAATATTTTTATTTATTTTATTAGTTTCTTTTTTTATTGTTTTTAACATATTGAAACCACCATTTGCATGAGCAGTAATATATCTACAATTTTTTAGGTCTTTAATAGAATTAATTGCAGACAGACATGTTTGAGGGATATCGTTAAGTTTTAAATCCAAAAAAAATTTTTTATTAAATTTTCTTAAAAAAGATCTACCTTTTTTAGAGTAGAAAAACTGAATACCAAATTTGTAATAAACATCAAGCCTATCTGTATTTGTTTGACTTATTATTTTTTTTACTTTTGAAGTATTACTGGTATCACAAGCAATAAATATTTTTTTATTTGACATTATTTATTTTGGTAAATAAGTTTTTTGTCATTTTGAAATGAACTGATATTTTTTCTGGCACTTCAACAGTCTGTCCAGTTTTAGGGTTCCTAGAAATTTTTTTTTTTTGTTTTTTTGAGTACCATACTGCAAAATTTCTTAATTCTACCCTCCTTTTTGATTTTACAGCTCTTTTAATTTCTTCAAGGAAGATCTCGACCACTTTATTTATATCTTTTTTTAAAAAGTTTGGATAATTGTCTGATAACTGATTAATTAAATTTGATTTTACTATTCCCAATTTATTAGCTTATTTTTTTTTTTTACTAACTTTTTCATTTAATTTATCTGACAATGTAGAAAATGGAAGATTTTTTCCAGATAAAGGTGAGCTAAATTTTGTTACAGCCTCTTTATTTTGCAGTTCTTCCAGTAGTTTTATGCTTAAAACAACTTTTCTTTTAGGTAAATCTATTTCGGCAATTGCCGCATCAATTCTTTCCCCTCCGACAAATCTTGAACTCCTGGAATCGGCTGGATTAATAGCTATAGATTTTTTCTGTATTAAAAATTCTAAATTACAACCGCCCTCTGGTTTCACAATTAACCCCTTGTTATTTGATGAAATAATTTTAACTGTTAAAATATCATTAACTTTTTTGTCAGTGAACCAATCAAAAGGATCTTTTTGCATTTGTTTTAAACCTACTCTAATTTTATTTTGATCTTTTTTAATCTCTAAAATTTTAACGTTTAATTCATCACCTTTTTTATATTTCTTTAATTCTTCCTCACCGTTTTCGGTATAACTCAAATCATTACAATGTAAAAAAGCATCTAGATCGAAGTCATTCAATTTTAAATATATTGCGTAATCAGTGATATTATTTACTTTTCCTTTTATTGAGCTATTTACTGGAAATTTGGTTTCCAAAACATCCATAGGATTTTCCTTGGTCAATTTATGAGAAATAGATACTCTTCTTTTTTCTTTATCAATTTCAGTGATTATACAGTCTATTTCATCACCAACTTTAAAGGTTTTTTTTACAGATGGATTTTTCTTTGTCCAACTTATCTCTGATGTGTGTAATAAAGTTGATAAACCAGGTTCTAACTCGCAAAAAGCACCATAGTCCATCAATTTTACAACCTTAACTCTATAAACTTTATTTAATTTATAATTAGAAATATGCTCGAAAGGATCCGGGGATAATTGTTTAATTGAACAACTAACTTGTAACTTTTCTTTATCTACACCTATAACAAGCAAGTTATGTTTTTCTCCTATATTAAATATTTCCTCCGGATGATTCACTCTTGAATAACTTATTTCTTGCAAATGAACTAGTACATCGAGTTCTGAATTTACGTCAAAAAAGCAACCAAATGAGCTGTATCCTTTTACAATGGCATTTTTAATTACATCTCCAACTTTATATTTTTCAACTATTTTAGCTTTATCTTCTTTTTTACTTTCAGTAATAATTTGCTTTCTTGAAACACAGGCATTTCCTCTGATCTTATCTAATTTAATTAAAGCAAATTTTTGTGGCTCATTCATTAAATGAGAAATATCTTTTAGTGGTTTATCGGATAACTGTGAACCAGGGCAAAATAATAATGAACCTGTATCAATGTGCTCAACTATAACTCCCCCTTTGACTTTTGATGTAATCTTTCCAATTATGTGCTCGTTATTTTCATATGCTTTTACTAGCTTATCCCATCCTTTTAACTTGTTTGCTTTAGATGCAGACACAATAACATCGCCATTTCTATCTTCAATTTTTTCTAAATAAACTTGAATTTTTTCTCCATTTTTAATTTTTTCATTTAGCCCTATAGATTTTAATTCATTAATATCAATCACTGGCTCGGATTTTAAACCATCTACAAATAAAAATACGTACTTTTCAGTAATTTTTGTTATTTTACCTTCAATTATTTTTCCTTCAGATATATTTTTTGACTTAGAAAACTTGCTACTTAGAAGTTTTTCAAATTCCTTTGCTTTATTGTTATTTAAATCTTTAAATACTTCCATTAATTCAACTTTTTATACATTATTTTTTTTATTTTTAAAAAGCATGCCTTTTTAGATAAATTTGACGAATTAATCAATACCTGATCTTTTGTTCGTTTTAGAGGGGAATATTTTCTTTCATAGTCACTTTTATCTCTAATTTTAATGCTTTTTAAAACTTTATGAAACGAAGTACTTTTTTTCATTTTTTTTAATTCAATAAATCTTCTTTTTGCTCTTACATTTACATGCGCTGTAATAAAAAACTTAAATATAGCGTTTGGCATAATTTTTGTAGTGATATCCCTTCCATCTAAACAACTTCCATCAAATTTATTTGGCGGCGAATAAGCACATTTAATTTGAAATTTATGCACCATTTTTCTAATGTATAATTTTTTTGCAATTTGAGATGCGGCTGCACCAATTTCTTCATTTAATAAATTTTTATTTTGTAAATGTGACATTTTTATATTTTTTATTTTATTTTTTATCAATTTTTTATTAAATTTATCGCGATGTTTTTTTTTTAATAAAGCAAGATATCTATAAATTTTTCCGGTATCTAGATAAAAAAGATTAAAATGTTTAGAAATCAGCTTTGCTTGCGTACCTCCTCCAGCAGAAGCTTCGCTATCTATTGCAACTGTTATAAATTTTTTTTTTTTCAATTTATTTTAGCACCCAATGATTTAATTAATTTTAAAAAATTTGGAAAAGATGTTTTAGTAGATTCGCTATCGTGAATTTTCCACTGGCCTCCAAAAGACAATGCAGCAATAACACTCATCATAAAAACCCTGTGGTCTTTCATAAAATTTTTTATAATTATTTTTTTTGAGATATTTAAATTAGGGTTACCGTATATTTTTATAGAATTTGAATTTAATTTGGTTTTTACACCTATTTTATTTAATATGCTCGAAGCAATTAATAATCTTGGACTCTCTTTTTTATTTAATTCAGAAAGATTTTTAAAAACAGATGCTCCTTTTGTTTTTATACATGCCAAAAAAATTATTAAAAATTCATCTATTGCATTAGAATTTAGCTTAGCGGGACAATTTATATTTTTTAATATTTTTTTGCTTCTTACAAAAATGTCACCAATTAATTCACCCTTATATTTTTTTTTGTTCTTTAACAAAATATTTGCACCCATCATATTTAATATTTTTACACAACCAATTCTAGATGGATTTATATTTACATTTCTAATTATTAGTTTTGAGTTTTTTGAAAGAAGTGTTAACACAATAAAAAATGCCGAAGAGCTAAAGTCACCCGGGATATTATAATTAAATGATTTAAAATTATTTCTTCCCTCAATTTTAATTATATCGAAAGATTTTTTTTTTTTTATTTTAATAGGTATATTTAAATATTTATAAAGTAACTCAGTATGATTCCTTGATTTTTTTGATTTAATTGTTGTAGTTCCCGGAGCATTTAAAGCTGCAAGCATCACAGAACTTTTGCATTGAGCAGACCCAATATTTTCTTGATATTTTATTGGTCTTATGAGATCCGATCCTAGAATTGAAATAGGTAAATTTTTTTTATTTAATGGTAAAAAAACAGCTCCAAATTTTTTTAATGGATCAATCACTCTAAAGAAATCTCTTTTTGATAAACTTTTATCTCCAGTCAGTTTTATTCTTTGATTTGTAGCTATTAACAAACCTAAAATTAATCTAGCACATGTTCCTGAATTTCCAGCGTTTAAAATTATTCCTTTTTTATAAACAAAACTATTAATTCCATTACCAAAAATTTCGCAACAATTTTTTTTTTTGATAATTTGAACTCCTAATTTTTTTAAGCAATTAATAGTGCTATTTACGTCTTCTGAATTGGGCAAATTTGTTATTTTTGATTTTCCAATTCCCCAGCTTGCAAGCATTAATGTACGAATTGAAATTGATTTATCTCCATCTATAATAATGTTGGTATTATAGTTGTTTATTTTTTTACAAATCGAAACTACCCTGGTCATTTATTTAATTTATTTTAAATTTTTCTCCAAAGTAATGAGATTTTGCAATTTGATCATTTGTTATTTCAGTAGGTGTTCCTTTACTAATAATTTTTGCATTTGATAGCACTATGGCAACATCCACACAGGATAATAGGTCTCTTGCTTGATGATCTACAATAATTATTGTTATGTTGGTTGTTGTTTGAAGTTTTACTATAATTTGCTGCAGATTAGAAATACTCATAATATCTAGAGCAGCAAAAGGCTCATCCAACAATAAAATTCGAGGATCTCCCAATAGAGAAAGTGCAATGGCTAGTCTTTTTTTTAAACCTCCTGACAAATTTGAAGCTTTTAATTTTAAAACTGATTCTAATTCAAAATATCCTATAGACTCATCTATTTTTGATTTTCTATCTTTTTTATCTTTAATTAAAATCTCTCCAACAGCAAATAAGTTTTCTTCTACTGTTAAATCATGAAAATATCCTGAGTACTGGGGACAATAACCAACTCCAAATTTTCTTGTTCTTAAGTTAATTGGAAGGTTAGTTACATTTAATCCATCTATTAGGATTGAGCCACTCTGTGGCTTTAATATTCCTGTGATTAAGTTCAGTATAGTTGATTTTCCAACACCATTTGGACCTAGCATTCCAAAAATTTCGCCTTTATTAATTTCAAAATTTATTTCATCTAAAACAATTCTTTTTCCAAATAACATTTTAATTTTTTTAAAAGATATCATTGGATCTTTTTTCTTAAATGATTTAATTCTAAATTTTTTTATTGTAGACATTAATAACCAGTATTTATTTTAATTTTTTTATCTTTGCTATTCATAAATATTTTTGAACTTTTATTATTGAAGTCTATTTTAATATTGTCGGTTTGCATATTGGTATTTAAACCCTTATAAATTACATTGTTGCTTACTGTTGCAACCTTTGATTTAAAATACAAATTTAGTTCTTCACTTGTTATTTCGTGATTTAAATATTTAATATTTACTTTTTCTCTAAAATTAGTCATTAAATTTTCTTTATTATAGGTTGCACTATTTGAAGTAATATTTATCACTTGCAAATTAGACAAAATAATTTTTGCCTCTACATTTTTTAATAAAACTTCATTAATATTTTTTTTGTTAGTTATGCCTTCTTTTGCATTTACTTCAAATTTATTACCGTAATTATCTATAGAATAATACTCTATATTTTCAATAATATTTTCTTTTTCTGATAAATTTTTTTGTTCAATTTTTTTAGCAGATGATTCTTTTTCATCATATATTTTAAGTTCAACTTTATCTTCACTAAGACTTTGATAAAAAATATAAATTATTGCAATTAGTGATAGAATTAAAAATGAATAAATTAATTTATCACTTTTAATCATTAAGTTATATTAGCCTGTAATATATTGTGTATATGGATTATACCAATAGTCCTTTTAGGTTTACTGTTCACGCACAAGGAAGTTATTTTTTTCTTATCTGTCATTATTGATAACGCTTTTGAAACCAAAGTATCCTTATCAACACTTAAAGGATTCTTTTTCATAATATTTTTTACTTTTTGAGATTGAAGATCACTGTATTTTTGGCTTGCTCTTTTAATATCACCATCTGTAATTATTCCTGTTGTTAATCCTTTGTTATTTTTAACTACAACAACACCTAGTTTTTTATTATTTATTATTTTTAGAGCTTGTTTCATTTTTTTATTTTCATTGACAAATGGGACAGCTTTTCCTTTTATCATAAGTTCCTCAACAGTCTGCAGCTGTTTTCCAAGACTTCCCATTGGATGTAATGCTTTAAAATTTATTTTGTCAAATTTTTTATATTTCATTGTTGCAATTGCTAGACAATGTCCAATACTTAATGTTATTAAAGTACTAGAAGTTGGCACTATCGAATTTGGATCTGCTTCTTTTACTTCAGGAATTAATAATTTTATATCTGATGATTTATATAATGTTGAATTTTTTTTAGAGACTATTCCAATAAGTGCAATTCTTTTTCTTCTGGAATAATTAATAATAGTTTTTAGCTCTGGAGTTTCTCCACTGTAGCTAATTAAAATTAATATATCATTTTTTTCAATACCTCCCAAAGAACCATGTCCAGCATCATTTGCATCTATAAAGAAACTTGGTATTCCTACGGAAGAAAAAGTACTACTAAGTATTGCGCCAGCAGCACCACTTTTTCCTGTTCCAGAAAATATAATCTTACCACTTTTTCTATTTAAAATTTTATGAACAGCTTTATCAAATGAATAATTAATTGATCTTTTTAATTTTTTAACTGCAATAGTTTCTTCATCAATTACTTTTTTGGCTATTTTTTGAAAATTTATTTTATTCATGAATGTGCAAAAATATCCTCTTTAAATGAGGCTAAATCAAGATCTACCCTAGTATTAATAAAATTAATTGTATCTTTATAAAGTTTAATTCTATTTTCTCTTAACAATATTTTTTCAAGCCCGGTAAAAATTTTGTGAAGATAAATTACATCATTGGCACAATAAGCTAGTTGCTTTTCAGTTAATTTTCCACCAAAATCAGAAGTCTGAAGTTGTTTACTTAAATCAATACCAACAAACTCTTTAACAAGATCTTTAAGACCATGTTTGTCGCTATAAGTTCTTGCTAAACGTGACATAGTACGAGTACATTCAACATTGTTGATTGTTATTTTCAAATATTTTTTAAGATGTCCTAGATCAGCCCTAGCATAATGAAAAATAAAAGATTTATTTTTATCTGATAGTAATCTAATTAAATTTGGAGCATTATAATTATCTCTATTTAATTGAACAATATGACAATCGTTATTGCCCGAAGATATTTGAACAAGGCATAATGGGTCGCGATGGACATCTAAACCGCGCATTTCGGTATCAACAGCTATTACTTTCGCTTCAATAATTTCCTCTGGTATTTTGTTGAGGTCAAATTTATGTAGTTTTATGTCTGTCATTTTAAGTTATTATATATATATGAAACCAAAAAATATTCTAGTTTTCGGAGCCACAGGTCAAATTGGACGTAATTTAGTTAGAAAGCTTACAAGGGAAAATTATAAGGTTACTGCGGTAACTAGGAATTTACATAGAAAAGGTTATATTTTAAAAACACAGGGCAATCCAGGCTATATTGATATAGTTGAAGCCAATTTATTTGATATAGGGAATTTAAATGAACTAATCTCAAGCTGCGATGTTTGTATAAATTTAATTGGAATTTTATATGAAAAAAGAAATAATACTTTTGAAAATATACATAAAAATTTTCCTTCTATAGTTTCAAATATATGTAAAGAAAAAAGAATTGAGCAATTTATTCATATTTCTGCCTTAGGAATTGATGATGCTACGGAAAGCAAGTATGCAAAAAGTAAGTTAGAGGGAGAAAAATGTATAAAAAAAAATTTTCCTGAATCAACAATTTTAAGACCATCGATTTGTTATAGCGTAGACGATAAATTCACAAATCAACTTATGACCTTGCTTTCTGCCCTTCCTATTTTTCCACTTTATTATAAAGGGGAAACAAAGTTTATGCCCATACATTGTTCAGATCTGACAGAAATAATTTTTCAAATAATATCTAAAAAAATTGTATCAGAAACTATTGAGTGTATCGGACCAGAAGAAATTACATTTAAAGAGATAATTCAACATTTGTTAGTTTCAATAAATAAAAAAAGAATATTAATTCCATTTCCTATATTTTTTGCTAATCTTTCAGCGACTTTCTTTGAGCTTCTACCAAAACCTTTATTAACAAAAGATCAACTTAAACTACTAAAATATAACAATATTTCTTCAGGAAAATATAAAACAAATTTTGATTTAAATATTAAATCAAAGTTAATGTTTAAAAAGGAGATAGATAAATATTCTTATATGTGGAAAGATGGAGGCAATTATTCTAAATCAGAATAGGCGTTCTTTATGGTCATAAATTTTGTCTATATTATTATAACAGCAATATTAATTTTTGTAATTTACACCGCAATCAAGGCTATCATGATAGGAGTTAAAGCTAAGAAAGGTAAAAAATTTTCTAATAAAAAAATTTAAATTATAATAAATTGAATATAAATTAAAGAACTGATTAAATTAAGAAACTTATATGAATCTGGGATTTTGACTAAAAAAAATTTTTTTAAAAAATAATAATTTATGCTGATTTAATTTTCTTTTCAATAAAATGTGGCACTTCATCTTCTTTAGTGATCAGTTCTTCTTTTCTGTCACGAGTTTGCCATACCATAAGCATATGCAAGGGACAATAACTATATTTTTCTACCACATTTCTTCCACAAAAAGAAAAATTTTCCTCATCTGGATGTCCTTGACCATACTTACAAGTATTTTCTGTTAATTCTTCTAGGGATAAATTTTTAGCAGGTTCAAAATCTTTATCTAAAAGAAGAGTTCTAAATTTATTTCTCCGATTTTTTCTTTGGATATTTAAATTTTGATCAACATTTTTATTTTTTTTATGACTATAATGGCTTCGTGTTTTAATTTTTGCAGAAAGATTTAATCTATGGGCTTTTCCTATTACCGCATTACGACTTATGCCTCCGATTATATTAGCAATTTCGCTAGCTGTATTTCCTTTACCCCAAAGTTCCTTTAATTTGTTAACCTTCTCTTCTGTCCAGCTCATATTATACAATATATTGTGTTGATAGTTTTATATATCACTATATGTACTTAGTCACAATAATTTATAAAAACAAGGATTTTTTATGTTTTTTTCACACAAATTTTAAAAAAAGTTTATTTGTTTAACCAATGGTTGAATTAAAAAATAAATATCAAATTGGCAAAAGAAGGTTTGGTGTAATCAATTGGGTTGGAGCTTATTCATTGTATAAGAAAGAAGTGCTTCGTTTTATTACGGTTGCAGGACAAACTTTAATCGGTCCAGTTGTAACTTCAGTATTGTTTTTACTAGTCATTTCTTTGGCCATAGGAGAAGATAGAGTGAATGTTTTAGGGGTACCCTTCATAGAATTTTTAGCACCCGGATTAATTTCTATGCAAGTAATTCAGCAGTCTTTTTCTCATTCATCCTCATCATTATTGATGGGCAAAGTAATGGGGAATATTGTTGATCTAATTGGTTCTCCACTCTCAGCTTCAGAAGTTACTTTGTCAATAATATTTGCCTCTATTACTAGGGGTATACTTATCTCAATAATTTCATTTTTTGTTTTTTCTTTAATGATTGAATTAGAAATAAAGAATTATTTAATTTTATTAACTTATTTACTTTTAAATGGTTTTTTGATGGGAGCAGTCGGATTTATAGCGGGTCAATGGGCAGATAAATTTGAACATCTCGCTAGTGCAACTAATTTTATAATTGTTCCTATGAGTTTTTTATCAGGAACTTTTTATTCAATAGATAGACTGCCTGAATTTCTTAAAATTTTAAGTTTGTTTAACCCTTTTTTTTATATGATTGATGGGTTTAGATATGCATTCATAGAAAATTTAGATGGTTCGATTAGCGTAGGTGTAATTTACCTATCTACATTATCATTCGTGATTTGGTTTATTTCATTTTTGTTATATAAAAAAGGTTATAAAATAAAATCTTAAAAATGAGTTCATTAGCTAAAAACTATAATAGAAAAAAGATAGCATTTACAAGAGGTAAAGGAAGTTATCTTTATTCAACGAATGGAAAAAAATATTTAGACTTTGTTCAAGGAATAGCAGTTAATTCACTTGGACATGCTAATCCAAATTTAGTAAGTGCAATTAAAAAACAATCTAAAAAGCTTTGGCATGTTTCAAATTCATTTGTAATTCCCGAAGGAGAAAAGTTAGCTCAAAAAATAACAAAAAAAACTTTTGCTGATTATGTTATGTTTCAAAATAGTGGAACAGAAGCAACCGAAGCCGCAATAAAAGTTGCTAGAAAATATTTTCATAAAATAGGAAAACCAAAAAAAAACAGAATACTTTGTGTTAAAAATTCTTTTCATGGTAGAACTTTAGCTGCTATTTTTGCAAGTGGTTCAAAAAAAATGACCGAAGGATTTGGACCTAAAGTAAATGGATTTGATCATTTTATTTTTGGAGATCATAAATCTTTAAAAAAATCAATAACAAATAGAACAGCAGCAATTATGGTAGAGCCAATAATGGGTGAGGGCGGCATAAAAGTTATCCCGGACTGGTGTTTAAGAGATTTAAGAAAAATTTGTAACGAAAAAAAAATTCTATTAATTTTGGATGAAGTTCAGTGTGGTATTGGACGTTCAGGAAAATTTTTTGCATTTGAATATGCAAAAGTCAAACCGGATATTGTTCCAATTGCCAAAGGACTTGGTGGAGGATTTCCAATTGGAGCAGTATTAATGAGCAAAAAAGCTGCTTCTGGCATGACACCCGGAACCCATGGGTCTACTTTCGGCGGCAATCCTCTAGCAATGAGTGTAGGA
>CEOQ01019804.1_pt1 | contig 12213 bp, 12 predicted proteins | sample 361351 | NCBI WGS metagenome assembly CEOQ01 (sample SAMEA2619907, study PRJEB7988) | marine metagenome | biome: marine biome (ENVO:00000447); feature: deep chlorophyll maximum layer (ENVO:xxxxxxxx); material: "saline water (ENVO:00002010), including plankton (ENVO:xxxxxxxx)" | depth 60 m | reverse complement strand
GCCTGGGCAAAATTGAGCAATCCTGAATTTACGAAGCTAACAAGCATAACTGTTGTAGCGCTGCTACTTTGAATTACCATTGTAACAAAAGCGCCTACAAAAACCGCTAGGAATTTATTGGATGTTAATTTTTCTAAAATAACACGCATACTATTTCCAGCAGTCATCTTCATGCCATCACTCATCATCTCCATTCCATAAAGAAACATTCCCATTCCGCCAAGCAGGCCTGTTAATAATAAGAATATAGAAATATCTTTTGAAGATTCACTTCCAGCAGCATATAGAGTACTGCTGAATGTTAATAAAAGTAATAAGAGTAGAGCTGTATATTTTGATATTTTAATTTTTTTAACCATGATTGAGAAATTTATTTTTTAAATATATTACCTATAATATAAGAAATAATTTTGGGGTTTTCTTTCAATCTTCTTATTGAATACTCAAACCAAGCTTCTCCAAAAGGAACGTATATACGAACTTTATATCCTTTCTTTTTTAATTCATCAAGCTTGTTGCCCATTGGTACTCCAAATAGTACTTGAAATTCAAATCTATGAGGAGATATCTCATTTTTTTCTATAAATTTTTCAATTTGATTGATGAGTCCTAGATCATGTGTGGCTATACATGCATATCCTTTTCCCTTCAATATAGTTTCGACCAACAAAATATAGTTTTCATTGATTTTTACTCGATCATTCAATGCTAGCTCTGGAGACTCTTTATAGATTCCTTTGCAAATACGCAAATTTAATTTTGGCGAGTCTAATTTTTTAAGATCTTCAATGCTTCTATAAAGATAGGCTTGTATTACGGCTCCAAAACCATCATGAATTGCTAAAGCTTCTTTAAATAGATCTAATGTTATGGAAGTATAGATTGAATTTTCCATATCAATAGTAATTCCAATATTATCTTTATTACCATAGTGGGCTAATTCTAAAATATTTTTTTTCGCTAATTCTTCATTTAAGCTTAATCCTAGGTGTGTCAATTTTATAGAAATTGTACTATCTAAATTATTTTTGGAAATACTTTGAATTAATTTAGTGTACTGATTGAGAACGTTATTTGCTTCAGTCTCTGAATGTACATGCTCTCCCAATATATCAATTGTAGTTGAAAATCCGTTATTATTTAGTTTTTTTACTATTTCAATTACAGATTGAATATCCTCTCCAGCAACATATGGTTTTGCAAATGGCTTAGCAAACCATTTTGGAAGATAAGGCATTATTGTAGCGATAGACTTATTTATTAATGACATAAGATTATGGAATTTATGGTTGGATTTGAAATTTCGACAATCGGAAATACAAGAAATTATTAAGTATCAATTCAATTAATAAAAAATAACAAAATTTTGCGAAGTTTACCTTGACGAGACTTCAGTGAATAATCTAAATTTATTGTCTGTAGAAGGGTAATAAATCGATGTATCGCGACTTCGGAACTATATTTATTTTTATTCTAATGGGCATTGTCTTGGTTTATCTGCCATTGCTCATTCAAAAACTTGTTGCACCTAATAATCCAAACCCTGACAAACTAGCCACATATGAATGTGGTGAGGAATCAGAAGGTTCTGCATGGGTTCAATTCAATATTCGTTTTTATGTAGTCGCTCTCATTTTTCTTATTTTTGATGTTGAAGTTGTTTTTTTGTTTCCATGGGCAGTTGTATTTAATGATTTAGGAATGTTGGCATTTGTTGAAATGGCAATATTCCTAATTATTTTACTTGTCGGCCTTGCCTATGTATGGAAGAGAGCGGATTTAGATTGGGTAAAATATAATGTGAAATATGGACGAGGTCGTTATGCTAGTCTTTTTGAAAAGTCAAAAACAGTTCAGGAGTAGAAATGGGTGTTTTAGAAAATAAATTTCAAGATAATGTCATTGTAGCCTCATTAGATAAAATTTTAGGATGGGCTAGATCTACCTCTCCATGGTATTTCCAATTTGGTTTGGCCTGCTGTGCTATTGAAATGATGGCTTCTGCAGCAAGTAGGCATGATTTAGAGAGGATTGGAATGATGCCCAGATCTTCTCCTAGGCAGGCAGATGTAATGATTGTCGCAGGAACAGTTACAATGAAAATGGCCCTTCGAGTTAAAAAACTTTATGAGCAAATGGCAGATCCTAAATATGTGATTTCAATGGGAAGCTGTGCAACTAGTGGTGGCCCATATTGGCAGCATGGGTATCATGTTTTAAAGGGAGTGGATTTGGTAGTTCCGGTTGATGTATATGTACCTGGTTGTCCACCTCGGCCAGAAGCATTAATCGAAGGACTTTTAAAGTTACAGGAAAAAATCCAAACCGAACGTCCTCTTACTAGAAAATCTGCATGACTATAACAGAAATAAAATCAACTATATCAGATCAAAATTCTGGTGCGGTTATTGAAAACGAGGGTTTGTCAGATAATCAAATTGAAATCAATGGTTCGCAATGGTTAGAAGTTGCAACTTTTATGAAAGAGGATCCTAATCTGTCTTTTGATCAATTAGAATGTATCACAGGGATTGATACAGGTGACGGAGGCAGTCTTCAGTCTCGATACAACTTGCATTCAATGGAGCACCGTCATAAAGTTGAAATAGTTATTAATCATGATAGGAAAAAACCAATAGTCCCATCAATTGAACAAGTCTGGCGTATAGGAGATTGGTTTGAGCGCGAAACATATGATATGTTTGGAATTGAATATGAAGGCCATCGTGATTTGAGAAGAATTCTATGCCCAGATGATTGGGAAGGATGGCCTTTAAGGAAAGACTATGAGGGGCAAGACTCCTACCATGGGATTGTAGTGCCAAAAATTAAGGAGGAAGACGGTTGGGAGTAGTCAAGGCAGATCAAATGATCCTAAATATTGGGCCCCAGCATCCAAGTACCCATGGTGTATTACGCCTTGAAGTAATGACTGATGGAGAAATTGTCTCAGAGATTAAGCCCCATCTTGGTTATTTACACCGTTGTTTTGAAAAACACTCTGAAAATGTTACATATGAACAGGTAATTCCCTTTACTGATCGTTGTGATTATCTTGCTTCAATGAATAGTAACTTTGGTTATGTAGTTGCGATGGAAGAGTTGATGGAAATAAAAATTCCAGATCGTGTGGAATATATACGGGTAATCATGGGTGAATTAAATCGGATTGCGAGCCACCTCTTGGCATTGGGTGTCTATGGATTGGATATAGGTGCATTTACACCTTTTTTATATATGTTGAGAGATCGAGAGCGAATATTGGATATGTTTGAATATACATGTGGTGCTAGACTCCTTTATAATTATATGTGGGTGGGTGGTGTTTCTCATGATTTACCAAAAGATTTTGAGAAAATTTGCATAGGTTTCCTTGACTATTTTGAGCCTCAAATTGCAGAATACAATAATTTGTTAACCTACAATAAAATTTTTGTTGAAAGAACGGCTGATGTTGGTGTTATCCCCTCAGATGTTGCAGTCAGCTATGGTGTCTCTGGTCCGAATCTTCGTGGGTCTGGGGTTAAGTGGGATGTGAGGAAAGATGAGCCGTACTCAATTTATGATCGCTTTGACTTTGAAGTACCTATTGGGAGTGGAAAATTTGGAACCTTAGGGGACTGTTTTGATAGATATTGGGTCAGAATGCTTGAGATAAAAGAAAGTACAAAAATAATTCGACAAGCAATTAAAGATCTTCCATCTGGAAATGTGCATCAGGCAATACCAAAGAAAATTAGACCTCCAAAAGGATCTGTATATAGGCGCACAGAAAGCCCCAGAGGTGATCTTGGGTACTATATCGTTAGTGATGGATCTCCAGTTCCATCGCGAGTAAAAATGAGATCACCTGCCTTTACTGCATTATCTTGTTTGGATGAGGTCTCTCGTGGTTGGATGATTTCTGATGTCATTGCTATTCTTGGAAGTTTAGATATTGTTTTAGGAGAAATTGACCGATGACTGTTGATTTTCTCATAGATTGGTTTTCAACTATCGGGGATTTTCCTGTAATTGCATTTATTCTAGCTGTAATTATATCTGGAATTCCACTCTTTTTGCTTATGGCATTAAATGCAATGGTTGCTGTATATGTTGAAAGGAAAGTTTCTGCGTTTATGATGGATCGTATTGGTCCAATGGGGCAAGGTCCAGGTCTTCATGCAGGAAAATGGGGATTACTACAAACTCTAGCTGATGCTATCAAACTATTGGTAAAAGAGGATACAATTCCTGAAACTTCAGATAGATTGCTATTTAAAATGGCTCCATTTATAATTTTTATTGGCGCTTTTCTTGGCCTTGCGGCTGTCCCCTTTAATTCAAGCTTACAGGTTGCAGATTTTAACGTCGGAGTTTTTTATATAATTGCTGTTGGCTCTATTGGTGTTATTGGAATTGTAATGGCTGGCTGGTCCTCAAATAATAAATGGTCACTTTATGGAGCAATGCGTTCAGCGGCCCAAATTATTAGCTATGAAATTCCTGCAGGCTTATCAATAATAGTACCAATTATGATGGCAGGAACTATGAATCTACAAGAGATGATTCAGTCTCAATCTGGATCTGTTTGGGGTATATTGCCTAATTGGATCATTTTTAACAATCCTTTTACATTTTTAGCTTTCTTTATTTTTTTTATTAGCGCGGTTGCAGAAACAAATAGAACACCTTTTGATATACCAGAGGCAGAATCAGAATTAGTTGCTGGTTGGATGACAGAATATTCAGGGTTTCGTTGGGCAGTGTTTTTCTTAAGCGAGTATGCAAATATGTTTGTGGTTAGTGGATTAGCAGTTGCTGGCTTTCTAGGCGGATGGCTAAGCCCAATTCCAGGTATGTTCAATTCTGCAGGTTGGGGACTTTTTTGGTTTATGGGAAAAGTAATCTTTCTCATATTCCTTATGATGTGGTTTCGCTGGACTTTTCCAAGGCTTCGAGTAGATCAGCTAATGCATGTATGCTGGAAAGTTTTTATCCCCATAGCTATGTTTAATATTTTTGGAGTAGGAATTTGGAAACTTATTTTTGGGTAAAAAATGTCTAAATATTTTGCAAATATATATGAAACTGTAAGCACTCTTTTGATTGGAATGCGCATCACATTTCGCCATATGATGAATATTAAAAGAGATAATGTGACACTTCAGTATCCTGAAGAAAGATGGCCACGTCCTGAGAGGAATATTGGTTTTGAACATAAAGATTATAATGTGATTCGTTCACGATTACATGTAGATATAGATGATTGCATTGGGTGCTTAAAATGTGAAAGGGTATGTCCTGTAGATTGTATCACAATCAATACGATTAAAACACCAACTAGAGGTGAGGATATTTCTGAAGTAGGGCATACTGGAGAAACTTCAAATGGAACAAAAAAGGCTATGGTCTTAAGTAGGTTTACAATTGATATGTCTGAATGTTGCTATTGTAATTTATGTACATACCCTTGTCCTGAAGAGTGTATTTACATGGTGGGCGGGCCTAATAGCCCAAAACACCCCATTGATTATGAGTTTTCAGAATTTGACCGCTCAGATTTAATTTATCAGTTTGCAAAAAAATTGACACCAGAACAAAAGAATAGTCTTGAGAATCCTAAACCTGAAGCAGAGGCATAATGGCTGATTTTATTTTTTGGATAATTGTTGGACTTACAATTGGTTCTGCAATCCTTGTTGTGCAGAGTAAAAAATTAGTTTATTCTGCATACGCATTGCTTTTCACTCTATTTGGAGTGACGGGTCTTTATGTATTTTTATGGGCTGACTTTTTAGCTGTAGTTCAAGTTGTTGTTTATATCGGAGGAATTCTGGTTTTGATTATTTTTGGGATAATGCTTACTAATAAAATAACATCAGTAAATATTAGTAATACATCTGTTCAAAAGAATATTGGTTATTTAGTTTTGCTAATTTTCATTTCAGGCTTGGGGTATATGGTAGCTAATACCCCTTGGAGTTCAGTTGCAAATAGCGAGCCTGTTCAAACTACTGAGGCCATTGGTCGTTTATTAATGATTGATTATTTACTTCCATTTGAGGCAGCATCATTGCTTTTATTAGGTGCTTTAATTGGAGCGACAACCTTATCTAGAAAGGATGATTAGTGGATAGTCTCATCAATTATCTTTTTGTTAGTACAATACTCTTTTCATTGGGTCTTTTTGGTGTCATTACTCGTCGTAATGGAATCGCTGTCCTAATGGGTGTTGAATTAATCTTAAATGCTGCCAATTTAAATTTTTTAGCATTCGCGCGATTTGGAGGGATGAATATGGCTGGTCATGTATATGCTTTATTTGTCATCGTTCTTGCAGCAGCTGAAGCAGCTGTAGCGTTAGCAATTATAATTAATATTTTTAATAATTATAAGACAATTAATATCGATGAAGTGAGTGGCTTAAAGCAATGATTGCTCCAGACACAATAACGTTTTTTTGTTTATTGATTTTATTCTTACCGCTGGTTGCATTTGTAATCAATATTTTTTTTGGTAAGAGATTGCCTCGCCAGGGCGACTGGGTATCAGTAGGAGCAATATTAACGACTCTTTTATTATCATTGATTTTGCTTTTTTCGATGTTTGCAAATGGAAACTCTAGCTTTTCCCATGAAGTTATAATGCCCTGGATCGATTTAGGTGCATTTCAGATTGATTTAGGATTTTGGGTAGACAACATCACAATTGTGATGTTAGTTGTTGTTGCCTTGATCTCAAGCATGACTCATTTATTTTCAATAGAATATATGAAAGGTGATGTAAGGTATAATCGTTATTACGCTTATTTAGGGCTTTTTACTTTTTCTATGAATGGAATCGTTTTAGCAAATAATCTGATATCACTTTATATCTTTTGGGAATTGGTTGGTGTAAGCTCTTTTCTATTGATTGGTCATTGGTTTGAAAAGCATTCTGCAGCGGATGCGAGTAAAAAAGCATTTTTAACAAATAGAGTTGGTGATATAGGGTTCTTCATAGGAATTATGCTTATTTTTACTGCAGTTAATTCTTTCAATTTTCAAGATGTATTTCAAGGTGTAAATCAAGGATTGATAACTGGTAGCCTCTTAACTTTAGCAGGTATTGGGCTATTTATGGGAGCAGTAGGTAAATCTTCTCAATTTCCTCTTCATATTTGGTTACCTGATGCTATGGAAGGGCCAACTCCTGTTTCTGCATTAATGCATGCAGCAACTATGGTAGCTGCAGGTGTTTATTTAACAGTAAGATTATTCCCATTATTTTCTCCTGAAGCCCTAACAGTCATTGCATATGTTGGAGGTTTCACGGCCTTATTTGCAGCTACGATTGCTATTACTCAAAATGACATTAAAAAAGTTTTAGCTTACTCAACTGTTAGTCAATTGGGATACATGATATTAGCCGTTGGTGTTGGAAATTACATTGCTGCATTTTTTCATCTCTTAACTCATGCAATGTTTAAAGCATGCCTATTTTATGGTTCTGGATCAGTTATCCATGCTATGCATCATTCTCTTCATGAAATTCACGATCATGAAACTGATCCGCAAGATATGAGAAATATGGGTGGGTTTAGTTCAAAAATGCCAACTACATATTGGACAATGACAATAGCTACATTAGCTATTTCGGGCGTTCCTCTATTTTCTGGATTTTTATCTAAAGATGCTATTTTAGCGGGGACGCTTTCTTTTGTTCAGCATCATCCACAACATTTATTATTGGCTATTTTTGGCTTTGGCGCAGCTGCAATAACAGCATTTTATATGTTTAGATTAATTTTTATGACATTTCATGGTAAGCCAAAAATGCCTAAAATATTTGAGGGTATCCATGAATCTCCAAGATTAATGACATTTCCGTTAATCATCTTGGCTGGATTAAGCGTTTTTATTTTTTATACATTACCTTATTTTAATCCATTCTCAGATCATGGATGGTTTACTGATTTAATTAAGGCACAAGATTCAGCCGTTCCAGGGAACCCAACTGCGGCAGAGATATATGATGGGGTACATCATGCGCACTATCCGGCGATGGCACTTTCGTTAATTGTTGCTAGCTTGGGTATTGGGTTATCTTATTTATTCTATTTTAAACAAAAATTTTCTGCAGAAAAATCTGCTAGTAGGATTGGGTTCCTATACAAACTTTCTTTAAACAAATATTATTTTGATGAGAATTATGATCGTTTTATCTATCAACCATTTTTGAAATTATCCCGCGCAGTCGCTTATTTAGATTGGGATATCTATGATAAATATTTTATTAATGGTTTTGGACGGATAACACGGTTATTCTCAAAATTAACTGGAAAAATGGATTATGACGGTCTGGATCAGGTACTAGTTGATGGTGTAGGTCGTTCAATGCAGGGATTTGGAAAACAATTAAAACTAATACAAACTGGTCGATTGCAAAATTATATGCTATTTGCATTAATAGGTGTAATTATGATTTTAATCTTTCAGACAATATAGAGATTTGATAAAGGGTAAGGTATGAATTATTTATTAAGCTGGATTATTTGGTTGCCAATAATTGGGATGGTAACAATTGCTTTTGTTCCAAGGAATAAATCTGAATTGATCAAACAGATAGCTGCTGTTGCTTCTGGTATTCAATTGCTATTAGCAATCTACCTTTGGAAGATTTTTGATCAATCAGTTGGGACATTTCAGTTTATGGAGAGAGCAGAATGGATTCCTTCATTTAACATCACTTATATCCTTGGAGTAGATGGTCTTAGTCTACCAATGGTATTTTTAATGGCATTGATTGGATTTATAGGAGTTTTTGTTAGTTGGAATATTGATAAGGCTGTAAAAGGATATTTTTCACTTTTTCTCCTTTTAAACACTGGGGTAATGGGTGTGTTTTTGGCTCTTGACTTCTTTCTGTTCTATATCTTTTGGGAAGTCATGCTACTTCCTATGTACTTCCTGATAGGAATCTGGGGAGGACCACAGCGTGAATATGCTGCGATCAAATTTTTTCTTTATACATTGGCTGGTTCTGTTTTGATGCTAATTGCGATTCTAGCTCTTTATTTTACATGTGGCAAAACTTTTGATATGCTCGTTCTAATGGAAACTGCTCCGATAGCTTTAAATGGGATGCTTTGGTGGGGAATGAGTGCAATCAAAGTAATTTGGATCCTATTATTTATTGGTTTTGCAATAAAGGTACCTGTTTTCCCATTCCATACTTGGCTTCCGTTAGCTCACGTAGAAGCGCCAACGGCAATCTCTGTTATACTTGCTGGTGTATTGCTGAAATTAGGAGTATATGGTATGTTGAGAATTAATTATACAATGCTACCGGATGGTGTATTTTGGTTCGCAGGTGCACTGGCAGTATTGGGTTTAATAAATGTTATTTGGGGTGCAATGTGTGCTTTAGCTCAAAAAGATTTAAAGAAATTAGTGGCCTATTCATCTGTAAATCATATGGGATATACACTTCTTGGCATGGCAGCTGTTATTGCAGCATCAACAATGAATGGTGGTAATTTAATTAGTGCCCAAGCTGGAATGGGTGGTGCTGTTTTCCAAATGTTTAATCATGGTACAATTTCAGCAATGTTATTTATTTTGGTGGGTGTGATCTATGATAGAGCTCACCATAGGGATATTGAGGGATTTGGAGGCCTAGCTTCTCAAATGCCAATTTATACAGCTTTTGTAGCTGTTGCTTTTTTTGCAGGACTTGGTTTACCTGGGTTCAGTGGCTTTATTAGTGAAGCAATGATTTTCATTGGCGCTTTTCCTGTTTTTAAAACTGTTGTAATTATATCAACTTTGGGGATTCTTCTAAATGCAGCTTATTTTTTGTGGGCATTTCAACGCATCTTTTTTGGGCCTGCAAATGAAAAGTACAACGACCTCCCTGAAATTAATAATCGAGAGTTATTCACTGTAGTTCCTCTAGCGGTTATTACATTGATCTTAGGTGTCTATCCTCGCCCATTTCTAGATTTGATTTCTGCAACACTAAATGTATTAATTGATTCGGTTGTATCCTTAGGTGGATTCACCAGTACTTTTTAGTAAGGATAATTAATGAGCAATCTAAATAGTTTAGCTCACTTTTGGCCGGAGCTGATTCTTACGGTAACAATTTTAATTGCTATCATAGCAGATCTTTTTTATCGTAGGGAAAATTCATTCAATGTAGCATGGTGGGTGCTTGGAGGCTTATCTCTTACTTTATTTGCAATAAGATTAGGTGGTGGAGATGTAACTAGTCTTTTTATGGGTACAATAGCCCTTGATCCATTTGCTAATTTTTTCAAAGTATTGATTTTATTGTCAACTGCTTTGGTTATTCTTATGAGTTTTAGTTCAAAAGAACTCAAAGAATATAGAGTTGGTGAATACTTTTCAATATTATCAATAATGACATTTGGTTTATTTCTCATGGTGTCGGCAATTGATATACTGATGGTTTATTTAGCGATTGAGATTGTTTCAATAATGTCATTCTTTTTAGCAGGATATTTAAAGAAAAACCAACTTAGCAATGAGGCCTCATTGAAATATGTGATTTATGGAGCTTTTTCTTCTGGGATTATGCTTTATGGATTAAGTATTCTTTTTGGATTAACAGGTACGACAAAATTTTTTGAAATGCAGTCTGCAATTTCAGGACTAAGTGCCCAATCAAACTTAGCCTTAATCTTGTCAGTTGTATTTATTTTAGTTGGGTTTGGGTACAAAATTTCTGCAGTTCCTTTTCATTTTTGGACTCCAGATGTTTATGAAGGTTCTCCAACAACTATAACGGCGTACTTATCAGTTGCGCCAAAAGCAGCTGGCCTTGCACTATTAATTCGTTTTTTCAATCAAGTCTTTGGAGATGGCTCAGCAATTTCATCTGAGTTTTGGTTAGCTGTAAATGATATTCCTTGGCCGCAACTTATGGCAGTTCTATCTGCAGCAACGATGACTGTAGGAAATTTGGTTGCTATTCAACAAAATAGTGTAAAAAGAATGTTAGCATATTCAAGTATTGCGCATGCTGGTTATATGATGATGGCGTTGCCATTAATGTCTCAATCTGGTATTTATGGAATTATGATGTATGTTTTTGTATATCTTTTCATGAATCTAGGTGCTTTTTTTGTGCTAATATATGTTCAAAGTGAATTTGGTGGTGAAACTTTTGATGATTTCAATAATTTGGGTTGGAAAATGCCATTTATTGGAGCTGTTATGACATTATTTATGGTCGCATTAACTGGTTTACCTCCGACAGCAGGCTTTATAGGAAAATTTTATATATTTGCTGCCGTTATTGAGGCAGGATCTGAATATTATTGGTTAGCCTTTGTAGGCGTGATCAATAGTGTGGTTTCACTATATTATTATATTCGCGTTGTTAAGCATATGTATTTGGTTGGAGATCGAAGTGAGTCAATTGGTATGCCCTCATCAAAATTGGTCACCTTACTTCTCGTTGTATTAGCAATTCCCACTTTTATTTTTGGTTGGTATTTTGGCCCTGTTACAGATTGGATTGGCCAATCTTTTGTTATTTTTCAAGGAATGTAATATTTATTTCGAGATTAAATAATTGGCTGATTATAATTTAGTAAAGGGGCACAACATTCAAATTGCAGGGAAACCTAGCAATGAGGTTATTGATAATGGACCTCCTGAATTTGTATCACTAAACCCTAGTGAATTCCGTGGTGTGAAACCTAAGCTTATGATTAAAGAAGGTGATCAAGTAAAGACAGGTTCACCCTTATTTTGTGATAAAAAGAACACTCAAATAACATGGCCATCACCAGGTACAGGTGAAGTGACTGAAATTGTTTATGGAGAACGCCGATCTATTGAAAAAATTATTATTAAATTATCTGATGAAGAAGAGCCAGAATCTTTTTCATCATATACATCTGATGAGATTAATGATTTATCAAAAGAAGATGCATTATCAGTTTTATTAAAAGGTAATATTTTTCCTTTTATTCGTCAACGACCCTTCAACAAAGTGCCAGATCCTGAAGTTGCACCCAGAGATATTTTCATTTCAGGATGGAACACAGCTCCATTATCAGTAAATTTAGATTTAGCCTTAAGAAGGAGGCTCTCTCAATTTCAAGCAGGAATTAATGTTTTAAAAAAAATCACTACAGGAAAAGTACACCTTTCATATAATGAAAATACCGTTTCTGATACATTATTAGATGTTAATGGTGTTGAGGCGCATACCTTTAGC
>CEOQ01159710.1_pt1 | contig 12231 bp, 16 predicted proteins | sample 361351 | NCBI WGS metagenome assembly CEOQ01 (sample SAMEA2619907, study PRJEB7988) | marine metagenome | biome: marine biome (ENVO:00000447); feature: deep chlorophyll maximum layer (ENVO:xxxxxxxx); material: "saline water (ENVO:00002010), including plankton (ENVO:xxxxxxxx)" | depth 60 m | reverse complement strand
GGCGCATACAAATCAATGTCTTCCCGGGCGGCACGCTAGGGAGCCCACTAAAAGTCTCCCAGACTGCGAAAGCTAATATCGTTCAGGCTGGCCACACGTGGATGGGCTACGATTGGGGCATCGACAAGACCACGGTCCTCTTTGGGAATATGGCCGGCGGCCTAAACCCTGAAGAGATGATTATCTGGTTATTTGAAGCAGGCGGGGCAGAACTCTGGTTTGAATTTCGAAAGGAGAAGTTTGATGTAGCATCCATCCCATGTGGAATAGGCCCAACAGAACTTTTCATGCACTCAACGCGGCGCGTAGAAACAATTGAGGATTTAAAAGGCCTTAAGCTTCGAACGGCTGGAGCTTGGGCAGAAATCGCGGGTTCACTGGGTGCTTCCACTGTAATTATTCCGGGTGCTGAGGTATATCCTGCTCTTGAGAGGGGCGTAATAGACGCAATGGAGTGGGGTTCGCCTGCTATAAATTTGCCATCAGGGTTTCACAAAATTGCTAAATACGTGATCATGCCCGGAGTCCATCAGCCATCTGCAACTTGGGAGTGTCTTTTTAATCTTGAGGCTTGGGAACGCATAAGTGAGCATGACCGCGAGATGTTGCGGGCAGCGGGCAAAATAATGACATTGGAAAGCTGGGCGCGTTGGGCATACCGAGATATCGGAGCGCTGGAGGAAATGGAAGCCTATGGCAACGAGCTAATTGTTTTGGACCCAGAATTTATAGAGGCTGCTGACACGGCTGCAAATCTTTGGGCTGATGTCGAAGCGGCAAAAGATCCTTGGTTTAGTAGAGTTTTACAACATAGGAGGCTTTTTCAAAAAGATATGGAAAATTGGTCCAAGTTTCGATTTCCAATTGGCAAACGATAATGTGGCTATGGAGAAAGTGAGCCTGTTTCCAGGCTCCTGGAGATTACCTTTACAAATGGGCTGAGGAGAAGACGCACGATGTATACGCCGTCACACTTTGCATTGGAGGATGATCCAGCGGCCCAGCGAATAATGAGAAAGTACAATTTTGCGACGTTGGTCTCTGGAACACAAACAGATGTTATGGCAAGCCATCTACCTTTGTTGTGGACTAGCCAGGGAGGTCAGTACGGTTCACTTCGTGGGCATATGGCTAAAGAGAATCCACAGTGGGAGCAATTGGCAGATGGGGGGGAGGTCTTAGCTATTTTTTTATCCAATCATGCGTATATTTCGCCTAACTGGTACCTATCGAGACCCGCTGTTCCAACTTGGAATTATAGTGCGGTTCATGCCTATGGTACTCCAAGTCTTATAGGGGAGACTAGTTGCATAAAGGATTTACTCTGGGGGATGGTTGAGTTTGAGGACCCAGATCCAGGGAACGCATGGCCGGATACAGCGGACTACAAAAAGCTGGTTGAAGAAATGATTCCCCATATTGTAGCTTTTGATATTTCTATCGTACGGTTGCACTCGAAAGCTAAACTTAGCCAAAATCGTCCGGAAACGGATCGACGCCAAGTAATGGATAACTTGCGCGGGTCGGCAGACGCTGGCGCTCAGAAAGTGGCCGAAGATATGGCGGCGTTCTATGGCCATAGAACACGCAATGATCCGGATGGTGTTGCTTAAGGTGGGGGGTCATCTGCTTGTGTTTGGTGCGGGAAAAGAATTAGGTGTGGTTGCAAGCCTTGATTCAAATTTTTCACGCATATAGCGTTGGCAATGAGAATATATTTTATTGTTTTAACAGAATAAATTCGCACTATGCGGTACTATTAGCGGACGTGTGAAAGAATCTGGTCGAATAAATTCTGGTAAATTAGCCCATAAGTGAGGTCTGAATTTTATGTCCTGGGAAGAAGAGCTTAATGAGTTACGCCGCAGAGAGGCATTCGCTGAGGAACTGGGTGGTCGGGAGAAAGTAAAACGTCAGCAAGATGGAGGGCGGTACACTATTCGTGAGCGAATTGCCCTAATGGCAGATGCTGGCACTTTTCATGAAAGCGGTAAAATTGCCGGGATGGCGAAATATGACTCCAATAACGATTTATCGAAATTAGTCCCATCTAATTTTGTTTTTGGGAAAGGACTGGTAAATGGACGCCCAGTGGTTATTGGAGGGGATGACTTCACCGTGCGAGGGGGATCAGCCGACGCCACCATTCCGAAAAAAAACCAAAGCTGTGAGGAAATGGCTAACGCTTTGCGGTTGCCATTAATTCGTATGGTGGAAGGGTCGGGTGGTGGTGGATCTGTTAAGACTATTGAAACTACGGGCCGTGCTAATGTCCCCGAACTTGAAGGATGGCAGATTTTGGTGGAGAACATGGGGACAATCCCTAGGGTAGCCCTGGGCCTAGGTTCGGTAGCCGGTCTTGGGGCGGCTTATCTGGCCGCAGCTCACTATTCCGTAATGATAAAGGAAAAGTCTGCTTTATTTGTTGCGGGTCCGCCTTTAGTCAAGAGGATTGGCCAAGATCTTACAAAGAATGAACTAGGCGGATACAAAATACAGCTAAAGTCAGGGGCGGTTGACCATGCAGTGGATACGGAGGAGGAGGCATTTGAATGTGCGCGGACTTTTCTTTCGTACCTGCCGAATTCTGTTTATGAACTTGCCAGCCGCCATGAGACGGACGACGACCCAGGCCGAAAAATTGAGTGGTTGTTGGAGGCAATCCCACGAGACCCCCGTAAGATCTATAAGATGCGACCCATCATAGAGGCCGTAGTTGATAAAGGATCGTTTTTTGAGATGGGGAGTCAGTTTGGACGGTCAGTCATCACAGGTTTTGCGCGTTTGGACGGTTGGCCTGTGGCTATTATGGCTAGTGATCCTTATTCTTATGGGGGGTGTTGGACCGCCGATACTTGTAAGAAGGTGACAAAGTTTCTAGATCTTGCGGAAACATTCCATCTTCCAGTGGCATACTTAGTGGATTGTCCAGGCTTTGAAATCGGACTCAAGGGAGAACAAAATGGAACAATCAAGGAGGGCGTTCGTGCCATGACTGCAATGTGGCAAACAACTGTTCCTTGGTGCACTATTATTGTTCGTAACTGCTTTGGCGTTGCTGGCGCTGCCCATAAAAATGGTGGCAGATTTTGTAACCGTTATGCGTGGCCCTCCGGGCGTTGGGGTTCACTCCCGCTGGAAGGCGGTATTGAGGCAGCTTATCGCGCAGATATAGATGCTGCTGATGATCCTGAAGCAAAATTAGCTGAGATAGAAGACAGGCTCAATAAACTGCGATCTCCATTCCGATCGGCAGAAAGCTATTGGATTGAGGAGATAGTTGATCCCCGGGATACCCGAAAATTGTTATGTGATTTTGCCAATAGTTCAGCCCCAATTAGAACAGCTGGTCCAACACGATTTGCGATGCGCCCGTGATTTCGTTGCGTGCTAGGAAAACCTGAACACTTTGTCTGAAATTTTCAGATGCTATAAGAAAGTAAATTGCACCCATGGGAGGAGTAAATAATGGCTTTTTACGAAATACGACAATATAAAATTCGCCGCGGGAAAATGAATGAGTGGCTCAAACTAATGGAATCCGAAATTATCCCGTTCCAGATTTCCAAAGGAATGGTGATAACTGGTTCTTACAGAGGCGAAACAGATGAGAGCGTTTATGTTTGGTTGCGCCGTTTCAATACTGAAAGAGAAAGAAAACGTCTATACAAGGCGGTGTATGAAGACCCTCATTGGGTTAACGACATAGGGCCACGGGTGGCCAAGGTCATCCATCGCGATAAGATCATGGTGCAGCGGGTTGTCCCCACCAAGAAGTCAACGGCACAGTAACATATGTGAGAAAGGTGAATGTTCTTTAAGCGAGGCGCTAAAACAGGAAAAGCCCGCCAAAAACGGCGGGCTCCCCACGGTAATAAGCGCTAATTCACTCTACAATCGTTAGATTTTCAGCTGAACTTTTGCCATTGCGTCCGGCCTCAAGGTCGAAATTAACCTTTTGGCCTTCCTGAAGTGTGGACAATCCAGCCCGCTCAACAGCAGAGATATGAACAAAGGCGTCCGAGCCGCCCTCATCCGGAGTTATAAATCCATAACCCTTTACTGGGTTGAACCACTTCACGGTTCCTGTAGCCATCGATAGTTCCTCTACATAATGTTTATGTTCCACCTTACATAAGGGGGATCTCAAAAAACAGTTCAACGATTTGCATGGAGTATTTAGTGCTTTAGTCGGCGTGACAAAGCAGGACACGCCCAGGCTTCGAAGATCTGATTAAGCCTATATGGACAGTTGAGGCCATAAAAACAAGCATAACCTGCATAATTATCGATATAATTGCAAATAATGATGAATAAAGATGGTTTGTTGGCAGAAAATGGGCTCATTTTGGGATTTATTACATTTCCAAGACCCTAGACTTAAACCTTCTGTGGCCCTTTTGTTAAGTGTGGAAAACTGCAAATTTTGATACGGGCTCTCGAATGGTTTCCAGTTTATTTTGTGGAGCTTCCGTATCCTCGTATCCCAGGCTCAGGCCAACGTGGACCATTTCAGGTGGCTGGAGTCCAAGCTCTTTCTCGAGAATTTTATGAAATTGTCCCCAAGATGCCTGTGGGCATGTGTGCAACCCTTGTCCCCTAGCCGCAATACAGATACTTTGGATAAACATTCCATAATCTAACCAGCTCATCCAACCCATATCCCTATCAATGGTGAAAAGTAGGCCAACAGGTGCCCCGAAAAATCGGAAATTTTCAGAGTGAAATTGCTGAGTTTTCTGGCGTTCGCCTTTCTTGATTCCCATAAGATTATAGAGATCCCATCCGACTTTTCTGCGCCGCGCTAGGTATGGATCACGCCATGTCTCCATGTAGTGAGGCCTATCGTTAGTGTGCGTGCCCGGGGCCTCCCGGAACGCCCTAAGTACAGACTCGGAAACTCGCTTCAAAGAATTTCCTGTGAGGACATGAACTCGCCAGGGTTGTGTGTTTGTGCCACTCGGTGCTCTTGATGAAATGTCTAAAATGTGGGCAATAGTTTCCTGGGGTACGGGTTGGGCCTTAAAGGCACGCACCGACTTGCGACTTTGAATTGCTTCGTCAACATATAGCATTCTACTACTCCTTAATTGCTAAAAGAGGGCAAGCTCCAACTTTGGTCGACAGCAAGTTAGTGAGGCCAGATTATTATTTAACCAGTTTGACTTCTTGCGCCTCTCTCATAACGCTCTAGGTTGATCTCAAATTCTTTGAGCCGCTTCCATATGGACCGCAACTCAGTGATGGTGGTCCAATTATGTAAAAATAATGCGAATCCACCATGAACTTTTTGGAAGGCATTGCCTACTTGCATCATAACTCCCAAGCTTGCCATGCCGGTAAAAAGACCAGGTCCCATTAAAAGATAAGGAGCTAATATCATTACTTGGTCATATGTATGGACCCAAACATTGAAGTAAGAATAATGCAAATATAGACGATGATAATTAAATCGTATTCCCAAAAATAATTCCCATAAGTTTTCAGGTTTTGCATAATTGACTTTGTCATCTTCTCCTAGGACTAGGTCCTTTCTGAAGGCCGCTTCAACCTTCTGATTATTATATTCTAGGCCAGGTAGTTTCCATCCCACAAACCATGAAATGATCAGGCCGCCAATAGAAACAATTAAGGCGCCCCAAACCAGTGAACCCTCAATATCTCGAAAATAAGGTACATCCACTTTGTCACTCAACCCATAGAGAATAGGTATAAAGGCGACTAGGGTCATGATGGCGCGCACTATCTGTAATCCCAAAGACTCAATAATCCGGGCAAACCGGTTACAATCCTCTTGTATTCGTTGAGAAGCGCCTTCAATTTCTTGTTCGACATTTCGCCATCTAGGAATATATCCCCACGTCATAGCCTGTCGCCACCGCAAGCCATACACCTGGGTAAACCACGATGTCAGGGTCATTAAAAGTATATAAGGAATAGCAATTTCAAGGAATGAAGGGGCTCCATTGAAACCATCTCTCACATAGTCAATCGAGACGAGTTGTTGGTAGAAGATAGTCAATCCCTCCTGGGGATTGTCTAGGAAGTCGCCAGACTTTTGGAGAAGATCATAGAATCCCTTGTACCAATCATTGAATGCGACGGACAGCTGAACCTGGACCCAGATAGATAGAATAAGCAGAGCGCCGCCACCATACGCCCACAGTGCCCACTCCCTGGTCTTGTAAAAAGATCGCAACATAACCGTTGACCTACAATTAAGTTAAAAAATAATCCCGTGCCAAGAGCGGCGACGGGGAGTTCGGCTATCTTAGTGCTTTCAGCCCCTTTGATTGGATCGCAGCCAAAGCGGCTGCTATTCATCACTTCACGTTAGACTGCTACCCACATTTGCGTCGATCTGTGATAGCCCGAGAGTTTTAACACAATCATCCACTGGCGCATCAGTTTATTTTTCTGAATTGATGCCTATTTATCAGCATAAATTCTCCAGTATTAGGGTTTTTAACCCCTTAGTTCCCATGTCCCCACTGCTTTTGTTCGGCATTATAAGAGAGAACATCTAATGAATAGGTCACATCGTGTGGCATAATGGTGCGGCTGATGTAACTGGGGTCGATATTCTGGGAGAGAAGAGATGTCAATAAGTATTAAAATACCTGGTCTGGCCATGTTTACTGTAGGCATTCTGCTTGCCGCCCAGACTGCTTTGGCGGATCATGAGGCTAATAGTGGCAGTTTCAAGGTCATTCTGAGCGCAGTGACCGACTTTGATGCGGTAGAAATAATGGGCACCGTGGTGCGGGTGGGAACGCTCGATGGCACTGTAACCATAATAGAGAGCAGCAGCGGGCCTGTTTGAAGGCTTGGTGCGTAAGGCCAGGCAAATAGGCAGGCTGTGTCGAATCGCCTAATTTCTTCCCTTACAGATGATTTCTAATATGATTTCGTCTGATTGATTTGAAGAGGGGTGCAGCCATTCATCTGGAGGCTTAATTGAGACATGGTTATCACCAGCAGCCATCGGCTGCTTATAGATGGTCCAGGTCAAATTCTTATATCTAAATAAGTTACAATCTCCTTGCACATATGCCGTCGAAGATAAATAACCCCACGCACTTTTACTGGCATAATCATTTAGCAGCCAAAAATAAACATATCCATCTGCTTGGTGGATTTTTTGAAAGTCCACATAGAAGGTGTTCCCGGCGATGTTCTCCGCAATTCTCGCCCAATCTGCAAAACACGAAGAGGAGATTGTTGTGGAAACTAATAGTCCGATAAATAGGGTTAGCTTCTTCAATGTTTAATCAACTTTCACGCCATCCTTGAAGTTACCTGTGTACTCTTCATTTACATTCCCGTTTACACTGAATCCAATCCAGGCGCCATCCATGTTCCCATTTTTGTAGTTTCCTTTTTCTCTTAACTGACCATTTATGAAGTAATATTCCCAGGCGCCATGCCGCTCTCCATTTTGGAGTGTTTCCTTGATCATCAATTGACCTGATACATGGTAAGTGAGCCACTCACCATTTCTTTCTCCATTTAAGTAGCTTCCCATAGAGGCTAATTGGCCATTGTCGTGAAAAGATACATAAGGCCCTTCAGCCTTTCCGTTTAGGAAGGCCCAGCGTTGTCCAGCCTTTTTTACAGTTCCGCTAAATGGATTATCACCAGCGGACTTATGATAAAATACTCCTTCTCGATATATCAAGTCATCGAAGGTCACCGTTGTCTCTTCACTCTGGGCGAGGGCGGGGGATAGGAAGAATGCAAGGGCCATGCTTGCAAAAATCGTTCCATGATTCATTCGTGCTTCCTCTCATTGGTTGGTGGGGGATTGAAATACTGTTTCTCTTCTGCAGTATTGCCAGGTACCGATAATTTTTGAGCCTTAACCAGGCAAAGTTTTGTCGGTTCTTCGATATTCAATGTATTTAGCAGTGTCGGTGGCAATGTGATCACCAAACAACTTAGCAACAACTTGAAATGCCATATCAATTCCTGAAGAAACACCCGCAGAAGTTATTATTCCATCGTCCACCACTCTCTGGTCCCTGAGGATCTTTGTAGAGGGGCTGACATTTTTTAGCAAATCTAAGGCCCCCCAATGCGTAGTTGCCTTTTTATTCCTGAGTAGGCCCGCTCTAGCTAATAGCAAAGAACCTGTGCAGACCGATGTTAATAACGAAGCCTCTTTAGCAGTGCCTAAAATCCAAGATATGGTTTCTTTTGATTGCAAAAGTGGCCTGGTTCCTTGGCCACCAGGAATGAGAAGAATATCAACCTTTGGGCTGTCTTTGAAATTGTAATCAGCGAGAACCTTAAGTCCACCAGAAACCTGGATGGTTTTTAGTTTCTTAGAAATGGTGAAAACATTAAAGGGAGCGGACTCATTATTTTTTCTGCTTTCTATTCCTGGGGTGGTTCTAGTTCGGGAGAACACTTCATACGGGCCGCTAAAGTCGAGAATATCCACTTCATCAAAAATAAAAATTCCCACATTCTTTGCCATAGTCAGTCCATCTGGGTTGTTTTGATAGGCTCTTATTTCGGGGGACTATACTACCATCATAGCTTCTGAAAAGGTTTTACATCACACATTTTGGGGGGCTTTTGGTGTGTAACGCCCTTGGCACGTCACATTAAAATTGATTGAAACCGCTCCCTTCTAGCCTTCTAACCCCTTTTAGTTATGTTAATGAACATCCTAATAGCTTTTACGAGTAGATGCAGCTCCTGGATCTCTTCCTGGCGCTAGTGCGGTAATCTGGTATAAGAATGCCTAAGTTATCCCGGAATTAGCGCCGATTAGCCTACGCTCTAACCACCTGACGTAATTACCGGTAAATATATTTTAAGTATTGTTGCTTGTTAGGATCATTTTATACGGAGCAAACGTGTCTAGGATACCATTTATTAACGTAAGGCCAGAGGGACACCTCTTTATCGCGATTTTTGTGGCTGTAACAATCGTTTTCTTCACAGTTGCCCAATGGCTTGGGTTCATTGGCATCGTTCTCGTCGTCTGGTGCATATATTTTTTTCGCGATCCGGATCGTGTAACACCACTTGAGGATGGACTAGTTATCAGTCCGGCCGACGGGGTTATTCAAATGGTGGGCGATGCAGCATTGCCGCCAGAGCTTGACATGGGGGACGCACCTATGCGCCGCATCAGTATCTTTATGAATGTCTTCGATTGTCACGTAAATCGCATTCCTATCGATGGGGAGATAGTCAAAAATTCCTACCGGCCAGGGAAATTCTTAAACGCATCTTTAGACAAAGCCAGTGACGATAATGAGCGCCGCTCATTAGTGATACAAACAAAAAAGGGTGCCAAGATTACGTTTGTACAAATTGCAGGTTTGGTTGCGCGTCGAATAGTTTGTTGGGTTGATGAAGGTCAATCACTGCTGGCTGGGGAAAGGTATGGCATGATCCGCTTTGGAAGTCGGATCGATGTTTATCTGCCCAAAGGCACGAGGCTTATTGCAATCCCGGGCCAGAGGGCTGTTGCGGGAGAAACCCCAATTGCTAAATTGGATAGTAGCGAAGAGGACCAAGGGGGAGAGTGGCGCTAATGGCCCTAACTTCTTTCGAGAGACGACAGGTGAGACGAGAGCGCCTGAATCGGCTTTTGCCGAATGCTTTGACTACGTTTGGGCTCTGCTGTGGATTCACTGCTGTGAGGTTTGGACTGCAAGAGAAATGGGAAATATCAATTTTGTTTATTGGAGCAGCAGCACTTTTTGATACTTTGGACGGGCGGGTAGCTCGGCTTATGGGTGGGCAGACAGAATTGGGTGGGCAACTCGATTCTTTGGCTGATGCTATTTCTTTTGGCGTTGCTCCTGTAATGCTAATGTATTTATGGTCGTTAAATAACGCTGGTGGTTTTGGTTGGGTTATCGCTACCTTGTTTGTGGTTTGCTCTATCCTGCGGCTAGCGCGGTTCAATGTGTCCTCTGTTGCACCTGATGCGCCAGACTGGGCAAGTAATTATTTTAGTGGTGTGGCTACGCCGGCTGCAGCTGGTATGGTTTTGTTTCCTCTTATAGTTGGCATTGAAACAGATTGGGATTTTTGCCGCTCCGCATGGGTTACACTTCCTTGGACGATTGTAGTTTCTGGGTTAATGATTGCGCCGATTCCTACCTATTCTTTTAAGCATATAAAGATTAGGGTTCCTAGAAAATTTATAACGCTCTCGTTAGCGAGCGTTGGGTTGTTGGCTGCGGCGCTTATCACTGAGCCGTGGCTCACTTTATCTGCTCTAATAATGGCATTCTCCGCTTCTATCCCCTTTGCTGTTTTGTCGTTTAAGAAAAGACAGGGCGAGGACGAATCTAGTGGTTCTAAGGATGGATAATAGTGATTTCATAGAAAATGTAGCCGGGGCGTGGATTTTCATAGGATTGTTCGGCTATATGAAGGGAATGGTGCCCAATTTGTTGTATCCACAAGGGAACGAACTGGATATTAAGTTATTGATATAATGGCATGCCCCGAAGGATTCGAGCCGGTGACCTCTGCATTTGGAGGAAAGCGCCAGTGTTGTTCCCAGTGCTACTGTTGAATTTCCGGGAGTCTAGGAATAGCATTTATCTATGAAATACATAGCAATCCTAATTCTGTTTCTCTCTATCACAGCTCCTGTACATGCAGGAGAAATGGATGGGAAGGGCTTGGAATGTATATTTGCTGAAAACGCTTTGAAGTTTGGACCAAAATATTACCTTTTTGAGAATGGTAAGGTAGTCCAGCCTTACGTGGATAATTCAACGCCACTAACTATTAAAAGAGAAATCTATCAAGATGCTTATGTGGTTACCGCTAGTGCTATTGCGTGGAGCACCTCATATACATTTGATAGAAAAACTCTGAGGCTATCAGTTAGCATGGGAATGGAGACCCAAAAGTACTACTGCGAAGTAAGGGCGCCAGAAGAGATTCAATCAATTCTCCAGAAAAAGATTGAAGCACTCAACACAAAATGAAGGACAATAAACGTTAATTTCATGAAAACTTTATCAGCTCTGTTTCTAGTTTTTTTTCTTTCCATTTCTGTTGCATGGGCTCTCTCCATAGATGGTAAAGGTGTGTGGTGTGACAGGGGTATTAACAGTTTTGGTTATTGGTTTTACGACGGACAATCCACTGAATATGTTATTAAGGACCAAGAAGTTTTTGGTTCCATACACAATCCTTTCGACTATCAAGAGCTGTTTAAGGCAGTCAGAATATTAGTAAACCACGATAAGGTTTTAGATAGAACCACACTGGAACTAACTATTGGTAGTGGGAATTTAGCAAAGATTTACCAATGCCACGTCGTTCAAACATTGGATGAATTGAAGCGAACTCTGCAAAGAATTATTGATCAGGGAGTCCCTGGCAATACAAGTTGACTGAGATAGGGTGTGCGTAGGTAATGTTCTTAAAGATGTTACTGAAAGATATAAATAGAGTAGTAAGTGGCTTGGGCTTTGCCAAAAAGAACTAGCGGGCTATCATCGGTTTATCAACGAAACTAGACGATGGTGCATATGAAACCCAAATTCAACCTCACCCGCCGCCAATGGCTTGCTTCAGCATTTGGTTTTTTGGCTACTGCAAGATCATGCCCACTGCTTGCTCAAACAAAAATTCGTCGCATCCCAACCCAGTATATCGCGGCATTGGCTCCAGAAGGGGCAACCTCAGGGACTGGCGCTGAATCTTGGGGCCTTTGGAAAGTTGACCCAGGCCCGATCGGTGTGTGGTTGCGTTTGTACCAAGTTTTGCAGAAAGCCGGCAATATTGCACCTGCGGGTTGGCGGTTTGATATTGATGATTGGTGGCTGGATGAGAATGGCTTGATCATGAAGGCCCCAGAGTTTCCTATTCCAGCGGGGCAGTATTACGTGACCAACGGTGAGGATAATATTTCTCTCCTGGTGGTCGAAGAGCCAGACGCAGAAGGCAAGCAAGCCTGGGCGCTCACAGATGATAAAACAATCGGGGATGTCACACATGGCCCATGCCGGTCTGCGCGATATACGCCCAAAGGTGAGAGCGGCACGTGTTCGCCGGAATATGCTGATCGGTCCGCCTTTCCTCTAAAGCCTGGGGAATCTCCTCCGCTGGTTAGTGGATGTAATCGGAAAAGCTATGCCGTGTTGATCGTTTTTGGCGTGGCGTCGGAAGGCACTTTGACGGACCTGTCCAAAGATTGCTGGCCGCGTCATGTATGCGCTGAATAATTGACGCCATTCTTTTTTG
>CEOQ01062488.1_pt1 | contig 12273 bp, 12 predicted proteins | sample 361351 | NCBI WGS metagenome assembly CEOQ01 (sample SAMEA2619907, study PRJEB7988) | marine metagenome | biome: marine biome (ENVO:00000447); feature: deep chlorophyll maximum layer (ENVO:xxxxxxxx); material: "saline water (ENVO:00002010), including plankton (ENVO:xxxxxxxx)" | depth 60 m | reverse complement strand
GGCGAAATTGTTATAAATGACGAAAAATTCACAGGAAAAACACCAGGAGAAATGATTACTGATTTTAATTCTTAATTCTAGTTTTATGGATATATTAAGCTAATTATTTAATTTCTAATTTATTAAATGTGCTAAATTTAAATCTTAGTAGAATTAATGAATAAAGTAATTTTATCGTACTTCCAAAAACAAGTGACAAACTAATCCCTAATACTGATGATATATATCCTGCGATCCCTGGGCTAAAAGTATGAGCAGCTGTTCTACCCAAATTAGACATGCTTGCCATTTGTGTTTGATTGTTCTCTTTCACAATACTCATCATAAAAGCTTGTCGAGTAGGGATATCAAGATCATTAAACGTTTCTTTTATTAGATAAAGCACAGTTGCTAAAATCCAATTAGATGATAATGCAGCTACTATTATAATTCCATTAGCAATCATTTGACTTAAAATCATAGTGTTTAGAACACCAATGTTTTTTGCAATTTTAGGGGCTATCACAAGAGACAGACCATTTAATACTTGAGCAATAATAAATATTATTGATAGAGTAGCTTCACTTAATGAAAACTTTTTAATTAACCAAAATGTGATAAAACTTCTTGCTATAAATCCTCCACCAAAAGAATCTATTGCAAATAAGAATGTAATAATAATGATTAATGAAGATTCGTTGTTTTTTATTTTACTAATTTTCTTTTGTATTTTTTCTTTAGCTTCTATTCTGTGATCAAGAAAATTATAAACTAGCGTTTGCAATATGGTTATTACAATATAGATTGTCAATAAAATTGAATAAACAGTTTTAGTTTTCAATTCTGTAACGGAAGTAAGTATAGGTACTATTAAAAGAATAGAAGTTCCTATGATTTTGGATATCATTGGTAAAAAATTGTAAACACTATAAGCACTTGTTTGTTTTTTTAGTTCAACTAATTTTGAAATAATTGGAATTTCTACTGAAGTAATTCCTGTTCTATCGCCTCCAGTTATACTGCTAATAGATAGTAAAGATGCTAATAATATAAGATAGTAATTTTCTGTTACTAAGAATATAAATCCACCTATTACAGAACTAACTGACATAATTATTAAGAATTGTTTTCTACTAATTAAATTTTTGAAAAAATAAACAAATAAATTAGACAAAGCACCACTAAGCGTAACGCATGATAAAGCTATTCCAAATTTCAAATCAGATAATCCAATAAAGTAAAAATATACTCCTAAAAACACTCCCATAAATCCAAGGTTATAACCTCTTAAAGTAGTTGCTATTAGTATTGTTAACAGATTTTTATCTTTATATAAAAACTCATTTTCTTTTATTACTTGTGATTTAGTAATCATATTTTTTGTCTAATAGCCCTATTGAAAGTACGCAATATAATTTAATGTTATCAATATAGTCCTTTAATGAAACACGTTCATCTGGTTGTGTATTGTATTTTCCGCCTGATCCCATCACAAACCCTGGTATATTTAATTTGTTTACAATATGTCCAGCGTCTGTGCCATATAAAGAATATGGGGAGAATTGCCCAATTCGTGGATTGGATTTTCTAATTAATTTATTTGAGTTTGATATCAATCCTAAAGTTTGTTCAGATAAGTCAGTTTTAATTGGAGGCATTATTGGATTGTTTGTTTGGATTTCAAATTCAATTTTTGCATTTTTATAATTTTTTTTATATTTTGTAATAATTGTTTCTATTTGCCTGTTTATTTCTTTTATGTCACTGAAGTTTGTGAATCTTATTGAGCCATAGATGACAGAATTGTCAGATACTTGAGGAGGTCTATCGTCTGAAAAATTTTCACCAAGTCCAGATTTGACTGCTCCAATATGTATCAAATTTAATTGTTTTTCATTTTCATTTTCAATATTTTTTGAAATATCTAATGAATATAATTCACTCAAGATTTTATTCATAATTAAAGTGGCATCAGTGGCTTCATCTAATTTACTTAGATGCCTTGTTTCTCCTTTTATGTTTACAGTGAATGAATAAGTTCCTGCGTGGATTGTCATAAAATTCAAATCCGTCGGTTCACCATTGATAAAAAAATCACCCTTGAGTCCATTTTCTAATAATGTTTGAGTTCCCACACCACCTTGAAGTTCCCCGAGAACCGAAGTAAAAATAATCTCACCATTATTTAATCCGATGTTTTTTAATATTTTTGCAGTATTAAACATAGCTGCCATTGAAGCTTTCATATTTGAAACCCCTAATCCATATATATGATTGTTGATGATTTCACCTCCAAAAGGATCTGTTTTCCATCCATTTCCTATATGATTTGTATCTAAATGTCCATTAAATATTAGTGAGGTAGAATTATTTGAAAATTTAAGAGTTGAAATTAAATTTAATCGATTATCTGAAGTCTTATATAATTTATTTTCAAGTCCTAGGTCAGAGTATTTGGATTCCCAATATTCAATGATTTGATTTTCATTTTGAGTATTAGTTCTGCTATCTATTTGGATAAGCGATTTCAAATCATTTATTGCTTCATTTTCATCAATATGAATTTCAATTTGTTTGATGTAATTATTTAATAATTTTTTATTCATAAATTTTATTATAACCATGTATACTAAAATTTAGTTGAAATTTACTATTGTTTTGGAGATAAGTATGCCTTGGATAGATATGATTAATGAAAATGAAGCTGAAGGTGAGTTACATGATATATATACTGAAATAACTGAACCATGGGGCGGCGTGGATAATATTATGAAGATACATAGCCTAAATGTAGGTTCTTTAAAAGCTCACATGGTTTTATATAAAGAAACTATGTATGGAAAGTCCCCGATCACTCGTGCTGAAAGAGAAATGATTGCAGTAGTGTCTTCTGCAGCAAACAAATGTGAATACTGAGTAATTCATCACGGGAAAGGTCTTTTCCGATTAACCAAAGATAAGAAATTAGTTGAACAATTAAAGTCAGATTATAAAAAAGCTGAAATATCTGAGAAACATAAAGCGATGTTAGATTATTCATACAAATTAACTTTGTATCCATGGAAAATGGATAAATCTGATGTTCAGAAACTGAAGGAAAACGGATTTGTCGATAGAGAAATTTTAGATATTAACATTGTTGTTTCATATTATGCTTATGTTAACCGTTTAGCTGACGGTTTAGGGGTGGAATTAGAAAATATTTAAAATTACAACTTTGATTTTCTCCAAAAATTATCAGGTATATCCATTAATTTTTCAAAATTGTTTTCTTTTATCATTATATTTGATTCATTTTCAGCAAATTCTAGAATTTCATTTTCATTAATTTTGGTTGGAATTCTGTTTTGCATTACTATCTCACCATCTACTAAGACTGTGTCTACATCTGCTGCATTGGCATAATAAGTTAACCTTGATACGGGCATATTCATTGGTATTAAGTGAGGTTTAAACATATCTATAAGTATAATATCAGCTATTTTGTTTGTTTCTATAGAACCAATAGAGTCTTCTAAACCGAACCCTTTTGCTGAATCTATTGTAACCATTTCTAATACTTTACCTGGCGGCATAATTGATGTGTCTTTGAAAAAAGTTCTATGATAATGCATGCATTGACTCATGTGTCTGAACATATCAAAGCCTCGATCAGGAGCAGCTCCATCTGAACCTATAACTACTCTTACTCCCTTTTCTATTAATTCGGGTGCAGGGCATCTTCCCATTATCGAGTAGTTAGAGCTTGGGTTGTGAACAATAGTTGGGTTTTTGTCGTAAATTGAATCTAAATCTTCTTTTGTAAGATCAATAGAATGAGATAGTAATGACCACTCATCAAGTCCTCCAAATCTATCTGTGATAGCAACAGATCCTTCTTTATGTCCATCTTGTGTAAATATAACACCGTACTTAGAACGTAAATCCATAACCGAATCGTATATGTACTCTATGTTTTTAATGTTTGTTTTATCATCCATTTCATTTGGAAAAAATTTGGGAGCAGACAAACAAAATGAAACTTTATCATCAATTTTTCTATTTCTTTTTGAAACAAGTTCTTTAGTTATGTCTATTTGATGATCTACGCTTGTATGAATCGTTTGATTTGTTTCTTTATTGAAGAATTCTTGAGGATAGGGAGGCCTGTTTGGACCAACTGCAATATGTGTTCTAACACCAGTTTTTTTGTATTCATTAGCATACGATTCTGCATAAATAGTATCATCGGCTCTGATTAGATCTGTACCACCTCCAAATAAGATTAAAGATGAAGTGACTCCAGATTTTAATTTTTCTAAAGAAGACAATGCGGCGTCCGCTTTCCAAAAATTAAGTGTTGATCCTTTGGCATATGTTTGTAAACAGGCATTAATCCAATCTTCAGAATTACCAGTTCCTAATGTTTTGATTATTGAATGACCAGCGTGACCGTGCGAATCAATTAATCCTGGCATAACAACTTTATTTTTTGCATCAATTATGTTCACATTGTCATTAACTGGAATTTGATCTTTTGAAATTTTTGATATTTTATTGCCTTCAATTAAAATATTCCCTTTTTCTATGATTTCTCTATTAGAATTCATAGTAATTATAGTTCCATTTTTTATTAATATTTTATTCATATACTATTCCTATTTATTAATATTTGTGCTTACTGATAAATATTATTATAATTGATTTTAACTATTCGTACATTTTGAATTTAATATCTGATATATTAAATTATTATTGGAGGAACATATATGACTGAACAAGTAGTTAAATTAGAAAAAAATGAATCTATCGCAATAATTACATTAAATCGCCCAAAGGTATTGAATGCGCTTAGTAGAGAAGTTCAATTTACATTAAATGATTATATTTCTGAAATAGAAATTGATGATTCTATAAATTGTGTTATTGTCACAGGTGCTGGTGAAAAAGCTTTTAGCGCAGGTGGAGACATTCATGAAATGGATAAACTTTCCCAAATGGAACATCCTCCACAAGATCATCCAACTTCAAGATGGTATTCTTGGAATTTAATGAATTTTAAAAAACCTTTAATTGGAGCAATTAACGGCCTAGCATTTGGCGGTGGTGCTCTTATGGCCTCTACTTTTGATATTCGAATTGGTACAAATAATACTTCATTTAAATTCCTTGCGGCTACATATGGGAGACTAAATTCTTCGTGGTCTCTTCCGGCACAAATTGGTTGGCCAAAAGCTAAAGAACTTTTATTTACAGGCCGTCAGGTTATGGCAGATGAAGCATTAGATATCGGTTTGCTAAATCATTTGGTAGAAAAAGATAAATTAATGGAAAAAACTATGGACTTAGCAGAGCAAATAGCTAAAGGTGATGCAAGAATGATTCAAGGAATAAAAAAATTAATGATTCAAAACACGGGTTCAACAATTAGAGATCAATATAACAATGAGATGAGAGCAGTTAATAGTTGGCTTAAACCTATTACAGTTCAAGAAAGTTTTAAAACATTTTTAGATAAAAAGGGGAGAAAAAATGATTAATAACAAAAAACATCCACTAGAAGGAATTAGAGTTTTAGATTTAGGAAGATATCAGGCAGGTCCTAGATGTGCGTTAATGTTTGCCAGAATGGGTGCAGAGGTAATCAAGATAGAATCTTTAACAGGAGATGAGAGCAGAAAGAATCCCCCTGTTGTTCGAGGGCAAAGTGCTTATTGGGTTCAATATAATAGTGGTAAAAAAAGTCTTTCAATTAATCTAAGAACAGATGAAGGTAAGGAAGTTTTAAAAGATTTGGTTGCGGAATCTGATATATTTTTGCAAAATTTCAGACCCGGAACTATAGCTAAAATGGGTTTTGATTATGAAACATTAAAAAAACTCAATGAAAAAATAATTATGATTAATGTTTCAGCTTATGGACAAGATGGAAGCTATAGAGATAGAGTAGGTTTTGATCCTCTAGGTCAGGCACTTGGAGGTATGATGTCATTAAATGGAGAACCTGACGGACCTCCTGTTAGAAATTTCTTTCCCTTAATTGACAGAATAACAGCTTTGCATGGCTGTATAGGAGCTTTAGCTGCGTTATATGAAAGAGAATTTTCAGGATTAGGGCAGACTATTGATGTTTCTTTGGGAGATACAGGATTTACTGTAAACGAAATTCCGATAAGTGCTTTTTTAGGCGATGGAATTATACAAGGAAAAACTGGTAATGGAATGGGAATGGATAATTCTTATCAAACATCAGATGGATGGATTTTAATGGCCGCTACAAATAGAAAAATGTGGGAAAGATGTTGCGAGGCTTTAGGATGGGATGATTGGGTTGACGATCCAAGATTTGAAGGAAGAAATGATAGAAGAGAAAATCACAAAATTATTGAAGAAAGGCTTGTGCCATGGTTTAAAAGCAAAACAACTGAAGAAGCAGTAGAGTATTTAAACAAATATAGCGTACCTATTGCGCCTATAAATGATGTTGTAGGAGCTAGTATAAATCCACTTATAAATGAAAGAGAAATGATGGTTGAAGTTCCGGATAAAATTGCAGGTAAAATTCATGTTTCAGGTAAATCGATTAAATTTGGTCGTACCCCTATGGTTGTAGGCTCAGCACCTACTATAGGCCAACATACAGAAGAAATTCTTTCAGGCATATTAGGTTATGACAATGATAAAATTAATCAACTTCAATCTAAAGAAATCATAAGGTGTGAATAACAGTGTCTGATAAAATACTTCAAACTAGAAAGAGAATTACAAAATCCGGAATCACTTTAAATGACGCATCAAAACGCTATGATTGTGTAGTGCTGTTTGCACCAATGTTTGGATCAGGTGAAGTGTATGCAATAAATACTGATGGCAATATTGTTCATGAATGGAAATTACCATGGTCACCTGGATTATATGGATATTTATTGCCTAATGGTAACTTATTGTATTTAGGTAAAACCACCAAAAAATCAGAAGTTGATTTTCCATTTTGGGAGAGATTTAAAGGTGGCATAATTGCTGAAGTCGATAAAGATTCAAATATCATATCGAAATATGAAGATATTTATCATCATCATGATGCTAGACGAACTTCTTCGGGAGGGTTGATTTACATGACTGTTGAAAAAGTTGAAAATTCATTGGCTAAACAAGTAAAAGGAGGAGTGATCCCTGCTGACTATAGCGGAGTAATGTGGTCTGATGTTCTAATCGAATTAGATGCTAATAATAATAAGATATGGGAATGGCGTTCAACTGATCACCTCGACGTAAATAAGCACCCTATAACATTTAATGATCCTCGAGATGAATGGAGCCATGGTAATACTGTGGTTCCGATTGATGATGACAAAGTATTAGTAAGCTTTAGAAACATATCTACTGTAGCTTTAATTGATAAAATTACAGGAAAATTTATTTGGGAAATTGGTCCTGATATTTTGGCACAACAACATGATCCCTCTTTATTAGACAATGGTAATGTTTTAATTTATGACAATGGAGTTCATAGATTAGATGAACCAATGCCGTTTTCAAGAATCATTGAAGTAAATCCAAATACAATGAATATCGAGTGGGAGTATTTTGACAAACCAAAATTTAATTTTTTTAGTCCTTACATATCTGGAGTACAAAAATTACCTAATCAAAATGTTTTAATCACAGAAGGAAATTTTGGTAGGATTTTTCAAGTCAACCAAAATGGAGAAATAGTTTGGGAATATAACAGTCCTTATTATGAACCTGATCATGAAGGGATTGAAAGTAACGGAATATTCAGATCATCAGCTTATTCAATGGAATTTTTTAATAAAATAATATGAATGTAATAGTTAAATTCTTTGGGCAACACAAAGAAGAATTAAATAAATCTGAAATAGAAATTGAATTAAAAGATAGCGTAACTTTAGATAATCTTATACAAATTTTAAAAAACAAAGAACCTAAATTTGCAAAATTTGATTCATATGCTATTGCTGTAAATTTAAATTATGAAAACCTTAACTATACAATTGAAGACGGTGATGAGATAGCTATCATTCCACCAGTAAGTGGAGGTTAAATGATTAAAATTACTAATGATGAAATAATTTTAGATGATTACCTGAATTTAAAAATTAATCCTAATTCTGGTTCTCTGTTATATTTTTTAGGAACAACTCGAAACAATAATCTAGGTAAAAAAGTAAAGTATTTAGAATATGAAACATTTAAAGAAATGGCTATCGCCAAACTTGATGAAATTTCTAAATATGCAGTATCAAAATGGAAATTAAATCAACTTGATATCATACATAGAATAGGAAGAGTTAATATTGCTGAAACTAGTCTTTTGATCATTGTGTCTTCTCCCCATAGAAAAGAATCGTTTCTTGCAATAGAATACATTGTTGATGAATTAAAAAAAATTGTTCCTATATGGAAAAAAGAGTTTTACACAGATGGATCAGCGTGGATAGGGACATCTGACAACCCAAATTGAAATGTCGGACATTTAAACTCGTAAATATTACTTTGAATTAAATCTTTAATTTGATAATATTTCTATTCAAGCTGGAGGGTTGGCTGAGTGGTCTAAAGCACACGGTTGCTAACTGTGCGAATCCTAATAGGGTTCCAAGGGTTCGAATCCCTTACCCTCCGCCATTAAATACAATAAAATAATTATATGAAAGATAAATTTTCTATATGGACAATTGGCTGCCAAATGAATGTCGCAGATTCCGAGCGAATAGGATCTGCTTTATCTACTGTTGGATTTGAGGAATCTGATGATATATTTGATTCAAATGTTACCATTGTTAACAGTTGTGTAGTAAGACAAAGTTCCGAAGATAAAGTAACTGCTAAATTAGACCAGTTATCAAAGCATAAAAATAATGAACAAAAAAATAAAACAATAGTACTAATGGGATGTATGGTTGGGCCAAAAACTGATGGATTAGAAGAAAGATTTCCTGAAGTAGATCTGTTTTTACAGCCACAAAATTATGAACCATTAATAAACTTGTTGTACGAACAAAAAGGAATAGATAAAGAAGGATGTTTATCGAATTTGGATATTAAACCAAGAATTTCGAGCTTTGTTCCAGTAAGTCATGGTTGTGATAAATTTTGTTCATATTGCATTATTCCATATAGAAGAGGTAGAGAAATTAGCAGGCCTATTCCAGTAATTGTAGAAGAAGTTAAAAAACTATCTGACAAAGGAGTTAAAGAAGTGACCTTGTTAGGGCAAAATGTTGATTCCTATGGGTTTGATTTGTCTGAGGATATAAATTTAGCTGATTTATTTGAAGCCGTCCATGAAGTAAATGGTATAGAAAGGATAAGATTTTTAACTTCTCATCCCATGGATATGGATATTAGAATTATTGAATCAATAGCTAATTTACCTAAAGTTTGTAAAAGCATAAATCTGCCATTTCAATCTGGATCAAATAAAATTTTAGAAAATATGAGAAGAGGATACACAAGGGAAGATTATTTTGAATTGATTAATGTTATAAGAGATAAAATTCCTAATGTTGCCATGTCAGCTGATGCCATAGTAGGATTTTGTGGTGAAACAGAATCAGATTTTGAAGATACTATTGATTTAATGAAAGTAATTAAATTTGATAAATTACATACAGCAATATATTCTGAAAGAAAAGGAACAATTGCTCACCGAAAAATGAAAGATGATGTTTTAATGGCTGATAAACAGAGAAGATATAAAGTCTTGAATGATGAACAAGAAAAAATTCAAGCTGAATTAAATTCCAAATATTTGGGCGAAGTGAATAATGTAATGATCGAAGGTAAAAAAAGAGGTAAAATATTTGGCAGAAATGAACAAGATAAATTGATCTATGTTGATAACTTGAATTTAAACGAAGGTGAAATGGTTGATGTGAAAATTGATTATGTCGGACCTTGGGCTATGAAAGGAAAAGTTATTTCATATGTGAATCAAGCATAATTGTTACTGGGCCGTCATTAATTAAATTAATTTCCATTTTAGCGCCGAATTCTCCAGTTTTAATTACAAGACCCGTTTTTTGAAATTGATTTACAGTATTGTTATATAATTTTTCAGCCTCATTAGGAGGAGCGGAATTAAAAAAACCAGGTCGTCTTCCTTTAGTAGTATCAGCATGTAAGGTGAACTGACTTACGATTAATAATTCTGCTCTGATATCAATGGCGCTAAAATTAAATTTGTCATTTTCATCTGAAAATATTCTCAAATTTGTAGATTTTTCAATAATATATTTAATATCTTCTTCTGTATCATCTTTATGTACTCCGACTAAGATTAACAGACCTTTGTTAATACTAGAATATTCCGTGTTATTTATAGATACACTTGCTTTATTTACTCTTTGTATTAGAGCTTTCATTCTGAAGACTTATTTGAGGTCTTTGATTTATTACTAGATTTTTTTTTCTCAGGCTCTTTTTTAGAAGACGCTGGTTTAGAAGTTGATGAATCAGATTTTTTGGCATAATCATTTACGTACCATCCACTTCCTTTAAAAACTACAGGAACTACAGAAAATTGTCTTTGACATTCTTCATCACAATCTTTTTGAATACATTTTGCAACGGGCTTTGAATCAAAGCTCTGCTTTACATCAAATTTAATTTCACAAGTTTTACAATAATATTCGTAAGTTGGCATTTTTTTTAAGATATATGTTAAGTTACATAAATTATATCATGAGAAATGATATGTCAATTAGATATTTGTCCTAGTTTTTTTAACCATTTTTGTTTTAGCAATAATAAATCTAATACAAGATTGTCATTAATATATAATTCAGGATTGTTATTTACTTCACCAATTTTTAGATATGGGACGTTTGATGATTTCAGTTCAGTTATAAGTGAATTTTCATTAGATTTATCTATGGATACTATTATTCTTGAATTCACTTCACCAAATAATGAAGGGATCAGGCAGGACTTATCTATTTCATATGTAAATCTAAATCCTTTATCCCCTAAAAGGCATTGCTCGATTAGAGATACCAATAAACCACCATCACTACAATCATTTGCTGAATTAATCAAATTTTGTTCTATTAAATTGATGTTTAATTGATGTAATTCTTTTTCTTTATTTAAGTCTAATGAAGGTATTCCGCTTATTGAATTGTAAAAATGATTTTCATATTCTGAACCTAATAAAGTTTCTTCATCTAGATTTAAGTCTTTAGATCCTAATAAGTAAACAAGGTCATTTCCATTTGTAAAATTAGATTTTATTATTTTATTTTTGTTTTTGTTAATTCCTAGTGTGCTTATTATAGGCGTAGGTTTAATTGATCCAGTGTTTGTTTCATTGTATAAACTTACATTTCCACTTATAACAGGTGCATTAAAAAATTCACTTGCCTCAGATAATGCAGTTGTTGCCTTGTCGAGCTGATAGTAAATTTCAGGGTTTTCAGGATTACCAAAATTTAAACAATTTGTTATTGCAAGTGGAGTACCTCCTAATGTGCTAATATTTCTACAGGATTCAGCTACAGTAATTAAAGTCCCAAGATATGGATCGAATGAGCAATATCTTGAATTTCCGTCAGTACTTAAAAGTAAGGTATCACCAGTTTCTTTTATTCTTATACCTGCAGAACTATGTCCTGGAGTGATTACAGTATTATTTTGGACTTGATGGTCATATCTTTGGAATACAGTATTTCTTGAACTCAAATTATTACTAGTTACAAAATCAAAGATATGTTCAGTAAGATTTTGAAAATCCATATTAAATTTTGGTTTGTTTATTTTGGATTGTGCTTTTTGAGGTTTAAGCGTATACGTTGGGCAATCTACTAATGGTGAGATTGGTATATTCGCTACCAACTCATTTTTATAATATATATTTATATTAGGCTCGCTTATTACTTCTCCTATCTTGTAGGCTTCAATATCCCATTTTTCAAATATTTTAATTATTGATTCTTGACTTCCAGGTTTGCATACAATAAGCATTCGTTCTTGGGATTCTGAAAGCATTATTTCATAAGGACTCATTGTATTATCTCTTAGTTTGACACTATCTAAATTTAATATTATGCCTTTTCCAGATCTATCAGCGGCTTCAACAGTTGAACTAGTTAATCCTGCAGCTCCTAAGTCTTGAAGCCCAACAAACCCTTTTTCATTAACTACTTCTAAGCAAGCTTCAATTAATAATTTTTCTATGAATGGATCACCTACTTGTACTGTTGATTTTGATGTTGATTCTTCTTCTAAGGTTTGCGATGCTAATCCCGATGCTCCATGAATTCCATCTTTTCCTGTTCTTGATCCAGCTAATAT
>CEOQ01014858.1_pt1 | contig 12282 bp, 10 predicted proteins | sample 361351 | NCBI WGS metagenome assembly CEOQ01 (sample SAMEA2619907, study PRJEB7988) | marine metagenome | biome: marine biome (ENVO:00000447); feature: deep chlorophyll maximum layer (ENVO:xxxxxxxx); material: "saline water (ENVO:00002010), including plankton (ENVO:xxxxxxxx)" | depth 60 m | reverse complement strand
CTTCTTTAACTTCTTCTCCACCTTCTTTAACTTCTTCTTTAACTCCATCTTCTTCATTATTTTTTAAAGGGGGTACAATAGTAATATCTTCGCTATTTGATGAATTATTTATTTTATCAATTTTTATAATATTCAATTTTTGATCATCCTCAGATATTTCTTCTTCATTAACAATTAAATCTTCAATTCCATCTGTAAAGTCTTTTTTATTCATCTTAATAGTCTTATCTAATTTATAAATAGTACACTTGTCTAAACCATTACATATAGATGGAACAGATACTTCATAATTAGCAAATTTTGCATTAAATTGTTTAATAACACCGTCATCAATAATAGGACCCGCCTCAATTAGACGATCATATTCTGCCCGTGATAATTTAAGGAAATCACTTTGAATCACTCTTCGAGATGGATCTAGGGCTAATTCAATCGCAATATTTCTTTGTAATTTTCCCCAGGAAACCCCTGCTATTCTGTGGGCTTCCATTAATTCAGCAACTTTTAAGAAATTTTGTAAAGTAGATATAATACCTGCAAAAATATTAACACCTCCAACGGCAGCAGAAGCAATAGACTTACTTTCAGTTGGGACAAACGAATCCATACCTACATTTGCAGCTCCTGTAAGTGTGGATAAAATAATAACTGGAATTGAAAAGCAGTAATACCATTTACGATAACTTTTTTCACATCTTCCATGTAACCATCGATAACATGAAGCTTTTTCTGACCATTCTGCTAAAAGTGCTTCGCATTCATCGGTCCAAACATTTTCTTCAGGAGTTACTTTCTCTTCTTTTTTAGTTTTGACATTATTCATATTTTATAATTTAATTTAACATTTTTTTTTGAGACTTTATGACGGAGTATTGTAAATTTGATTTAAAAAAATAATATTAATTTACTATTAAATTACTATTAATGGAAACAAAAATAACATTCGGAAAATATAAAGGTAAATCTATAAAATATATATATAATATAGACAAACAATATATATTATGGTTATGTTCTCAAACATGGTATAAAGAACGACATACTGATTTATATAATGCTTCAATAAAAATTATGGATGATATTAAAATTGAAAAATATGAAGATAAATTTTTAGTTTACACTGACGGTGCTTGTCCTGATAATGGAACCCCGAAAGCACGTTCATCAATAGGTATTCACTTTTCAGAAAAAAATAGTATCAAATTAAATGATATTAGCGAAAAATTAATACTTAATAATCATTCAAATAATATTGCCGAATTATTAGCTATAAAAAAAGCACTTGAATTATTAATATCAAATAACATTAAAGTACCTATTCAACTATACACAGATTCTTCATATTGTAAATCTATTTTAGATGAATGGTATAATAAATGGGTTAAAAATAATCTTTTAGATAATAAGAAAAATCTAGATATAATAAAAAAGACATATGATCTTTATACTGAAATAAATAATATAACAATTTATTATGTTAAGGCACATACAAACAGTAATGATGAACATTCATATGGAAATAGAATGGCAGATAAATTAGCTCGAAATGCTATAAAAAGTTAACATTTTGATTTAATAAGTAGTAATAATAATATTATACCCGCGATTAATATATAATGAATATTGTCTAACATACCTTTTTCTTCTTTATCTTTACCTTCATCTTCAGGTACATTTTTTCTCTCGATACCATTTGATCCACAATTACATTTGCTCATTTATTATAAATAATATTTTTTTATGCTACCATTTCCGCTTTTAGTGGAGGATGGAAATTATAATTATTTATCTTAAATTGACTCTCATTAATATTATCTATATCAATAATATCCCCAATTATCTCTAATGTAGGAAAATGATATGTATGCCTCTTTAATTGTATCTCAACTTCATTATAATGATTTGAATATATATGACAATCCCCTAATATATGATATAAAAATCGAGGTATTTTATCTGTTATCTTCCCAATAATATGTAATAAGAATGAATATGAAGCTATATTAAATGGAACCCCTAGAAACATATCCCCGGATCTCTGATACATTTGTCCATCTATATAATCTCCATCAACATAAATTTGAAAAAGAATATGACATGGTGGTAAAGCCATTTTATCAAGGTCAGGAGGATTCCACGCAGACATTATAATCCTCCTACTTGTTGGATCATTTTTAATAAGATCAATCATATATCGTAATTGATCAACACCCATAGATTCACTTCTATTGTAGTCACCACCAAAATTCCTCCATTGATATCCATAAATAGGTCCCAAATCACCTTCATCATAATCTAATCCACGACTATCCATATACTCTTTAGAAGAATTTCCATCCCAAATATGAACATTCTTTTTTTGGAGTTCTTTATTATTTGTAGAACCACTAATGAACCATAATAATTCTCGTAATATAGTTTTCCATCCCATTTTCTTAGTTGTCAGTAATGGAAACCCTTCCCTTAAATCAAATGACATTTTCTCTCCAAAACTAGAAATAACTTGAGAATTACGTGTATCTCGTTTAGTACCATTACAATATACACTATTCAATAATCTTAAATATTCTTGTTCTCCCTCATTTACTGTTAATTTATTTTGATAAATATTAAATGAATAATCTATCATAACCGAACTCCTCTCATGTTTTTCGGATGGGTTTTGATTTGTATATATCCTAGCTTTACCATGGCAAGGTTTATTAAAAACTTTAACATAATCATCTCCAATGAGTATATTAGACTTTACCAATGAAGAATTTAATGTATGATGCCAATGATTAGTTATATTAAATGAAGGTTCACATTTTGTTTCATATATGAAATCAACTCCAACTTTATATGCTTCTTCATATAAAGTAGCTCCTCCGATTATAAAAGTTTCAGGATCATCTTTCATATATTCTGACCATGTGCTTCTATCAAAATTATGACTACATGATCTATGTTTATCCATAAACTCGGAAAACGATCTATAAACAATGTCCGGTCTTTTATCTTGACTTATTAATTCATCATAATGATTATTACTTATAACAATATTTATCCTTTTATTTAATGGTTTTTTAGGAAGACTTACCCATGTATTATATCCCATGACAACAATATGTCCAATGGTTGTTGATTTAAACCAATCTAAATCATCTTTTATATGATATATTAATCCTCCATCAATACCAATATTATTCTTATTATCTCTATTAAAAATAATATTTAAACTCATTTTTTTTATTAATTTACTATTATTAATAAAATTTTAAATCAAATTTAATAAAATATATACTTTAAATCATTCCTCTTTATCATATATTAAATTAGGATTATCCTCTATAGTATCTCCCGTATCTCCACTATCACTATCACTATCATTATCACTATCACTATCACTATCACTGCCACTATCACTAATATCATAATGTTTACCTTCTAATTGATCTCTATATATACCAATCATCTTAATAATATGACTATTATTTTCTTTAAAAATTTCTTTAGCTATATCGGTAATCATATATATTTTAGTGAATAAGGTAAAGAAGGGACTACCGTGAAATAACTTACTTTTTAATGCGAAATATTCATCATCAATATAATTAATCATTTCTTTAAAAGAATCTTCATCATCGATTAATTTACTTAGATTAATATTATTATAAATATTATCAATGCATTGATCAATATCTTTTAAGATTCGGTCACATTCAATATATGTAGAATTATTTGTTAATAAAAATAAATTTGTAAATGTAAGATATATCGCATACTCAATATCAACTATATTATCAACTTGAACATAATCATCCTGTTCAATCAATTTTCCTCTTCCAGCTGTAATAACTGCTTTTTCATTTAAATTTAAAAGGATTTGTCGGTTTGAATTAACTTTTTCAACTAATGTATTCATCTTTATAATAAATTAATACATTATATTTTCTTAAATAATTTAGAAAAGAATTAGATAAATTAAATTTAAGCTCTAAGAACAGACATTAGGGGTTCGAAAATGAACTTAACGCATAGACCAAGGAGGACCGCGAATACGAGAGAGTGGAAGATTAAGAGGTTAGTTCCCTGTAATTTGAAGGAAAGACCAACAACACCTCCGATTTTTTGGAGAAGTTCTTCAACAAATTTGAATACAGTTGGGTTGGCAACGACGTAGAAAAGGACGCCTCCAACTAAAGCAATTTGAACGAGTTTTTCGTTAAATAAACCAGTAACACTTTCGACAACTTTTTGAACCATTTTTATACTTTATATTTAGATAAAAATTTTGAATATTCGTATTAATTAGTATTTTTTAAATATTCTGAATGGATATATATATTTTCAAAAAATAAATAATTATTTTGCTTTAATATTCCATCCATTTGTTCACGATCTTTATTAGATTCTAAAACAATACAATCAAACTTACATTTTTTAAAAATACTCCATATAGGATTTTTTGTATTTATAAAACATAAATTAAAATTTTTTTTAAATCCTTTAATTTCCTTTATTAAATTCTTTTCACGAACTTTGCCATCTATCTTTACATTTTCCATATTCCAACCATTACTCTTAATTATATCCATTATTTCAGAATCTATCCCCAATACTTCAATTGTTTGATTATTAAATATATCACATAATATACCTTGAACAGGATGAGAATCTACATTTAAAGTATTTACAATTTCAGGTATTTTTATTTCTATATTTTCTAATGTAATCTTTATTGGCTTATATACATTATAATTATGAATACTTATTAACTTAATAGTATCATAATAATTATCCATTGGTCTATCTAAACCCTTCCCATAATAAAAAGAAAAAGCTTCAGAATTTATATCTTCCCACTTAAATCCCCCTTTATTCCAATATTCTTTTGTATGGAATAATGTAGATTCATATCCAATAGCATTATTATCAACTTTATATAACTGTTTTCCATATATATCATAAGCTAACATAGACTTACAATAAGTACATTCAATTTTATTTCTTTTCAAAAAATCAAGTTTACGTTTAATCACTTTAGGATTATAAACAGTATCAAAATCTAAATGAAATATATAATCATTACTAGTTAAACCAACAGCATAATCTCTTTTAAATCCATTTGGTAGAATACCGGCTTTATTAAAAAAATTCCAAATTATTTTTTCTTCTTTATCATCTTTAAATTCAATTTTTTCTAAATACTCACTTGAACATATTCTTATATATAATATATTTTCATGAATAGGTATATGTTCACTATGATCTTCTTTAGAATCATCAATTATGATCCATTCTAATTTATCCTTGGGATAATCAAGTGTTTCCCAATGATAATTAAATAATTTATAAAATTGTGACCAATCATGTAGAATTGTAACAATTGAAACAGAAGGAGAATCAGACATTAATAATAATAATAAAGTAATATATCTCTTTAAATAAACGTTAATAATCTATTTTTTTATGTCCAGATTCTTTTAAAAAAGCTTCGGGTATATCATCCGAACAATTTAATATTTTTTCTCTTAAATAACAGACAAATGTTAAGCGTGTATATTTATTATTTAATCCAACTGTCCCTACTTCTGGATTATCTTTAAAAGCATAATCAATTGTATCATTATATAATTTATCTTCTTCTGTTTCATATATTTCTGTATTTGAATGCCATTGATGTACATCCATGGCCAAGAAATCCCCCGATCTAACATCCACTCCAACTCCAAATTGAGGAAATACGGTATAGCCTCCATGATACTTACCTCGTTCAATTACAGTTAAATTTCCAAAACCACCTTTAAAGTCACCGGCATCTCTATGTAGAGCCGTTCTAAAATTTCTATTGATTGTAATAGTTGAAAAAGATGTTTCTGGAATTTTAAGATGGGGTTTTTGATTTGCTCTTTCTAATTGTTTTTCATAAGCAGTGGGTATAAGTTTTTTAAAAAGAGCATCTATTCGTTGTATAAAAGGTAATCCACTTTTATATTTATCGTAATTTGTTCTTGTAAAGTGTGTTAATCGACATGGCAATTTACAAAAATTACTTGATGATTCATAAAAACCAATTGGATTTGATGCGACTTGATTATTTACTTTCATTTTTGATATTCCTCCTTCAGACTTAATATATAACATCATTAAATCCTCTTTAGAACTATCACCTGAATATGTTATATTTAATTCTTGTAATTTTCCTTTTACCTCTTCAATTGATAAATTTTCTAAATCTTCTTTTAATTTATTTCCAACAGGATTTAAATAACCGGTTGACCATTTACTTGTATTTATTATATTTCTTTTTTTCCAATATATACTTTCAGTATCTATGGGACCGGCTGAAGCTCCTCTCCCACGACTAGGTTTTGCTAAATCCTTATAAGAACTCCACCCATTCCTTAATAATGATGGCTTAATACTATTTCTTCTAAATTTTAATAATAGTTTTTCACTTCCATCGTCATCTTTATAATATACATCAACGTTATAGTTTATTACAGGTAGTTTCATGTATGAATTATCAATCCATTTTCCTTCAAGTTTAGATGTTTCTTCATCGGTTAATACTTTATTAATAACTAATTTTTTAGGTCTAGGCATATAATAAAAGAAAGAAAAAAAATTTTAAATTTAACGAATAAATTACATTTTTTTAATAAAAAATAAAAGCAATATCACTATAATAATTAGTAAACCATATTTAAAATAATCTTTATATTTGTCTTTATCTTTTAACCTTTGACTCTTAAAAATATCATAATATTTATCATATAATTCTTCATGAGAATATTCCTTCTCACCTTTAAATTTATTTACTGAATTATGAATATCAAATAACCATTCGATTAAATCATCTTTATTATCTAATTTTATTGGATTATTTTTTAAATTTTCTTTATAGTGTTCTCTACATATAGGGCATGGAATAGTATATTTTAGAGAATCAAATAGTTTATAATAATTATCTTTATCTTCTTTTGTTGGATTATTTGGATAATTAAATGTTATTGTATGTAAAAATAACCATGCGGAAGGTCCCCAAATTTTTGGATCCATTGTATAATATTATAAATATATATTATTTAAACAAAAAAAAACAATATTGAGTATGGATAATAAAGATACATTAAAAAATTATTGTAATAATTGTGGTAACTATGGTCACTTATATAAAAATTGTAGACACCCGATACTAAGTTATGGTATTATTCTATACCATAGATGTAAAGATACAGAGGAAATTAAAATTGTAATGATAGAAAGAAAAGATTCATTAGCTTATATAGAATTTTTGAGAGGTAAATATGGATCAATATATAATCTTAAATATATTCAATTATTATTCAGTCGTATGTCTATCGATGAAATAGAACGGATTAAGACTAATGATTTTGATACATTATGGAAAGAATTATGGATCCATACTGAAACAATTAATTATAGAATAAAAAAAGAATATACTAAAAGTAAAGCAAACTTTAATTCTATTAAAAATGGTTATAAAATAAAAGAAAAAAATATAAATTTTGAATATTTATCAGAATCAGTAAAACATAAATATACTTCAAATGAATGGGAAATTCCAAAAGGTAGAAGAAATAACCTTGAAACAAATAAACAGTGTGCTATAAGAGAGTTTAAAGAGGAAACAAATATTAATATAGAATCATTGAATATTATTAATAATGTTATACCTATAATTGAAGAATATGAAGGTATTAATCGTGTTAGATATAAACATATTTATTATATAAGTGAGGCAGAAGAAGAATTTACATTAAAAGTTGACATGGATAACAAAGATCAATATACTGAAATAAAAAATATTGAATGGTTAAATGAAGAAAATTCATGTAGTAAAATACGAGATTATGATACTAAAAAACTTGAAGTCATTAATACATTTTTTAATTTCATAAAAAATTTTCATAAACATGTTACTCTTGAAAAATAATTTTATATTTATAGATAATATAATGGGTGATATTTTGATTGACAAAATAGATGAAGGAATCTTTAAGAAATATGAAAATATTTATAATAGAAATAAAGAAAAAATAAATAAAAAAGAGATTGATGAACTTCAATATGGTTTAAATAAATTTGAGATTAACCGTATGCCCGATAAGAATGATCCTAAATTCATATATGAATTAACTCGACAGGTTCAAATATATCATTGTAAATCGTCATTTAATATTAAAGATATTCAGAGGAAGTGTAATATAGATAATTTTGAATTATCAAATAATCAACAATTTTTAAAAAATTTTATAAATGATGAGACACCTTATAATGGATTACTTATTTTTCATGGGGTTGGTGTTGGAAAGACATGTTCAGCAATTAATATAAGTAGTTCTTTTATTGACTCTAAGAAAGATGATAAAAAGATTATAGCATTAGTTTCAAAAAATATTCAACAAAATTGGCTTAATACTGTTTATAATCCAAATAAGATCGGTAATCAATGTTCCGAAGATATTAGTACTCGTATTGAGGATGAATTAAAAGAGTCAAATAAAAAACCATCAAAATATAAGGTCCGTCGAACAATAAAAGAATATTATGAATTCTATGGTTATTTAGAATTTTCAAATAAACTTAAACGTTTAAGAGATATTCGTATTGGTAATAGAGAATTAGACAAAAATGAAAAAGAATTAATTCTAAAACAAGTCATAAGAGAATATTGCTCAGATAGAATTATGATTATTGATGAAGTCCATAATTTAAGAGAAGAAAAAGATAGTACTGAAGATGAAGATGATAAAGAAAAAGCTTTAAAAAATAAAAAAGAACGGGAAAATGCAAGGACTATATTAAAAAAAGTTGTCAAATACAGTCAAAATATGAAACTAATAATTATGTCAGCAACACCAATGTTTAATAAATCAAAAGAAATTATTTGGTTAATGAATCTATTACTATCAAATGATAAAAGACCATTATTGAAATACAAAGACTTATTTATAAATGAGAATGATGAAGATATATTAACTGATAAAGGGGAAAATTTATTAAATAAAAAATGTTCTGGTTATATATCTTATTTAAGAGGGGAAAATCCTATTTCCTTTCCAATACGTTTATATCCAAATGATAAGAATAGTATTAATAGGGTGAAAAAGAATTATCCAACAATCAATTTATTTAATGAAAGTCCAATTACATCTTATAAATTTTCATTTATGGATTTGTATTTTAATAAAATGTTAGAGGAAGGATCTCAATGTTTTTATTATAAAGAATTTATTAAATCATTAGCAAAAAAAGAAGAAATCCCTATATCAGAAAGAAAAATTGGAATTCAATTATCAAATATAGTATACTCCATTGATAAGAAAAAAACAAATATTAAAAATGTATATGGAGAAAGGGGATTTAATAATTTTATGGATGATAACATCAAAAAATTTAGTTATAAAGAGTCGAGTGATCCTATCTTTGATATAAATAAGGGAATGTTGAACTCTATGTCTGCTAAATTAACTAATATATTAACCGGATTAAAAGAGAATAAATCTAAAGGTATTATCTTTATTTATTCAGATTATATTTATTCAGGTGTATTACCAATTGCTTTAGCATTAGAACATATGGGGTTTGAAAAATTTGGCGGTAAAAATATTTTAGATTATCCAGAATGGAAAAAAAATAGTGAAAATACAAAATCAGAACCCATTGATTTTCAATGGAATATAAGAGAAAACAAAACGACTGATGTATTTAATCGGGCAAGATATATTATATTATCTGGTAATCGAACATTATCACCTAACAATGACATGGAAATTGAAGCTGTTAAAAATGCTTCAAATAGTAATGGAGAAAATATAAAGATCATATTAGGAACATCTGTAACAAGTGAAGGATTAGATTTTAAAAATATAAGAGAGATCCATGTTCTTGATCCATGGTATCATTTATATAAAATTGAACAGATTATAGGTCGTGGAATCCGTTTCTGTTCCCATATAGACTTAAATGAAAAAGAAAGAAATGTAACTGTATTTTTACATACTTCGGGAATATCAGAAGAGAAAGAATCAATAGATACGAATACTTATCGTATGGCTGAGCAAAAAGCAGGGCAAATCGGGAAGATTGAAACAATTTTAAAAAATAAAGCAATTGATTGTTATTTGAATGAAGATATTAATTATATTTCAAATATGAATAAATATAAACTTATTTCAAGTCGTTCTACAAAAATTAAAAAAGTTGATGTTAATGATCAAGATTATTCAAAAATATGTTCTTTCTCAAATAAATGTAAAATAGAATGTTCAATTGAACAAAACGATATATTAACATTAGATAATATTAATATTAATAATAAAATTGAAGATTTATCATTCGATACATATACAGAAAAGAATATTAATGAATTAATTAAACCTGTATGTAAAATAATTGGTGAATTTTATGAAATATATAATTATTATACTCTTAATGAACTTATTGACAAAGTTAATTCTTTAATGGATACAAATTTATATATTATATATCACTCAATAAACCATATGATTAATCATAAATATCCTGTATGGAACATGAACACTACTCCAGGGTATATTATAAATCTAAATGATTATTATATATTTCAACCTTTTAAAAATATTGATAAAAGTTTACCTCTTTATGAAAGGTTGATAACAAAGGAAAATAATCATGAAAATATAATATTAAACGCATACAAAGATTTTGAAGTAGACATTCCAAGAGAAAGTTATATGTGTTTTGAAGACTATAGTGAAATTCATTACAGAATTTATACTGAGATTCAAAAGGCTACTGTGAAAGGTTGGCGGAATCCTAATAATGAAATTGTATATGATGAAATAATAAAACTTATAACAAAAAATAAAAATAATTATGGACCTTTTAAAGCATTTAAATTTAGTAAAGGACAAACCATAAAGTTAGATACCGTTAATAATATTAGTGAAATTAATTTAGATTATGATCTTATAAGATACTTAATACCTACAATTAATAATGATAATTATATTAACCATATTATTGATAAATTAAAATATTCTGAAAAATTAACATTGTTAAAAAATATCCTTTCAAGTGTTATTAATAACGATTATAAATTACCTGAAGATAAATATGATAAATATATTTACATGTTTTTCAAAAATAATGTAATAAGACTAAGCGATATAGGGGAATATTCTATCCTTGATGAAAATGGAGGGGATATTATTGGATTTTTCTTACATAATACAGAAAAAGCATTTAATAATACATTAAAAACAAATATAAATAATTTCAGCTTCCTTATCTTTGATAAAGAAACAGAACAATGGATAGATCTTGATGAGGTTGGTAAATTAAATATTAAAAAGAATTTTAAACCCTTAGAATTATTTAAGACCAATCCTCTTTGGGGTTATTCATATAAAAATAAAGACGAAGATCACCAATTCAAAATTATAAGACCATTACAAAGAACCAGTAAAGATAAACTACCTGGAAAAGTATTGGCAGATGTATTGGGTTTTAAATCAATATCGTTACTCGAGATATTTAAAGAAAATTTCCCTGATTATTTTAAAGCTTACGAGGGATTTATCTTAAATTTATTAGATCAATCGAAAGATAAAGTAGATAAGGAAAATAAAGAAAAATATAGAAAAATAAAAGATGAAAGTAAAATATGTTCTGAATTATATGGTATTGCTAATAAATATTTTGTAAGATATAATGAATATAAAAATTTAATTAATAAAGAATTTTTAGTATTATATGGAGAGTTTATAATGAGGGATATAGATATAAAAAATAATGGAAACTATTATTTATCATATGATTTATTTTTATTAAAATTTAATCTATAATAAAACAAAAATTTGAATATATATTTAAACAATAATATATTATATTATATCATAATGACTAGTTCTGAACATGTTAATAAACAAATGCTAAAAACAACTCTTTCTGTTCCATCGAAAGATATTAATAAGAATTTAGATAATATAATAAAACAAAAATTAAATGAGTTAATTGAAGGTTTATGTTATAATGAAGGCTACATACTAAAAGATTCTATTAATATAATTCAGAGAAATATCGGTAAGGTTGAGACTAGAAATAATAAAAGTTCGGTTAGTTATTTGATTACATATACAGCAGATATTATTTCCCCATCGGAAGGAGATGTATATGATGTTTATATTAATAATATTAATAAATTAGGTATTATATCATATTTTAAAGTGAAAGATACAGATACACATGAAACAAGTCCTCTAATTGTTATGATCCCAAAAGATTATATGG
>CEOQ01039439.1_pt1 | contig 12298 bp, 10 predicted proteins | sample 361351 | NCBI WGS metagenome assembly CEOQ01 (sample SAMEA2619907, study PRJEB7988) | marine metagenome | biome: marine biome (ENVO:00000447); feature: deep chlorophyll maximum layer (ENVO:xxxxxxxx); material: "saline water (ENVO:00002010), including plankton (ENVO:xxxxxxxx)" | depth 60 m | reverse complement strand
TATATATATTAGTATGAAAATATTTAAACAGAAATACAAAACCCCCTCAAAAAAAGAATTTCCTCCAATCATAACTTATCACGATAAAAGATATGGTGGTACAAAGGTTGATGAACAAGGTCGTTTCTATACAGTAGAAGATGAAACACAAAGACTGTTTCGTTGGGAACGAATGATTCGTAAAAAGGAAAGACAAAAAGAACAAATTAAAACTTGGATTGCAATCAAAGAAGGAACATATCATAAAAAAAATTATTATATGAATAGTTCTAATAAACAACATTTTCACTGGAATAAAATGCCTAAACCTAAAACTGGTGGTAAACTATCTAGAAAATTAGATGGTGGTTGGGTAGAAGAATATAAACCAGCAAAATCTACACGATTACATAAATGGTTGCAAGATGCAAAAGAGGGAAAGGTTTTTAATGGACATAAACCTAGAACTAAACAATGGTTAATAAAACCCACCAATGCAGATGTTGACCAAATTAAAAACCCTATTGACATTGAAAAAAAATAAGTTATAATAGTTTAAAGGTGAAAAATTATGAGTACATTTACAGACTCAGAGATTGATACTCTGGAACTTCCTAAAAAGGAAGAAGAAAAAAAAGAAGAACCCCAAGAAAAAAATATTGTTGAACCAGATGATAAGAATATTGTCAAACTGGTCGGTAATAAAAATATAGTTTCTATATTAACATCACAGTTTTTTGCAGAGAAAGAATGTGATGCAATAGTAAAAGAAACAGTTAAAGAATTATGGGTAGATAGTTCTTTAAAAAAAGTAAGAAAAGCAACTCAACAATCTTTACCTATGAATGATAAAGGTTGGCCTTACACTAAAGTTTTAGAACTTGCACAACAAGCTAATGATAAAAACTTTAAGATGCAACTTGCTGGTTTCTATCAAGCAGATAATCCACAAATAGTTTGTTATAAGAACAAAGATTTTTATAACTATCATTTAGACATTGGAAACAATGCACCATTTAGAAAATTAACTTTTATTATTCAATTATCTGACACCAAAGATTATGATGGTGGACATATTGAATTAATGAATATGACTACGGATAATAAATTATTTAGACAAAAAGGTCAAATAATTATATTCCCATCTTTTGTTCCTTGGCGTGTTACTAAAGTTACAAAAGGTGTAAGAAATTGTATTGAGGGTTGGTTACACGGCCCAAGTTATGTATGACATTTGAAAAAATTGCACAAGAAGTACCATTAGATAAAAGAGGTAAAATCACATCTGAGATATGGTTTCCTACACTATTTCATTTCAAAGATATTTTAGATTATCAAGAAAAAAATAAAAAATGGTTAAAACACATCTTCAAATGGAGAGATGATGATAATAGAGGTATTGTTCGTTCTAACTCAAGAGGTTGGCATAGTGCAGTAGATATGCATATGCGAGAGGAATATGAAGATTTAGGAAAAGAAGCACTTAAAATAGGTATAAGAATACAAGAAATGATGGATTTAAATCCAGACACAGAACCAGTCATTGATAATATGTGGGCAAATGTTTCTCAGTTTGGTGCTCATAATCGTAATCACACTCACCCAGGCTCACATTTTAGTTTTGTTTATTATATACAATCTCCAGAAAAATGTGGAAGTATATGGTTCTCTGACCCAAGAGCACAAGCAATCGCAGTTCAACTACCATACAATCCAAAAAAACCTAGAGTAAGGGAATCACTTAATGAAGTATATTGGGCCCCAGTTCCAGGCAGATTGATTATGTTTCCATCTTGGGCAGTACACGAAGTAGAACCTAATTTATCAGAACTAAAAGGTAAAAAAGGTCTAAGAGTAAGTGTTTCTGGTAATTTAAGTTTTCGTTTAAAAAAAGATGCTTCTTATCAAGAAGAGAGAGAGGGACACGATGCAAAAGGTTATCTCACTATGGAGGGTACAGAAAAAAGAACATAATCTCTTTTTATTATAAATAATAATAAAAGGATTAGTTATGGCAGTACCTACTTCAAAGTCAACATTTAAAGAATATTGTTTAAGAGCATTAGGTAAAGGTGTCATTGATATCAATGTATCTGATGACCAAATAGATGATAGAGTAGATGAAGCTTTACAATATTTTTCAAAATACCATTATGATGGTATTGAAAGAACATATCTAAAACATCAACTTACTACAGCTGAAATTGCAAGAATGAGAAGTAATGAGAGTGCAGTTACAGCAACCGATAAAGTTGATAGTTCAATTACAGCAGACTTTTTACAACAAGAGAATTATATACCTATTCCAGATAGTGTATTATCAGTTGTAAAAGTATATCCAGTAACAGATAAATTAACTCAAAATTTATTTGATGTTCGTTATCAATTAAGACTAAATGATTTATATGATTTCAGTTCAACTTCAATTATTCACTATGAAATGACAATGAGGCATCTAGATTTTCTAGACCACATTCTTACTGGTGAATATCCAATAGATTTTAAAGAACATCAAAACAGATTATACATTCACGCAGATATGGAAAAGGATTTCAACAATGGTGACTTTCTTTTAATTGAATGTTATAGAAAATTAGACCCAACAGTTTACACAGATGTGTTTGATGATATGTATTTAAAAAGATATGCAACTGCATTAATTAAAAAACAATGGGGTGCTAACCTATCAAAATTTAATGGTGTTCAAATGTTAGGTGGAGTTACTATGAACGGTGAAACAATCTATCAACAAGCGTTAGATGAAATCACTAAATTAGAAGAAGAAATGAAACTAGGATTTGAGTTACCAGTAAATTATATGGTAGGATAAGTTATGGCAGTCAATAAATTTTTTCACGACAGTAATAAAACTTCTATATCTGCCGAAAGAGACCTATATAAAAATCTAGTCAAAGAAGCTATTCAGATTCACGGACACGATGTCTACTATGTAAATAGAACATTTGTTAATGAAGATACTCTATTTGGTGAAGATACATCATCAACTTTTTCAGAATCACAACTTATAGAAATGTATGTAGAAAATGCAGAGGGTGGTCTTGAGGGTGAAAAAGAATTAGTATCAAAGTTTGGATTAGATATCAAAGATGAAGTTACCTTTGTCGTAAGTAAAGAAAGATTTCAAGACATAACAAAACAAGTTGTTTTAGAATCTGGTACTACTGAAACTTTTGGTGCAGTATTATTAGAAGATGAAACAACTACAAGTGAGAGTGCATATCTTGTAAATGAAGACGAATCTACTGATGCAGATAGACCTTTAGAGGGTGATTTAGTTTTTCATCCTATCATTAACAAAATGTTTGAAATTAGTTTTGTTGACCACGATGAACCTTTCTTTCAATTAGATAATAATCCAGTCTATAAATTAAAGTGTAGATTATTTGAATATGGAAGTGAAGGTATTGATACTGGTGTAAGTGCGATTGACCAAATAGAAACTGATAGTAGTTTAGATGCACTTTCTCACCAGTTTACATTAGAACAAACTGGAACATATACAGAAGAAATTGCATTAGAAGACAATGATTTATTATTATTAGACAGAACAGATGGTGGTGGTTCTGATGCTGGTGATAATTTAATTTCTGAAACACAGTATGGTGCAAGTTCTATATTACTTGAAACTGCTGACACTTTCTACATTACAGTCAAAGATGAAACTGGTGCATTTGTAGAAGACGAAGTTATCACTGGTGCAAATGGTGGACAGGCTTATATTAGGTTAATAAATAGTAACACATTTCATTTTGAATATATAACTGGAACATTTGCAAAAGATGAAGTTATTACTAGTAGAGACAATGGGTTTACTGCAACAATAACTGAAATAAAAGAAGAAAATCATTATCTAATCAATGAAGAATATAATGTAGATACCATTGATGAAAAATCTCAGATTGAAGATTTTGAAAACTTAGATAATACAATATTAGACTTTAGTGAATCAAATCCATTTGGTGACGCTGGGAAGGAATCATAATGTTAGGACAACAATTTTATCACGAAACGATTAGAAAAATCATAGTATCATTCGGTACTATTTTTAATAATATACAGATTGTCAGAAAAAATAGTTCTGGTAATATTACACAATCTATGAAAGTTCCACTTGCATATGGGCCTAAACAAAAGTTTCTTACACGAATTAGAGAAGATGCAAGTATTAGTAAAACAACTGCAATCACTTTACCAAGAATTGCATTTGAAATACAAACACTTTCTTACGATACAACTAGAAAATTAAATCGTGTTACAAAAATTAGAAAGACAAGTGCGAAAGGTTCTGGTAAATTAGAAACACAGTATATGCCTGTACCTTATAATGTTGATTTACAATTATTTGTTATGGCAAAAAGTGGTGATGATGCACTACAAATTATAGAACAGATATTACCTTTCTTTCAACCAGAATATACAATTACAGTCAATGATAATTTAGATATGAAACAAAAAAGAGATGTTCCTATTGTATTAACTGGTATAGATTACGAAGATAATTATGAAGGTGATTTCACAACAAGACGAGCAATCATTTATACATTATCTTTTACTGCAAAATTTTATTTGTATGGGCCTGTTACTTCACAGTCTGTTATCAAATCAGTTCAAGTTGACCAGTTTACAGATTTACCAGACAAATCACCTAAGAGAGAACAAAGATATAGTGTCACACCAGAACCAGTATCTGCTGAGTTTGACGACAACTTTGGATTCAATGAAACAACATCTTTCTTCCAAGATGCAAAAGACTTTAATCCAGAAACTGGTAGTGATGAATAAATAAGAGTAGGAGAATAAAGTGCCAATAAGAACATTACCAAGTAGAGCTATTGCAGATGCATCAATACAAGCTGTTGATATTGCAAACTCTAGTATATCAAAAGCAAAAATAGATGCAGATACACGATTAGGTCTGCAAAACGATTCAATTATATTAGATGGAACAGATGGTGCTGGTGCAAACAAAGGTGATTTTTTAACATTAAATGGTACAGATGGTTCAAGTACAAATGCAGACGATAGAATACTTTTTGACGAAACTTTTATTGATAAAATTGGATTGTTTAATATTAATACTTTAGGTTCTGGTGGAGAAGCACTTAAAGTTAATAGTGCTGGTAGTGCATTTGAATTTGGAAGTGCAGGCGGATTAGTAAAATTAGCAAGTGCAACTGCATCAGCAAGTTCAACCCTTGTATTTGACAGCACTTATTTTACTTCAACATATAAAGATTATAAAGTTACTATGCGAAATGTTATGTTTAGTAGTACATCTTCTCAAGTAAAAGTAAGAATGTCGGCTGATAATGGTTCTACTTTTGAAAGCGATAGTTATAGTTATGGTATTGATTACTGTGCTGTTAATACCTCTGCTGGTGCAAAGGTAGGTACAAGTGCAACTGGTTATGCATTAATAGCACTTGACCCAAGCACTGCTGCTAATACTCATATTTTATTTGATTTAATAAATTTTAGACTAACTTCAGCAAGTAATCATTACCCTATGTTATTAGCAACGGGAGTACAACATAACAGTAATGGTAATCAATATATGTACACTTGGTCAGCAAGGGTAAATTCTCCTAGAGCATACAATTACATAGAATTTAGTTTAAGCACTGGCAATTATGTAAGTGGTGAAGTTACTTTATATGGGATATTAGATTAATGTCTAAAGTAAATAATATTTTAGATGAAACATTGATAGGTGAACAAATTATGAAGGTTGAAGATAAACCAAAAACTGTTGTCAAAACAAATAATGAGGGTAATGATTTTGAATATCAAAGACAAAATTTTTATTCATTAGTTGAAAAAGGACAAGATGCAATAGAAGGTATATTAGACCTTGCAAGAGAAAGTGAACATCCAAGAACATATGAAGTTGCTGGACAACTCATAAAAAATGTTGCAGAGGTCACAGAGAAACTTGGTGATTTACATTTGAAGATGCAAAAGTTGAAAGAATTACCAGACAAGGGGCCGAAGAATGTAACTAATGCATTGTTTGTTGGTTCTACAACAGAACTACAAAAAATGTTAAAAAATAATAAGTAGGTAAAATGTCTGATACTAAAGTAAACAATGAGATGATTCAAGACTCTGGTAAGGTTAGTTCTACTCAGATTCAACCTAATTCAGTTTCATCTGCTGATATATCAAACGCATCAATCGTTGATACTGACATCTCTCCATCAGCTGCAATCGCATTAAATAAATTTAGTTCGCCTGGAAGTTCATCAGATTTTTTAAAAGGTGATGGAAGTTTTGGTGCTGTTGATTTAAGTGCAGTAGGTACTAATGCATTTAATATTGGTGTCTTAGGTTTCAAAATGGCAGTTAATGAAGGTTTAACAATCTTTAATCTAGTTGATGGTGTTGTTGACGAATTTAATAGTGAGGGTGGTATTGATACAAGTGAAAATTCTAATGCATCTTACGAGTCTACATCAGACTTTTATCAGAATTTATCACCAACGCCTGATGTCGCAGTACATTTAGGTGTAGATGCAGTCACTTTTGAAAATCCAGAACACGCACCTTTGGTAACAGTCACTTCTCAAGAGGCAACATTCGGTGCATTTGGAACTCAAGGTAGTATTACATTTCCAGTTTTAACAACTTCAGTAGAAGCAACAATGGTTGGTGCTGGTGGTGCTGGTAATGGTAATGGTGCTGGTGGTTCTGGTGGTAGTGTGCAAGGTACAATAACAAATCCATCTATTGCTGGTGCAACTTGGGATTTTATTGTTGGTGAAGGTGCTACTGGCCCACAAGCAAGTACCCCTCAATACACAGCTCCACAAATAGGTGGTAATGGTGGTTTTGGTGGTGGAGCAAGTGGTGCTGTCGGTGGTGGAGGTGGTTTTACTGGAATTTTTGATGGTGAAGTTACAATTATAGAAGGTGGTGCATATAACGAAATTGGATATCATCATCAACCAGATTCACCTAGCACTTACCCAGATGAGGGGCCAGGTTTTGCAGATACAGTTTCTCCAACTAATGCAAGTGAAGCAGTTTTAATCGTAGGTTCTGGTGGTGCTGGTGAAAATTCAAATGGTGCTCCACAGGCACAAGCTGGTGGTGGTGGATTTACTGCTGGTACTAATGGTTCTGGTAGTTTTAGTGTACCTACTGCTGGTTCTGGTGGAACTAATGCATCTGGTGGAGGTGCAGACCAAGAAGCAAACGGACATCAAGGGTCATATCCAGTTGGTGAAATCTCTGGTGGTGGCCCATCAGAGTGGACTCAAGAATCTCCACATCCAGATGCAATACATTTTCAAGGTGGTGGTATTGCTTATCCACCTTATCATTATGGTGGTGGTGGTTCTGGATATCACGGAGGTGGTGGTACAGCTGACCCAGGCGGTTATACTGGTGGTGCTGGTGGAGGTGCTGGATATTCAAATCCTACATATGTTCCCACTCCATCTTTAGAATATGAAACAGCAGTTGGAAGTAGAAATTCACATCCTGCTCCATTAAGTGTATTTGATGAAGCACCATATTACACATCATTACCAGCACCAAGACAAGCACTTTTTGCTGATGGTGCTAGAGGTGAAGGTGCGGCTAATGGTGCTACACAAATTGGTGGTGATGGTGGTATTCTTTTAGTTTTTGATGCTGGTTCACCATCAACAAGTATGACTTTAGTTTCAGATACATTTACTGCAAATTCTACACCATCTACTTCACGAGTTGTTGTATTTGCAGAACTAGCAGATGATTTAAATACTGATGTTGCAATATCAGTAACAAGAGATAATACAACATACAATTCAGTATCATTAACTGATACTGGGTATGTAAGTGGTTCAAGTGGTATTAAGATATATACTGGTTCAACTCCTTTAACTGGAAGTGCTAGTCCACAAGTACAGATGAGGTGGAAAGTTGTCGGTTCATCACTTACTGGTGCTAATAAAATTCACGGAGTTGCACTACAATGGGCATAACTAAGTTAGGAAATCAGAATTTAAGTAGTAACTCTATCGGAAGTGGAGAAGTGGATAGTGGTGCAGTTGATACTTCTAAAATAAGTGCAACAATTACAAACGAAGATATTTCTCCTAGTGCAAACATTTCAGCAACTAAGGTTGCATTACCTGGCCCACCATCACAATTTGTTCGTGGTGATGGTTCATTTGGTGCTATTGATACAACTGGTATTGATGAAAATGCATTTAACATTGGTGTGTTAGGGTTCAAAATGGCAGTTAATGATGGACTTACAATATTCAATTTAAAAGATGGTGTTGTAGATGAATTTAATGATGAGTCTGGTACAGATAGTGCAGAAAATACTAATACAGCTTATGACTCTACTTCAGATTTTTATACAAATCAAGGAACAAACATTCCCATACCTTCTCCAGAAATAGGTAGAACATCTATTACTTCACTTGGTTCTGGAACATATTCTGTTGAACCTGGCATTACAACAGTTAATGTATTAGTCGTTGGGGGTGGCGGAGGTGGTGGTTCTGCTGGTTATAATGGTACTGATGGTGGTGGTGCTGGAGCTGGTGGTTTAATTTATTACCCAGATTATCCAGTAACGCCTGGTGGTTCAGTTTCAGTATCAGTAGGTGCTGGAGGTGAAGGTGCTGGGTATAATCCTCCCTCGCCTGGTTCTGCACCTTATACACCAACTGCAAGACCAGATAGTCGTAATGGAACTGGTGAATTTGGTGGTTACGAACATCCACAATATAGTTATCCAATGGGTCACACATATTACTCGCCTGGACAAACTGGTACTGATACATCTTTTGGGCCTCTTATAGGTGAAGGTGGTGGTGCTGGTGGTGGTTGGTTAACTAGTGGTTCACATCCATATATGGGTGGTGTATCTAGTGAAACTTATCACGAAGGTGGAAGTGGTGGTGCTGGTGGTGGGGGCCCTACAAGTTATTATGGGAATAGTGGGGAGGGTAAACAAGCTACAAATCATCCAATTCCATTGACCCCAACAGTTTTACCAGTAAACTCGCCTGGAAGTTTTGGTAATAATGGTGGTTTAATACAACCAGATGTTCCTAGTGACAGCGCAACTGGTGGCGGCGGTGGTGCTGGTGGTGTTGGTGGAGATGCCGAAGGAGCTGTAGGTGGAGAAGGTGGTATAGGATTAAATTATAATATTGCAGATGGTTCTACATCAGTAGGTTATGCTGGTGGTGGTGCTGGTGTTGACAACGAAAGTTTTCCACAAGGCACTTCAGTACCTTTCGGTGGTGGAGATACAAATCAAACTAATCATCAACAACCAAATTGGTTTCCTGGCTTGCCTGGTGCTGTAAATAGTGGGGGTGGTGGTGCTGGTGCAAGAAATATTAATCTTAGTTCTCCTGCTGGTGGTGGATATGGTGGAGATGGTGGGCCTGGTATTATAATAGTTGCAGAAAGTAAACGAAATGTTTCTAATACAAGTATGACTTTAGTTTCAGATACTTTCACTGCAAGTTCAACACCAACTAAAGCAAGAATTGTAGTGTTTGCAGAATTACCAGACGGTCTTTCTGATTTTACTATAAGTGCAACAAGAGACAATACTACATTTAATGCAATAACTTTAACAGATGAAGGATATGAAGCAGGAAGTTCTGGTATTAAAATATTTACTGGTAGTACACCTTTAACTGGTTCAGCAAGTCCACAAGTACAACTTAGATGGAAAATTGTGGGTTCATCTTTGAGTGGTGCAAATAAAATTCACGGAGTATCATTACAATGGGAATAACAAAAGTAAATAAAAATCTTATTGGTGATAGTGCAGTAAATTCCGATACTATTGCAGATAATAGTGTCAACTCAGATATTATATTGGATAATACTATCACAAACGCAGATGTATCACCACAAGCAAGTATTGCATTTTCAAAATTAAATTTGCCTGGTAGTGCATCAGATTTATTAAATGGTGCTGGTGGATTTCAAGCTGCAAGTGTAGCACAATCAGACACAAATACTTTTAATATTGGTGTATTAGGTTTTAAGATGGCAGTCGCAGAAGGATTGACATTGTTTAATTTAAAAGATGGTGTTGTAGATGAATTTAATGATGAATCTGGTGTAGATACTGCCGAAAATGTAGGTATAACTTATGATAGTGCATCAGATTTTTACTCTGGTGGTAGTGGTACTAATCCAAGTCCACCAACTCAAGATATAACAACTTTTACTTCCACAGGCCCACATACATATACTGTTGAATCTGGTGTTACTAATGTTAATGTATTTGTAATCGGTGGTGGAGGAGGTGGTGGCACTGGTGGTTATAATAATCTTCACGGTGGTGGTGCTGGAGCTGGTGGTGCAATATATTATCCAAATTATCCAGTAACGCCTGGTGGTACAGTTGCAGTAGTAGTTGGTGCTGGAGGTGAAGGTGGTGGATTTTTACCTCCAGCGCCTGGTTCAACACCTTACACTCCTACTGCAAGACCAGACCCATCTGTTGGTACTGGTGAGTTCGGTGGTTATGAACATCCACAGTATAATTATCCAATGGCACATACATATTATGGGCCTGGACAAACTGGTACTGATTCATCTTTCGGGCCTCTTATAGGAGAGGGTGGGGGTGCTGGTGGTGGTTATCAAACTGGTGGAACTGCACCATATGCTCCAGGCACAACCGAAACTAGTTTACATAGTGGTGGTTGTGGTGGTACAGCTGGTGGTTCAAATAATGCACCTGGCTCAAGTTTTGCGCCTGGTACTCAAACTACTAATCATCCAATTCCATTGACCCCAGCAATTTTACCAGAAAACTCACCAGGCAGTTTTGGAAATAATGGTGGAGTATTAACTCCAGGCGGTTATGATAATGCTGGTGGTGAAGGTGCTTGTGCTGGTGGTGGTGGAATAGGTGGTGCTGGTGAAGATACTGGAACAGATACTGGTGGTGCTGGTGGTGTTGGACTAAACTATAATGTATTAGATGGTACAACTTCCGTAGGTTTTGGTGGTGGTGGTCTAGGTGGTGGTCAAGCAGCAGATGGTGGTACAGAAGCTGTTCCTTTTGGTGGTGGAACTAGAAATCCATCAACTTATGGTAATCCTACTTGGACTCCAGGCTTTCCTGGCGGTGTAAACAGAGGTGGTGGTGGTGCTGGTGCAAGAAATACAGGCAATCCAACTCCTGCTGGTGGTGGTTTAGGTGGTGATGGGGGGCCAGGTATTGTTGTTGTTAAAGAATTATCAACTACATTATCAGATACTTCTACAACATTAATATCAGATACTTTTACTGCAAGTTCTACTCCGACTAAAGCAAGAATAGTTGTTTTTGCAGAAATTAATAGTACATTAAATTCACAATTAAGTGCATCTGCAACTAGAGATAATACAACTTTTAATGCGATAACTTTGACTGATAATGGATATGTGACTGGTTCATCTGGTGCAAAAATATTCACTGGTAGTACACCTTTGACTGGAACTGCAAGTCCACAAGTACAAGTTCGTTGGAAAATAGTTGGTGCTGGGTTATCTCACATTAATACTATTCACGGTGTTTCACTTCAATGGGCATAGAAAATCAATATCTAGGAAATCCTAATTTAAAGAAAGCATTTGTAAGTCAAGAGTTTACAAAGGAAAACATTCTTGAGTTTCAAAAATGTATGAATGACCCACAATATTTTATAGAAAAATATATAAAAATTGTATCATTAGATAAAGGTTTAATACCATTTGATATGTACCCTTTTCAAAAAGAAATGGTTGGTACATTTCATAACAATCGTTTTACAATCTGTAAACTACCTAGACAATCTGGTAAAACAACCACAATGGTTTCGTATATATTACATTATGTTTTATTTAATCAAAATATGAATGTCGCTATACTTGCAAACAAAGCTGCAACTGCAAGAGATATTTTATCTAGATTACAACTTGCATATGAACACTTACCTAAATGGTTGCAACAAGGAATACTATCGTGGAATAAAGGTAGTTTAGAATTAGAAAATGGTTCACGCATAGTTGCAGCCTCAACATCATCAAGTGCAGTTCGTGGTGGTTCATACAATATGATATTTTTAGATGAGTTTGCGTTTGTACCTACAAATATTGCAGAAGAGTTTTTTAGTTCAGTTTATCCTACTATTTCATCTGGTCAATCTACAAAGGTGATTATTGTATCAACACCAAATGGTATGAATATGTATTATAAATTATGGACAGATGCAGAAACAAAAAAGAATACTTATGTGCCGATAGAAGTTCATTGGTCTGAAGTACCAGGCAGAGATGAGAAATGGAAAAAAGAAACGATTGC
>CEOQ01168396.1_pt1 | contig 12306 bp, 9 predicted proteins | sample 361351 | NCBI WGS metagenome assembly CEOQ01 (sample SAMEA2619907, study PRJEB7988) | marine metagenome | biome: marine biome (ENVO:00000447); feature: deep chlorophyll maximum layer (ENVO:xxxxxxxx); material: "saline water (ENVO:00002010), including plankton (ENVO:xxxxxxxx)" | depth 60 m | reverse complement strand
AAGTCACGTGTCACGAGTTGGCCCGCTGGTATCGGTCGATTGCTGTGAAGCTGCTGAAAGCCTGGTGCACTGCGCGTTGCACCGCCGGCAGGGATTCAGGATGATGGTTGTGCTGTCAACGTACTGATGTGGCCACGCCGTTTTCTCTGGGTGGCTTTCCGTGAGCAGACCGCGTTGCGGTCATTGGTTGCAGGTCTTCTGGTGGGTCGATCGTCACGAGCGCTTCGAGGTGATCATGAACGGCATTCACAACGCACCGGGGGCTTCCCACTCACTCTATGGTCGCTCCGATCGCTGGTTTTTGCTGACGCTTGTCGCACTCAACTATTTCACGATCTACCTCCACCGAAACCTGCTCAATTATGTACAGATCCCTCTGCAGGAGGGACTCGATCTTACGGAAACCCAGATCGGCTGGTTGCGTCCCGCCTGGTTGATTCCTTATTGCCTGGCCCAGCTAGGGGTTGGATATCTTTCCGACCGGTTTCGTCGCCGTACCGTGGTGCTGTCGTCGCTGCTTGCCAGTAGTTGTTGTTTGGCGGCAATGGGTTTGTCCCGGGGGTTTGGAGACATGGTGCTGGGGCGTGTTGTGTTGGGCCTCGGGCAATCGTGCGCGGTCCCTGCGATGGCCAGTATCATTGCCGATTGCTTTACGGCGCGTAACCGTTCGCGGGCATTCGGTATCTACTTGTTCAGCTACAACTGCGCACTGGTAGTGGCCGGGAAATATGGAGGGCGATTGGCAGACACCGCGGTTTGGCATGTACCGGTTGGCAGATCTGTCATCGACGTGGACGGATGGCGCATGGCGCATTTTGTGTTTGGCTTTGCTGGCCTGGTGGTTTGGCTGTTCCTGTTGTTCTTGCTGAGTGAACCAGATCGTACGGGGCACTCCGCGGAGGCCCAGGCGGAACCCAATGCGATGGGGGTTTGGCGTTCGGCGATCTGTGTACTGGCGGTCCCGTCCTTTCGCTTGTTTGCATTGACGTTTGCATTGGCAGGAATGGTTGTCAGTATGATTCAGTTCTGGTTGCCCAGACATTTCTATCGAGTGTTCCATACCACCTACGATTGGAACCTGGAAGATGCCGGAGTGTTTGCCACGTTTTGGATTCAGAGTGGTACGATTATCGGCCTGTTTGTGGGAGGCTGGCTGGCCGATTGGTGTTCGGCGCGTACTTACCGTGGTCGCGTCTTCGTACAGCTGGTTGGTTGGTTGGTAGTGACGCCAGCGATCCTGGTGGTTGGCACCAGCCAGACGGTTTTCCTGCTGGCGGGGTCGATGCTGGCGGTCGGCGTGGGTGTTGGGCTCTATCAGTCGAATACTTGGACCGCGACATTTGAAGTCGTTGATCCGGCCACTCGGGCTACTGCCGTCGGGTTTTTGAACTTGGGATCGGGGGTTCTTGTTCACTCGTGGTTTGATCCGGTTATCGGCTGGATCAACGAAACAGTCCTGGTCAACCGCTCTTCGAATTCACTTGGATTCTTGTTGACCAGTATGGCAGTTCCTGCCGCGATCGCAGCCGCGCTGTTGGCTTGGGCGATGCTCGTTACGCTTCCCCGGGACTTTCGGGATAGTAATCAGCCGCCCGTCGTTGAATAGGTGCAGTCACTTCCTGGCGTTGCAGATCGAGTTAAAAGAGGTCTTCTATGGCGCTGTTGCCTGGTCGACAAACGTCTGCCAGAAGCGTTCAGCTTGTTGCTGATGCGATAGTATCGCTGCGGCATTTTCGAGTTCCTTCGACTCGAGATTTGCGATGCGCTGTTGGACCCAATCGAGAAAGAACTGTGCTGCCTGGCGGCTGATCCGGGGCCGTTTTCCAATTTCCACATAGTAGGGTCCAGAACTTCCCAGACGGTAAGATGGTCCGTAGTTACTGACAGCTCGAATCAGCATCCAACCACTTTCGTGGAATTCCAATTCTGGCAGGCGCCCGCCGGAGCGAGCATACTGATCCAATCGTACTTCGTGTTCTACTTTTCCATTTTTGACAACTTCAAGATAGTCGACTTTGTCGCGCAATGAGAGTTTTAAACTTGTCTGCAACCGCACGGTTTCGCCTGCGGTGGCTTGAAAGATATGTCCGGGAAGCTGTCCGTTCACGCGGGGTCTTAACAAGGGGCCATTGGTGACAATAACGCGCCCCGCCCTCAAGCCATCCCACCATCGCCGCCAGGTAAGTTGTTTACCGCAATAGACGTAGACACGGTTGTATCCCAGGGGGTTTGGTGAGACGCCAGATGCACTTCCCGCTGAAGGTGGAATCCGGAGGCCACAATTGAGGATCTGATAGTAGATGTGCTGGCTCCAGCGGCCGTTACCGTGCGGGTTCGGGTAGAGCAGCTTGTCGCGAGGTTTCCCCCAGGCTTCGTTTGGTATTTGCGTACGGCGGCCCATGTGATTGTTTAACAAGCCGATGCTATCGACGCGGCCAGTCGTGATCCACAATGGTACATCCCACCAGAACGGTTTTTCGATATCGACGTGCGCATGCGGGAAATTCCGGGCTGACTGCAAGTAGGTCAGAGGCGTGGGGAATTCCGGAAAACGAGCTCTCGAACCGGGAAGTTCCAGTGGTTGCGAGAGGTTAAAGAACAGGAGAGTGCCTGCTTGGCGCGCGTCTTTTCCTGCCAGGGGCCGGAAATACCGATGGTTATCAAATCGTACCAGTGGCGGGTCCGGTACGTCACGATCTTTCCACAGGTTGTTTTCATTCCACCAGCTGATCACAGGTGCTATGTGCAGATCTTCGGCCCGCATTAGCAGCTCGACATCCTTGAGATTGCGTTGCACGTGAAGATCTCCTGACCACCACCCCTCTTTTTTCATGTCCACGAAACGTCGCATCTCCAAGTCGTGCGTGTCTCCAGAATTTCGACTGATCGTGAATTCACCGCGGAGCGTTCTGTATTCGGGGCCACGTTCCATTTCAAACTGGTATCGCCCCGGCTTGAGCTCTAATGTCAATTCGCCATTGAAAACGAAATGATCGTGCCAGAATGGAACGCGCGGTGGCCGGACCGGGCGCCCGCGGCGGTCACGCAAATGCATGCGTACCGGGATGACTTGCCCGCTGGGTTGCTCGACCGCGCGTAGGGTAACACGGCCTTCGCGAGCAGCCTGTAACGTTCTGGTGGTGTTTGGACACACCGCCCAGAACACCGCCCAGGAGAACACACTCCACCATGTTGGAGCAAAGCGTGTGCAGCTGGGGGGCTGTGACGTCATGTTGATATTCACTCCGGAGGGCGCGGGGTTTCGGCTACCGTTAGCGGTCAGGAGTCGAGATCCTACACGGAACACTGTTATCCAGAAAACGCAGTTTCTTGGTTCTTCGTCTTGGTGGAGGATCGGGAGCGGTTGAACGCTACTACAAACACTTCGTACAATGAGAGTTGTGGAGTGCAATTCACATTTGGATACCCGTGGTGCTCGGAAGATGGCGAACGACTACTATCAGACCCTAGGCATACAACGTGATGTTCCCCAGGGCGAAATCGAACGCGCCTACCGTAAACTGGCACGTAAATATCACCCTGATTTGAACCAAGATGACCAGACGGCCAAGGAGAAGTTTCAGGAGGTCCAGCAGGCCTACGAGATCTTGAACGACCCTGAGAAGCGGGCGATGTACGACCGCTTTGGCAAGTCGATGGGGCCTGCCGGTTCTGGTCGTCAGGGCCATCCCGGTGGGTTTTCAGGTTTCGAGTTTGACCAGTTCTTTGGGCAACAGGGCAGTGCCGGGGCAGGTGGCTTTAATGGTTTTGCGGATCTCTTTGAGCAAATGAATTCGACGGGAGGACCTCGTCGCAGACAACCTGCCAGGCCACGCGAAGGGGCCGACTTGCATCACGAAGTGCAAGTTCCTTTCAAGACGGCTATTCTGGGAGGCGAAGTGCGTCTGAGTATCCAACGTGCTGGGGGCCAGGTCGAGAATTTGTCAGCCAAGATCCCTGCTGGCATTGAAGATCAAAGAAAGATTCGCCTGCGCGGCCAGGGCGAGCCTGCACCACCGGGAGGTCGGCCAGGTGACTTGTTGATCACGGTTCGAGTGACGGCGCATCCCTGTTTTCGCCGACACGGTGACAATCTTGAAGTCGAGGTGCCGTTGACGCTGGCTGAAGCCGTATTGGGCGCCAAGATCGATGTACCAACTCCTTGGGGAGCGATTGCCTTGACCGTGCCGGCGGGAACTTCAAGTGGTAAACGCCTCCGCATTAAAGGACATGGAGTGTCCGGTCCGGAAGAACAACGTGGTGATTTATTTGCGGTGTTGCGCATCGTGGTACCTGAGGAGGTAGATGAATCGAGTGCTGAGCTGATACGTCAGTTTACAAGTCAGAATCAAATGGATCCCCGCTGCGAGCTGGGCTGGTGAATCGTGTCGAACATCGTTCCTGCGACGGTGTCACTCGGTTGAGAGTTGGTCCGAGACGCGTGGCTTACGAGAGCAGGGTCTAATGACTCAGGATGATTTGTCGTTTGTGGCCGTGGATGCTGAGCGATTTCCACGTTGCTTGAGGGTTACCAGAGGTAAGGATTTTGCCCGCGTGTATCGGCACAACGTTTTTGCTGCTGATTCTATGCTGGTCGTTCTTGGATCGATGAATCATCGTTCTTATCCCAGGCTGGGTTTGTCGGTTTCTCGAAAAGTGGGGCCCGCCCCGGTGCGCAACTATTGGAAGCGACTGATCCGAGAAGCTTTCCGCACGAGACGCTTGGAATTGCCGGTGGGGTATGATTTAGTGGTGCGACCTCGGCGGGGAGCCGAGCCAGGTTTGTTGGCAATCCGCAGATCGTTGCCAAAGTTGGCGCGGCAAGTTGCCCGAAAGTGGGAGCGGAAAAACAAGTGAATGCGATGGTGAGAATCGTTATCTCTGTTCCCAGTGTGCTGTTAGTACTGGCGGTGCGCGGCTATCAGCGGTTTATCAGCCCACTCTTGCCGCGGATGTGTCGCTTTAATCCATCCTGCAGCAGCTATTTTATTCTGGCCGTACGTAAATTCGGTGCGATTCGTGGCAGCTGGCGGGGTGCCTTGCGCATCTGCCGTTGCCATCCGTTTCATCCGGGCGGTGAAGATTGGCCCTGAAGATTGGTGGTGCAGACGCTGGCGTCTGAAGTGGCGGCGTCTCTGACGGGCGCGACCCGCGGTAGTGAGCGGCCGTCGTGCGCCCTTGTCGCGCCACCGGATTGCCGGTACCTGACCTGGTAGTGCTAGCAATGCCGGTGCTGGTGGGAGCCTTTGCCGATTTCTTTCAATGGCGCATCAGATACTGCGATCCGCAGGTCCGCTACGGTGCGCAGCTTGACTATTTCCGCAGACGATAGCGTTAGGAGCAGAGAATCTCTAACTTCCTGGACGAGAACCCACATTCGATCGGGTGCACTGGTCGATGGAGTATTGGTGCGTTGCGTTTGAGGCCCTGTTATCGACTCCATGTATTGCCTGAGGTCCGCTCATGCTCATGCGTTACACGCATCCTGAGCTGCAGTTTACACACGCGCTTCCCTACGGAGCTGTGATTCACGATCACGGGGTGCAATTTGTCGTGTTTAGTCGGTCGGCAACCGCGTTGCGGTTGTTACTTTATAGGACCGTCGATGACACGGAACCGGTCGATGTGCTGCATCTGGATCCGCAAACAGATCGTTGGGGTGACATTTGGAGCGTGTTCGTACCGGGCGTTCAAGCGGGCCAGCTTTATCATTTTCAGGCGGATGGTCCTTATGACCCTGAGAATGGACAGCGGTTTGATGGACAGGCGCGTTTGATTGATCCCTATGCCAAGGCGTTGGCTGGCCGGTTCCAGCCTGGATCTGACGGTGTGATTCGTCCACCGAAATGTGTCGTCGTGGAAGACTACTTTGATTGGGAGGGAGATCGTCACCTGCGGCGGGAACTTTCCGAAACCGTAATTTATGAGATGCATGTCCGAGGTTTTACCAAGAGCCCTTCCAGCGGTGTGAAGCACCCAGGGACTTACCTCGGATTGATCGAGAAAATTCCTTACCTCCAGTCACTTGGTGTGACGGCGGTGGAACTGATGCCGATCCACGAGTTTCCTATTGGGCATGTCTCGGGTCATGAAACGGAACGTCCCAACTACTGGGGTTATGATCCGCTGGCATTTTTTTCACCACACCGTGGTTACGCGGCCAGCGATGAACCGGGTGCCCAGGTCCGCGAATTCAAACAACTTGTCAAGGCGTTACATCAGGCCGGAATCGAGGTCATTCTCGACGTCGTATTCAACCATACTTGCGAGGGCAATGAACGCGGACCCGTATTGAGTTTCAAGGGTCTGGAGAACCGTGTTTATTACATGCTCGACACGGATCGAAGTCGTTACCGCAATTACTCCGGATGTGGAAATACAGTCAATGGAAATCATCCTATCGTCCGTGAGATGATTTTCAATTGTCTCCGTCACTGGGTACATAATTATCACGTCGATGGGTTTCGTTTTGACCTGGCATCGATTCTCAGCCGCAATCAGAACGGCGAGTTGGTACCGAACGCACCGGTTGTCAACGCGATTGCAGAAGACCCGTTGTTGGCGGATACCAAAATAATCGCGGAGGCCTGGGATGCTGCAGGTGCTTACCAGGTAGGGTCTTTTGGTGTCGATGAACGCTGGGCAGAGTGGAATGGGCGCTACCGCGATGAAGTGCGAAGTTTTTGGCGAGGCGACGTCGACACGCTGGGTGCGTTTGCGACGCGTCTGGCGGAGTCGAGTGATCTTTATGAACGGGCGGGTCGCGCGCCGCATTGCAGTATCAACTTCATCACATCACACGATGGATTTACGTTGAATGATCTGGTCTCCTACCGCGAAAAACAGAATGCGGAAAATGGAGAAGACAATTGCGATGGAGAAAATCACAATCTCAGTGACGGCTATGGTGCCGAAGGCCCAACGCGAAAAAAGGCAATCGAATCACTGCGGGCACGCCAAATACGAAACATGATGACGACGTTACTGCTCAGCCAGGGTGTTCCCATGTTACTTTCAGGAGACGAATGTCGGCGCACACAAAGGGGCAATAACAACGCGTATTGCCAGGACAATGTAATTTCCTGGTTCGATTGGAATTTGGTGGATCGGCATGCCGATTTATGGAGGTTTTGTCAGAAGTTGATCCACTTTCGACGACGACAACCGACGGTGCGTCGTCAGAATTTCTTGACGGGACGTGTTGCGCAACCGGGCGGGTTGCCGGATGTGAGCTGGTACGCTCCTGATGGAGGACCCGTTGACTGGGCCGGGCCATCGGCATTGATTTGCTTGTTGACGCGACCTGCTGTAGACGAGCAATCAACAGTCAACGCTTGTGATCTGCTGTTCTTGCTCAATTCAACCAGCGAGCCTCAGGATTTTGTATTACCAGCGATAGCGCGCTCCTTTCGCTGGAAGATGTTTGTTGACACCGCCGCAAAGTCACCAGGAGATATTTTTCCCGAGGCAGACGGACCGTCCTTGGATTTCCAGCAGCGACACTCGTTGAGTTATCGTTCAAGCCGTGTTTACGTCGCGCAGCACTAAGGTCGATTCTGGGTGAGTTTGTTCGGCAGCAGGCTGAGATTTGAGGCGGCGCGTCAGCCGAGGTCGCGGAGGGCTCGCCCGGGGCTCAACGCGTGATTCAAGCCTTGCAGTTCGTCGACATAATGCTGGGTTGGATCGATTCCCAGATGGTCGAGAATGGTTGCTACCAGGTCAGCAGGAGAGACCGGTTTATCGGCCACAAAGGCTGCGTGGGGGTTGGTGGCACCGTACACCTGCCCACCTCTTACGCCACCACCGGCGAGGAGCGCGGTAAACGCGCTGGGCCAATGATCTCGCCCCGTTTTTTGCGTGTTACTGCTTTGGCTGAATTGTCCCATGTGTGGAGTCCGCCCGAATTCACCGATTGCCACCACCAGGGTTGTCTCAAGTAGTCCTCGTTGATGCAGGTCCTCGACAAATGCAGAAAAAGACTGATCAAACATGGGACACAAGAGATTCTTGAGTTTGGGGAAGTTCTCCTGATGGGTATCCCAGCAGGTGTTGACTCCATCAATCTTGGTTTCGTCCATCCAGTTTACGGTGACCAACGGTACGTCGGCTTCGACCAGGCGTCGAGCCATCAACAGGCTTTGACCGACGATTGTTTTTCCATAACGCTCACGTATTGGCGTCGGTTCCCGTTCGATGTCCAGCAACCGCCCGGCACGCCGTTCGACCAGTGTTTGCGCTCGATTGCGATGTCGGCGCCAGCCACCGATGGATTTTCCGGACCAGCCTCCTGGACCCGCCTGCTCAAGTAACTCATCCAGTAATTGGCTGCGGCGCTGAATCCGTGTGCGGGGCAGCGTTTCTCTCAAACGCAAGCCGTCGATCTGAAATTGCGAGGTCTTGTCGTCACCCTGGACGAGCATTGCATTGTAACGTTCGCCCATCCGGGCACCCGTCTGCCCTGCAATCCGGCGGGCCTGTCCGGGAAATTGTAAATACCAGGGAAGCACGATGGAGGCGGGTAATCCGCCATGCGATTGTCCGTAACGCATGACCATTGCGCTTGTCGATGGCCAGTCCTGTTCAGTGGCCTGGTCGGTGGTGGGTGCGCCAAAATACTCGCGACCGCTAAAAACTTCGCTACAGGCTGGACCATGGACGTTCATGTTGTGCGTCATGCTCCGCAGCAGGCAGATTTTGTCCATCTGCTGGGCCACTTGCGGCAGATGCTCACAAACATGGATACCGGCGACCGATGTCGAGACAGGGCGAAAATCCCCTCGAATTTCAACGGGTGCCGTGGGTTTCATATCCCACAAATCAATCTGACTGGGTCCGCCAAACAGAAAGAACAGCACGCAGCTGCGTGCTTGTTTTGTTTCGGTTTGTTTTGGAGCCGCCACTGCGCGCTGAAGTAACGCCCAGGGATTCGTACCAGCTCCCACGAGTGGCGCGCCCGCTGCGGCGATCAGCGATCGTCGGGAGACTCTTGAGAGTGGCGAGTTACGTTTTGCCATCAATCGCGCTCCACTACTGGAATCGAGGTTCTGGTTTGCCAGCACCAGCTATCTATCCTATCGGATTCTGACTGCAGTTGTGAGAAAAACGAGCTGGTGTCGGGAATCTGTGGTTTTCGATCTGGAGCAGGTGGCCCGCTGCCGGTGTTTAGTCTGGGGCACCGGGTGAATGTTCTCTGGACGTACGTGTTTTCCAATAGTGGTGGGCCAGCAGGAGTAGCGCGGCGCAGGCAGTGGCCAGTGACAGGTAATGCAGCGCTGTCAGCACGTTCAACAGCATCTCAAGTACTTTCGATCAGGTGGAAGCAGATGTGTTGTCGGGTTGGAACCAGCGCGTGCCGGTGGAGTTATTGCCAGTGACGAGAACCGCAACGAAATAGGCGGTCAAGCAGGCGACAAATCCGACTACCGCGGGTGACAGATCCGCAGTCCATTCGAGACGTATCTTGAACCAGTTAACTTGTGCGAAGGCCTGGCTTCCCATGCGCCAACCGAGCGCGGTGAGAAATCCAGTTGCCATGGCGACGATGACAGCAGGTACGCGGCGCGGGTGGTACCAGAAGAGTCCAACAGCGAAAGGCAGGACCATGGTGGGAGCCCAGAAGTCGTAAACGAACTCCAGAATGCTGGCGATATTGCTGAAGTACCAGGCGCAGATCGCTGCTGCAAATCCGCAGATCAGCGTTGTCATACGGGCAACCCGCAGACAAGCTGGATCGGTCGCCTGCGGCGCGAGGTGACGCCGGTAGTAATCTTCCATCATGACGGTTGCCAGGCATGAGAGACAGCTATCGGCTGAGGACATCACGGCGGCGATAATAGCAGCGATCAACAATCCGGCAAACAGAGGGTGCAGGGTTGTTCGCACCAATGTTGGCAAGGCACTTTGGTTGGCCTGTTGCCGGGCCTCGGGTCGTGACAGAGACACTCCATTTGTTTGGGCTTGTGTGAGCAGCTCGTCGGTTTCGCGTTCCAGTTCTTGCTGGACTCTAGGGTCCACCTGGGCCGCGGTGCCCAGGACCAGCGTCGCGGTTGGCAAAAACAGCAATAAGAACAGTCCGGCACCTGCCACCCCCCAGCGAGCTTGCTGGGCATCGCGCGCGATAAAGCACCGCACGGCATAGGGGGGGACGAAGGTTTCTCCCAACAGGAAAGCGATGAACAAGCTGCCGGTGCGGAGCAGGGAGCGGTGTGAGGTCAGTTCAAACTGACCGGCTTGAGCCGCGGTTTCCAGACCAGAAAACCCCCCCGTGGTGTAGAACGCAAAGGCAGATGCCAGGCCGATTCCGAACACCAGGATGGCGAACTGCAGGACATCGGTGGCAATGACCGCGCGCATTCCACCAATCGTCGAGTAGATGATGGTGACCACGGCGCCGATCCAGAGCGCGGTGGCATAATCCAGCCCGAGAATCGAATGCGTTACGTGACCGATTGCTGCCATTTGGGCAGCCAGTGCCCCGACCAGAAAGATGATGCAATTGAAGACGGCCATTTCGCGGGCCAGTGGCCCGAATTTCAAGTGAAAATAGTCCCCCACGGTGACCAGGTTCAGGCCGCGTAGCCGGGGAGCTACGAACAGTCCGGTAAATACCAGTTGTACATGCCAGGCAATGGTTACCACTGCTGCAGCGATCCCAATTTGGTGGACTTGCGCGACGTAACCGACCGACGCTCCACCACCAATCATTGTGGCCGCAGTCGTGGCCATCACGACGACCCAGGGAACGCTGCGTCCGGCGACCGTGAAGTCGCTCGCCGTCTGGACGCGCCGCGCCGTGCGGATTCCAATCCACAAGAGCAGGCCTAAATAGCCTACCAGCATTCCGATTTCGACAATGCGATCGCTCATCGAAAACGACACGAAGTCACCTCGGTTGGATCTGTCAGACGGAGTCTGCCATGGCGATCTTCAAGGCGGCGCCCGTGCCCGGCTCCTGGGGAACCGCATAGTGCCCCTGTTCCACGCGAACAGGGTCCACAAACTGTTCACGCAGATGAGGAATATGTTCCAACAGGACTACATCATGGCCCAACGCGATGTGGTTGAACAGTACAAGATGCTGGTGAATTTGTCCCATGTCACCGACGTGCGGAATGACTTGGACAGGGTAGTGGGCGGCCATGATGGAGACTGTCAGGTACTCACTAATGCCTGCCAGTCGGGTGCAATCAGCTTGGACAATACCAACCGCGCCATTGTGGAGGTAGTTTTTCCAGATCACGCGATTGGGAATCGACTCACCTACTGCGATGGGAGTTGGCGCCCATTCGTGTGCCAGCTGTCGATGGGCCAGGATGTCGTCCGGTTGGGTTGGTTCTTCAATCCAGAAGGGATCGAGCGTTGCGAGTTCACTTCCCACACTGAGGGCGGTCGGCAACGACCAGGCTTGATTGGCGTCGAGCATAAGCTTGATATCTGGGCCGACGGCATCGCGGACGAGGGTGACTCGCCGCAAGTCACGTTGTATGTCGGAAGATCCTACCTTGAGCTTGATCGCGCCAAATCCCGCATCCACCGCACGCAGTGCATTTTCTCGAATCTGCTGGTCCGGGTAATCGAACCAGCCTACGGAGGTGTCATAGCCAGGGTAGCCACGCTGCAGAACTGCTTCACGGGTGCTGCGTTGGCTGCGTTGGCTGTCGAGCCAGTCGACAACTTCCTCAGGGCTGAATTCATCTTCCAGATAGGACAGATCGAGGAGCTGAACAAGGGATTGGGAGTCCAGGTCCAGCAGCAGTTTCCAGAGTGGGACCTTGCGAGCTTTCGCCCAGAGATCGAAACAAGCGTTGGTGATTGAACTGAGGGCCAGGTGAATGACACCTTTATGAGGTCCCAGCCAGCGTAATTGAGGGTGTTCTGCCAGTTCCTTTTGAAATGTGCCAAACCGGCTCATAAGCTCTTCAATTTCACAGCCTACCAGTGGCTGAGCGAGCAGTTCGATGGCATCACAAACCAGTTGCGTTCCTGCGCCCAGTGTAAAGCTAATACCGTAGCCACAGCGTTGGTCTGCAGTGTGCAATCGGGTGACTGCATACCCGTATTCGGGATTGGTGTGCACCGCATCGGACCCTGCTCCGGCAGGGAGGGGAAAGCGGGCTGCGACAGAGGAAATGGCATGGATCGTGGTCATGTCGTCCTGGAGGTCTCGAACATAAGTTGCCTGACAAGGAATACCTGAAACCGATCGTGTGAATGTTGGAGGACGACCGTGGGAGCAGACGGTGTTTTGTCAGCGCACCGCAGCTAGCCGGTTTATCCGCCGAGCAAAGGAGTGATCGGGTTCCCTGC
>CEOQ01006670.1_pt1 | contig 12311 bp, 6 predicted proteins | sample 361351 | NCBI WGS metagenome assembly CEOQ01 (sample SAMEA2619907, study PRJEB7988) | marine metagenome | biome: marine biome (ENVO:00000447); feature: deep chlorophyll maximum layer (ENVO:xxxxxxxx); material: "saline water (ENVO:00002010), including plankton (ENVO:xxxxxxxx)" | depth 60 m | reverse complement strand
TCGCACTGGGGTTGAACGTGATCGTCGACGCAGGCGACAGCGATTTGCTGACAGAAGTCTCCCGGAGCCCTGTCGCGATCCATCGGCGAATGACCTGGACGTGTTTCCTGGGAATCGGTGGACTCTTGGGAGGCATTCTCGCCGCATCATCGGTTGCAGTGATCGCCTGGAAAAGCACGCTGGCCTCGGGCCTGCCGGGTTTGACGACTGCACCACCGCTGCCTCCCTTCAACAGCGTCTGGTACGTCTGCAGATTCAGGTCCGCATTCTGTTCATCATTGCCATGACACTTCAGGCAATACTGGCGGAGGATCGGCTTGACGTGGTCCTTGAAAGTGACTGCGTCGCCTTTGGGCTTGTCAGCCACCACGACCTTGACTGGCGTCGCCAGCAGAATCGTCGCCGCGACCATCAACACGAAGGAACAACCAGCATGGCCAGTACCTGGCTCACGTGTTGTGGCAGACTGTCGAAACAGCATTGGGCTCATGGTGATCAATGGTTGAAACTGAATTCGGTCGAGTTCAACAGGCTCCACAGGATGTCTTCGTACGGAGCTTTCTCCTTCACGTCTTCAGCGACCAGTTCCAGCATCGCGGCCATTTCTTCGGCCGTCGGCTTTCTGCTGAGACACCGAATGAACAACTCCTCGATCAACGCCCGGGGCCCATCACCGCGTTCCAGGAGCCTGGTCACGAGTCCGGCGTTGATGGCGTTGGTGATGTTCTTGCCAACGACCATGTGCAACGTCTGTGACAGGGTTGGCTCGCCCCGGGTTTCACATGAGCAGATGCTGTTGCGGCTCGAACGGCCAAAGGTCTTCAGGAAATCGTCAAACCAGAGTGGCTGGGACGTGTCACCCGGTGTCCGGGGATAAAACTGGACAGCCCGGGTCCCCTTCGGGAAATTCCTGAAAGGGCGATCCCATTCGGTCACCTTGATGATCGAGTCCAACAGCACATCCGCACGCAATCGCCGCAGGCGGGCTCGCGAGAACTGCCGATCATCCAGCTTGTTGGTTGCGTTGGGTTTCGAGGCCAGTTGGTACGTGCGCGAGTTGCAGATGTCGCGAATGAGTGCCCGTTGATCAAAACCGTATTTCACGAATCTCCTGGCCAGTTCCTCCAGCAACGGGCCGTTGGTTGGCGGGTTCGAAATCCGCAAATCATCGACGGGCTCAACCAGCCCCCGGTGGAAAAAGCGTGCCCACAGACGATTCGCGATGTTCCGTGCAAACAGACCGTTCTGCGGCGACGTCAGCCACCTGGCCAGGGCAACCCGAGAATCAAGATCCGCCGCAGCGGGGCCTTCACCCCCAAGAACTGTGGCGACCATCGGCCGGCCATCGACCTTGTGACGCGACGGAGCCGCGCGGCGTTTGTTGAAGATGTAGAATTCGCGTGGCTCGGCTCCCGGTTTCCGGGTGATCCCGGTGAAGAAGCTCACGAATCCGTAATAATCATCCATCGTCCAGCGATCGAAGGGGTGATTGTGACACTCGGCACATTGGATCTGGATGCCAAGAAACAACTGCGAGAAGTCCGCCGCAAAGGCCTTCGGCTTGAAGCGGACGTCATGCACCAGCATCGTGTACAGGTTCGTCGGTCCATCACGCAGGTTGCTGCCGCTCGCGGTGACCTGGTCGTAAACAAACTCGTCGAATGGCCGATTCTGACTGATCTGTTTCCGGATCCACTGGTAGTACGCTTCGGCGGCTTTCAGGTCCGTGGCCGTCGGCGTATAGCCGCCTCCCATCAGCCGCACCGACTCTGCCCACAGCCCGGTCGACAGGTCGGTGAATTCCGGCGACCGCAACAGGTCGTCAATCAATCGGGCGCGTTTTTTGGCGTGAGTGTCCTTGGCAAAACGTCTGTACTGCTCGCTGTTCGGCGGAGCCCCGGTCAAATCGAGATACACGCGGCGAATGAAAGTGTCGTCATCGGCGAGTGCCGAAGGCAGCAACTGCAATTTCTGCAGCCGGTCGTGGACGAGAGTGTCGATGTAGTTGTGGACCGGTGGCTTGGACCACTTGTAACCGGCTGCCGGGGGCAGAACGATCACCTCCGAACCGATCGTAAAACGGCTGAAGCGGGCGAAGACGTAGCCGTCCCCTCGGCCGACAGCCTGGACCAGGCCGTTCTTGTCGATCGTGGCGGTATCGGGGTTGTTCGAATAGAACAGAGCCAGTGAGGTGACATCCCGCTTGGTGCCGTCGGAATAACGGGCCATCACGGTCGTTTGAACCGGCTTGGCCTGGCCCTGGAAGAGGAGATGGGTCGGCGACAGCGTGATCTCGACGGCCTCGGGAACCTGTCCCGCATCGTCGGGCGCTCCCTGGCGAATCCATTCCACGAGCGTCTTGTAGTACTCGCTGTCCCTGGAAAACCGAGCCCCTCCGGTGTGGGGTACGGCACCGGTGGCTTTGAGCAACAGGAGGCTCTCTTCGGGCGCGGCAACATTGACTCGGCGACCGATGATCTCCCGGGTCAGACGAAAGTAGTCGCCCTTGGGGTTGTATCCGAACAACGACAACGAAAAGCCGTCTTTGCCCCGTGACGATCCATGACAAGTCCCCTGGTTACAACCCGCACGGAACAGGATCGGCATCACATCGCGGCGAAAACTCAGTCCGTCCGCAGCCTGCCCCTGCACGGTGGCCAGCAACAACAGCAAAATCGCCCTGCGTACCATTTGTTTCGCTCAGTCCTTGACAGCGGGGTCCACCCGCAAGACACCGGTTTCGGTGAGTTGGCGGATCGACTGGCCGGCTTCCTGGAAGGTCAACTCACAACGCATCTGCGCATACCGGCCCAGCAATGCCTCGCCACTGGCCCTGAGTTTGAAGACGATCATCTTGTCGCCGGGACGGAGCAGGTACCGGTCACCGACCAGCGACACCCCCTTGGGGATTCCCACCAGCCTGGCGCGAGCCGGCTGCTTGAACGGCTGCAAATGTTTGACCGCGCAATGGACTTCGGTGATCTGGCCCCGCCGCACAGCACTCGGTTTGAACTTCAGGGCGACATAGGGAGAACCTACGGCCAGGTCGATCACGTTCGACGAGACGCGAACCCGTCCCACGCCTGAATAGGCATCGCCTCCGGTTGTGGTCGCGTTCATGGTCATCTTCCATGTGCCCGCGGTGGCGCGAGCGGAAGCACTCAGGGAATACTCCGCCTCAGACTCTCCTGCAGGAATCGTCACCGTACCGCCACCGGAGACGCCGTTGGGGTACCAATCCGGTTGAATGTCAATGGCTCCCTGGAACCCCTCCTGGCGACGGACACTCACCTTCAACTTGAGTTCCCCAGACTGGGAAATCGGGATGCTCGGCTGTTCCAACTGGACTGTGAAAGGAGACCGATCGATCACTCCCAGGGCAAACTTCTTGAGGTGGGCATGATGCCACGAGCGTCCGCCGGAGTGGTTGATGAAGGGGACATAGGCCTGCGAGGTCGAATGGATCTCCCCTTTGCCTTCGGTCCGAACCAGATCGATAGAAAACAGGCAAGACTGAGGCCTGGTTCCGGGTTCGGCAACAAACTGAACCGGCACGCCGTTCATACCGGGATGAAAGACCGGAGCTTTCATGGTAACGCCGTCGGGGAGCCCCCGTGGAACCAGACGCAGGGGACCGTCGTAGGAGTTCCCGCGTTCCGGCACGATGTAGACATTGGTGGTCCAGCGGTTGTTGCGAGGAACGATGAAACCCGCTGTGCGATTGATCTCAAACCGATCGTTGGCCCAGCTGACGGTGTGCGTGTGAATCACGTCCCGTGCCGGTTCGATTTCGACCCGGTAAACAAATCGCTCGCCTCCCAGGCCTCGCATGTCGGAGATTCCGAGCAGGTATTCACCGTCTTGTTGCGGAGTGAAAATGAAGCTGGGATCCAGCAACTCCGCGCGTTGCAGGCTTCGCGGAACAACCGGCTTTCCGCGGTCAGCCCAGGTCGCATCATCGGCCTCCATCTCGTTTTTCTCCGCCCCCGTGTGGCGAAGCCAGATCTTGCTGTCCAACGGACTCCCCAGCCCCCGAGCAAACACACGGACTCGATAGCGTTCCCCTTTTCGAACAACGAACCGAAAGACATCCTCCTGGCCTGGCCTGGCAATGATCCCATTGAGAGCTGACGGTAATCGCAGAACGGGCGTCTCCCCTTCCGATTTCTCGAGCACATTGGGATACGGCGAGACACGCAACGGCAATCCGGATGGGGGCTGTTCACCCTTGCGACCGGGGAACAGGGTGAAGCCACCCGGTTCCTTGGGCAGGGTGACGACCTGCCGCGTGACACCACCGGGGTCGCCCAACAGCCGCAATTCGGCGGCCGCACCAGCTTGCCCGCCCAAGGGATATGCGATCAGCGGTCTCTGAAACTCGCCAACGTGGGCACGGTAATAGATCCAGCGACCGGCCTTGAACAGCTGTTGGCGAATATGGATGAAGTATTTGCCCGCCCGCGGGGCGATCAGCGAAGCAATGGGGTCCTGCACGTGCAGGTCGCTGTCATCCTGTTCCACCAGGACATTTCCGTCCTCGTCCAGAATACGAACCATCAAATCGTATTCGGATTCTGCATATGCCTTGTCACACAGACGTACCGAGTCGATCTCGACAGACAGTCTTTGCCCTTGTTCCAGTTCAACCCGAAAATAGTCGTGGTCGAGTTCACGTGTAACTTTGATCTCGCCGGCAACCGTGCAATTCAGTGGAATCTCCTGGGCGGTCTCCAACGAGTTGTTCGGTTGGACGGCAACCTTGTCATTGGCCGTGACAACGGTCTCTCCTCCCCTGTAGGTCACCTCGAATCCCCCGCGTTCCAGTTCCGGGACGATGGGAAACGGGCCGACCCAGAATGTTGAGACTGTCGAGAGTGTCTCCGCGGTACGAAGCCGCAGGGCGTGCTCACCCAGCGGACAGTCCGCCGCGATGACAAACCGGCACTTGACCCGGTCACGAACGATGCCGCCGTGATGCAGGCTGACGTATCGTATTCGCGGTGGCATGTCCTCGAAATCGACGGCCTTGATGCCCGGCCGGTAGAACAGAATCTCTTTCGGATTCCGGATGTCTCGTCCTTCCAGGATCACCTCGACGGTCGTGCCCCGTTGGCCACTGCGTGGGCGCAGCAACTCGACGTCGCGTTGCTGGGCGGCGAAGCCGCGACCCTCCAGGCACGAAAGACACAAGAGCAGGGCAGGGAGCAACGTGCTGGACAGGATGCGCTGCATGTGTGATTCGATTCCGCTCGTTCATCTGTGGGCGACGGACGAGGTTGTCCGGTCAGCCAACAGTCAAGCAGTTCTGTGTTACGCCAACAGGCCTTTGACCAGTTTTCCGCCCTTGACGATCTCGATGGGCCGCGTCCCAAAGGCCAGGAGTTCATTGTTCGCGTCGATCCCCAGTTGGTGATAGACGGTATACAGGAAGTCTTCGAGAGCCACGGGATTCTTGGCCGGCTCGGATGCCGTGGCGTCCGACGCACCGTAAATCTGTCCGCGAGTGATTCCACCGCCCGCGAGCAGCATTGAATAGCTTCGCGCCCAGTGGTCGCGACCGTTGCTGGAATTGACCCGCGGTGTCCGGCCGAATTCGGTCGTGACCATCACCAGCGTGTCATCCAGCATGCCGCGCTGGTCAAGGTCGGCCAGGAGTCCCGCAATGGCATGATCCAGGGCCGGCGACTTGTCGGTGAAGGCGTTTCGGATGTCGACATGATTGTCCCAGCCGTCGTAGCGGACCGTCACGAACCGGACTCCCGCTTCCACGAGTCGCCTGGCCATCATCAACCGGCCACCGATCGCTGCCGGTTGACGACGGTAACTGAGAACGTAGCCGTGGCCGTACAGATCACGGACTTTCTGAGGTTCCTTATCCAGTGAAAACGCAGACTTGGCAGCCGGAGAATTCAGCAGCGTATAGGCTCGCTGATAGAATTCGTTCATCGTGCCGAGTTGTGTTTCATCAACCCCTTGGCGTTTCAGGCGAGATTCCAGGATGGCTCGGGCGTGGCGGCGCCGGTCGAATTGTCGCTGCGAGACTCCCTTGGGCAAAGAGAAGTCCTTGACCTTGAATTCTCCACGCCCGCCCGGATCGGCATTCAATTCGAATGCACCGTACTTGCTGCTCAAGTGCCCCGTGCCACCGGTGCCGGACACCTTGTCGGGAATCGCAACATACGGAGGCATGTTCTTGCGCGAGCCGAATTGCCGGGAAACGACCGCCCCCATTTGAGGAAAGTCCATCACGGTGGTCGGCAGGTATCCGGTGAACAAGTGGTACGCGGCCTGGCCGTGGTCGGGGATCTTGCAATGCATCGAGCGGATGACGGTCATCTTGTCCGCGACGCCCGCCATTTTCGGGAAATTCTCACTGAAATGGTCACCGCGGTTCGTCCTGACAACGTCAAACGATCCCCGATAATCCGTCGGTGCCTCCGGCTTGGGATCCCACGATTCCTGTACGGAGAAGCCGCCGGTCAGGTAAAGATGGATAACGCTCTTGGCTCGCGGTGCGTCCTGGGCATCGGTCTCGGCACGCAGCAGATCACCCAGGGAAAGGCCAAGGACACCACCGACGCCAACCTGGATGGCCTGGCGGCGGTTGAGTTGTTCAAGCAACAACATTCCATCACTCGCTGTGGTCCAACGGAAAACGAAGATTCTCACAGTGTAGCAAGCCGCTGAGACCCGGGTCTCTTTTTACTCGCAACCGGATCGTGAGCCCGCTTTCACGAACCGCAGGTCTCACCCGAGGTGACCACCAGGACCGAGCCACCGGAGGGGTCGGTGGGAAGGCGATCTGACGGCTACTTGTCGATTGCAGCGCGAAATCCGAATGAGTAAAGCCGTGGAGACTCTCGCCCCTTCACGAAATGGAAGCGGATCTGGAAAGACGCCCCCAAGACATCGGCGAGGCTCCGTTTCCCCCAACGGACCCGGTGTGCAAGCGAGTCGGTGGTAATGGGGGAGCAGTCTCCGCGAGAGAATCCAGGAATTGCCCGGCCCGTTCTCGAGTCAAGCAACTCAACCTCAATGCGGCTGCCTTTGGCACAAGACAAGTTGACGTGCAGTTCGGCAGCGCCACCTCGGGCAACGGGAATCGTCGTAACGCTTCCCCGATCCCGCCCGTCCTCCAGGTCCACGTGCGTGAATCCGTCAAGACGCACGGTCGCCAAGCCGCAGGCGCGTTCCCCTTCAATCCGTTTGGTTCTGCTGAACCGGTAGCCGGAGTAGTAGAGCTTGATTTCGTCGTCGTCGACGAGTGGAACGGACGGTGCGATCGAGTCCGAATCCCATTGGCCGGGATCGCCTCGTCGAATCACCTCATTTCCGGGTTCGATGAAGCTGAAGTTTTCGCCGTCCCGGCTCATCGCCAGTTCGATGGTCATCTCTTCACCGCTGCGCTGGTACTGGTACAGGGCCAGGTAGTACTGGTGGTACTTCCAGACGACGACGTCGTGAATCTGCTCGACCTTGCCGTTTCTCACGACCGGACGAGCTCGTGCCCAGGCATCGAAGACGGGGTTCCGCGGATCGGCAGTCCACTCGATTGCGTCAGAACTGTAGCCGTAGCCGGCGCCGCGTCGGTCGTTGTTGAGGCCCAGAAAACCGTAGGCCTTGTACTTCCTGGCAGGGTCGGTTTCATCCGGATCGTGGAACATTGACTGAGGTGAGAATGACGATGGCATCCCGCCCGGGTATCGGATTCCTCCGCGGCTCGACTCACGCCATCGAAGTCCGTCCGGAGACGTCCAGAGCGTCCAGGTTTGTTCGTCGACCGTTTTGCCAGTTCCCCCGCGTTTGCGAACGGGCCGGCCACCGGTCCACGTCAGGAACTTGTACCGACGATCAGGATCAGGATCGGCGACGTCGATGTGCATTCCCGTGGGAACAATGGGACGGAAGATGGGCGTTGCCGGAAGCCCAGCCACAATATTCGTGTGGTCGTTCGCTCCAAAGGACGACAGACCCAGCGATTTTTTCTTGAAGTGAATGCCGTCAGCACTTTCCGCGTACCCCACTCGCACCTTCGGAATGGCCCCACCCTTGGGCCATTCTGACCCGGGTTTGCGGTACAGGCCGGAATACCACGCCCGGTACACGCCGTCCTGCTTGACCACCGCGACGTTTGCGGCCCCCTGCGAGTCGAAGTCGGTCCGACGCCCACCGACAATCACCGGAGCGTCCCGCTTGCTCGCTGTGTTCACTTTGAGTTTGACGCCATCGCTGTGCTGAACTTCCTTCACATCCAGGAAAAGAGCCTTGTGTCCGGCCTCAGAGGTGAGCGAAGGGACCCGAAGCACGTGAAAACTGGCATCGGGAAACGGGCCGCGATGTCCGATCACGAGTCCGATCGAGGACTTGTCTGTGCCGAACCCGTATTCCACGTCAAGCCAGTCGATCGACAAGTGGTTGTCTTCAAACCGGGCGGTGTTTCGTGTTAGCCAGTAGCCATTGAGGATCGGGCTCCATCGCGTACCCAGCCAGCGCGAGTAAAAGACGTGCTGGCGTGTCGAATCGATGAAAAACACCCAGGGCACGCCATACTGATCAACGACCAGTCGCGGCGAGTGGACCGTGTCCCAGGTCAGACGGCTGTCGAGGTCTGTCAGCGGGTGCGACCGGCGGACCTTTTCTCCAGTGGCCAGGAAGGTGTACTTCAGAGAATCTCCCGATTCGTGTGCGGCGAGAATCCTCTCGGCACTCAACTCGGCGAGAGCCGGCCTGTTCCCGGAGTGGCTCCGTTCCAGCCGCCATTCTCTTTCAGTATTCAGACCAGCAATTCTGCCCCGCAGATAGTGAGTGGCTCCCACGGTGTCGCCACACGCCACGTGGAAAACAGCCCCGTCTCGGGAAATGAGAAGCGAAGGCGGATACAGCTTCTTTCCACGCCCGAGCACGAACGACCTCCATGTTCCATCACAGAGTGTTCCCAGGTGCACGGTCACTTGGGGCCCCTTTGTGGCACCGGTCGTCCAGGTCAGCCAGACCCGACCGTCAGATGCACTGCAAATGTCCCCCACCCACGATCGGGCGGCAGCGATCACCAACGATCCCTTCCGACCATTCGCAGGATTCAGCCACCTCGGCTTGGGTCGTCCACCTCGAAGCAGCTTCACGTCCACAACGCTGTAGGCCGTCTGTCCCCGTTCGGTCGTGCAGACCAGGTGGAGTTGGTCACGGGCATCGACGGCAAGGCCTGCGGAGAAGATCGAGGTGCCCGCGGCATCAGAAAATGCGGACGTGGGCAACATCACCGTCGTCGAAAAATCGGCAATCGACTCCGGATGGGGTTTCCGCGAGACCTTCAAGGTGAATCCCAGCCCGTCTTCACGGCCGGGTGTGGGCAGCAGCAGGTAGCAGAACCCCTGGCTGTCACGAGCCAGGTGCCTGCTGATGCCCCGCTTGAATTCCAGCTGAAGGAGCTTGTTGTGATCCGCCTGAAGCCCGGACGTCGCGGAGAGAACAAAGAGAATTGCCGCAACGGCCTGGAACGGAAAGGCACAAGCCAGACGGTCAAAGCCCGCTTGACCGAAAGCACCGGGCGGCCTGTCTCGCTCCCCGCCTATGTTCGTTGTCGCTGGACTCATTCGCAGTGCGCCTTCAACCACCTGGAGATTTGGTCTTCCGGATCGTCAGCACCATCGGCAGTGGACGAATCCTGATTTGATTGCCGCCACGGCCGGGCGGAAAAGCCTTGGTGTAGATTTTGCGGGCATCCTGCCGCGTCCGCTTGCCGCTGGCGACCTGTTCTCTGAGTTGCTTGCGGAGGACTTGCCGTGCCGCATCTTCAGCAGCTGACCGGATCCGACGAAACGGTCGTCGGTCGGAAGGGCTGTTGATCACGCGAAGCCCGTCTTTTCCATTGACCAAACCCATGACACTGCTGCCACCACCGTCCATGTTCATCGCGTTCCAGCAGCCCAGTTCGAGCATCTGGCGGCCCAGTTCGTGTACGTTCATTCCCTCGCTGAACCGACTCTGCCGGCCATCGACAACGACCAGCCACATCACCATTCCACTGCGATCGACCCCGATGGCTGTCCGGGGATGTACCGCACCTCCGGGACCGGGAACAACCGCCCCCGCCTTGACGATCTGCTGGAACCCGGCCATGGCCTCGACGATGCGATCCGATTCCGGAACGTCTTCCTTTTTCCCACCCGCGCCGGGAACCCGGCCCATCCGTACCCGCCCTCGGCGATCGACCCATACCGATGTCGCGTTTGCCTGGGCAGGACTCCTGACCCGGCCACCGAAGGCAGCAATGCCAGAAATGTCGACCGGCTGTCCTTCGTACCAACTGCGGTTTCTCCTGCCGTTTTTGTCCGGAAAACTGTCCCAGGGATTTGTGTTGATGAAGGCGAGAACCGACGGGCCACTGGCAAGTTCAAGCGGGTTGGTCAAAGCCGTCTCGGCCGGACCGTCTCCGTCCGGGTCCTTGCCAACGACAACTGCGGGCTTGATCTTCCCCGTGGAGAAATCCACACGGAGGACATGCACCCGGTTCGGCCTCGGCTCCTTGAGTTCCCGGAACTGGTACTGCAATCCAAGAGCCTTCAACTCGCTCTTGCCCTTATCAACGGCCTTGGCCTTGTCTGCGGCACGCCCGACACCGGCGAGTACCACACCGAGTGCACATGTCAACGTTCCCAGCACTCTCGGCATTCGTTGACTCATCTCGATCACCTCATCACAAGGGGCTGTCACTGTCCCAGATCATGTCCCACAAAATCAGACGAGTACAGGCCACAACTGCCTGTTGTGAATGTCGATGATTGAAGGCGACTGTGAATCGCGAACAGATTTCGCCCGTTTCGACACACCCAGTGGTGCTCGCCAACCTCTATATTGGTGGCGTTGCGGTCATCACCTGCAAAATGACCACCGGCCATCCCAGTGCAATTCGCCATCAAACATCCGGCGACAACAAAATGAATCCCATCCGTGCTGCCGTCGTTCAAGCCAGCCCTTGTCCTTTCGATCGCGACCGCACCCTGGAAAGGGTTGCCGAATTGACACGTGAAGCGGCCAACGATGGCTCGCAACTGATTGTTTTTCCCGAAGCGTTCATTTCGGCGTATCCCTGGGGCGCGTCTTTTGGCGCCACCCTGGGACAACGAACATCGCAGGGGCGTGAGGACTTTCGGCGATACTGGGACAGCGCAGTGGACGTGCCGGGACCAGATGTTGACCGACTGGCCGAGATCGCCGGCGAGAACCAGGTCCACCTTGTTATCGGTGTGATCGAACGAGAGTTGGGAACCCTGTACTGCACGGTGTTGTTTTTCGCCGCGGACGGCAGTTATCTCGGCAAACATCGCAAGCTCATGCCCACCGCGTCGGAACGCCTGGTGTGGGGATTTGGTGACGGTTCGACGCTGCCCGTGTTCGAGACCGAGTTGGGGAAAATCGGCGCGGTGATTTGCTGGGAGAATTACATGCCGCTGCTGAGAATGGCCATGTACTCCAAGGGCATTCAAATCTACTGCGCGCCGACGGCCGACAGCCGCGACACCTGGCTGTCGTCCATGCAACACGTGGCCCTGGAAGGACGCTGCTTTGTCCTGTCTGCATGCCAGTTCGTTCGACGCCAGGACTTCCCCGACGATTTTGACAGCAGTTTTGGCAACGAGCCGGAGACCGTCCTCAGCCGGGGTGGCAGTTGCATCATCGACCCACTGGGACAAGTGCTCGCCGGCCCAAACTACGAAGGTTCATGTATTCTCACGGCAAGCCTGGACCTGGATGACGTCGTTCGAGCGAAATACGACTTCGACGTGTCAGGCCACTATGCCCGTCCCGACGTCTTCCGTTTGAGCGTCAATGAAAGCCCGACCCCGAGCGTGGTGACAAATGGCAGCCCGTTCGAATTGCTTCCCGACGACACGGGTGACCACACTCTCAACGAGCCCCCCCATCACGGCAGTTGACAGATGTGCCGACCACAGAGCACAACCAGCAGCAAGGCGTTCTTCGGTTCGCCGATCTTCTCAAAGAGGAGTTCTCGAAGTTGAGACCAACACATTCCCCTTCGAAATTCATGGCCAGCAGTTTTTCGCGTCTGGCAGCGGTCGTTGTCGTTCTGCTTTCGGCGACCATCTGTGACGGCGACGATCCCCTCACTCCACTCGATCGGGCGAGGTCTCTGCTGAACCGGGCCAACCTGGCAGAGGACAAAACGGCCAGCGTTTTGGTCCGTAAGGCCCAGACGCTGCTTGAGAAGGTCCGTTCACCGGGACCTGAAGTGAAGGAGTTGACCCGTGTCTGCAAGACATATATCCAGGCCGTCAATGCGTTCTGGCAAA
>CEOQ01017549.1_pt1 | contig 12315 bp, 7 predicted proteins | sample 361351 | NCBI WGS metagenome assembly CEOQ01 (sample SAMEA2619907, study PRJEB7988) | marine metagenome | biome: marine biome (ENVO:00000447); feature: deep chlorophyll maximum layer (ENVO:xxxxxxxx); material: "saline water (ENVO:00002010), including plankton (ENVO:xxxxxxxx)" | depth 60 m | reverse complement strand
GGGTCCCCACGCCAGCAGAACAAAAAACCCTGCACGCCTACCTGGCCGAAATGCAGGGTTACCACGCCCAACACAGACCACAGCGAATCGAGTATCCGAAACAGGTGGTGCGGTCGCTGGTCGAGGAATTGACCGGCGAACCATTCGAATTTGTCGAGAAGCTCAACGTCTACGAGAACTACGTCCCGGACGCAAAACCCTGGACGGTTGATGCCGACACGAGAGCATTGGCCGATGTGTGCCTGTTGCTGCTGAATTCCAACGAGTTCCTGTACCTGTACTGAGACGAAAGCCACTTCGAATGACGGCCGTCCCACGTCGTGACTTCCTGTTTGGCCTTGGCTCCTCCCTGGGGGCCCTCGCACTGACTGACCTCCGTGCCGAGGACAAGAGGAGCAATGGACAATTGCCCCGGGGCAAAACGACACATCCGCCCAGGGCCAAGGCGGTGATCATGCTGTTCATGGAGGGTGGTCCCTCTCAGGTCGACACGTTCGACCCGAAACCAAAGCTCACTCAACTCCATCTCTCCGAGTCGACCCGGACCAGGGGGCTGGCCACCGGAAAGCGGTTCTACGTTGGCAGTCCGTTCAAATCGCGTCGAGTTGGTGAATCTGGCATCGAGATGAGCGACCGCTGGAAATTCCTGGCCGACCCTGCCGTCGCCGACGAATTGTGCGTGTACCGCGGCTGCCAGGCTTCGTCGCTGAACCACCCCGAGGCCCTGCTACACATGAACACCGGTAGCCGGCTGGGTAGCGACCCGGGAATCGGTTCCTGGGTGAACTACGGCCTGGGGTCGGAGAACCGCAACCTGCCCGGCTACGTGGTGATGACCGAACTGGCCTTGCCCCAGGCTGGTCCGGCCAACTGGGCCAACGGGTTCCTGCCCGCCCGGTTCCAGGGCACACGCCTGAGATCGACCGGCTCGCCGATCCTCGACCTCAACCCACCACGATACAAGTCGCGGGCTCACCAGCGACGAGCTCTCGACCAACTGGCAATCCTCAACGCCCACCACGCCAAACGACACCCCGAGCACGCCGAGTTGCAGGCGAGAATGGCCAGCTACGAACTGGCCTACCGCATGCAAATGGCCGTTCCGGGAATCGTCGACATCGACAAGGAACCCCGTCATCTGCAGCAGGCCTACGGACTGGAACGCAAGGAAACCGCCGCTTTCGGACGGCAGTGCCTGATGGCTCGACGACTGGTCGAGCAGGGTGTGCGGTTTGTACAGATCTTTTCCGGCGGATGGGACAGTCACGATTACCTGGAACGAGGTCACTCCTCCCGCATCGCCAGCGTCGACCAGCCCATCGCGGCCCTGGTCAAGGACCTCAAGGCCCGTGGCCTGCTGGACGACACACTGGTGGTCTGGACCGGAGAGTTCGGACGAACTCCTGACAACAACTACCGCGGTGGTGTCACGGCACTGGGCCGCGGGCACAACGTCGATGCCATGAACATGTGGTTTGCTGGTGGCGGAACCCGCCCGGGAACGGTCGTCGGAGCCACCGACGATCTCGGGGCTGAAGCCACCGAGGTCGTCCACCCAATTCGTGACATTCACGTCACGATGTTGCACCTGCTGGGCCTGGACGACAACAAGTTGACCTACTTCCACGGCGGACGCTTCAAGCAACTCTCGCAATTCGGTGGTGAACTGATCCCCGAGATCATGGCATAAATCCCCCCCGTGCACTGCGACGACCCGGTGCCGCAAGCGACGCAATGGGATTGTGCCTGCCACAACGTCTGGACGTCGCTGTTCCGGCAGGTTGTCCGGTACAATCGGGTGGTCCGAATGTGCCGTTTGCCAGGAGGCAGAAACGTGAGATCGTTCACAAGATGCGGGTTTGGGTGCCTGCTGATCATTCTTGGTGCATCCCAAACAACCGCATTTTCCCAGGCCAGCACGTCAAAAACCGGCAAGTCCCTGTCTATTGGCAACGTGCCCGTGTCCAAGGTGCTCAAGCAACTCGGAGCACAGCAGGAGAAGGGCACGACGGGTCGGACACTCGATGGCCACTCCAGCCAATTCGAACGGGCAGACACCAACCGGGATGGAAAACATTCCGAGCGAGAATATGTCGACAACGGACGGTATCTGACAGCGCAGGCCCGTTCCGGAATTTTCCGGGCTGCCGACGAAAACGGCGACCGGTTTGTGACCAGGGCCGAGTACATTCTCAACCGGATCATCACCGACGAAGCCAAGCAACTCGTCCAGGCGATGGACGACGACAACGACGGCCGGGTCGAGCGGAGGGAGTTCGTCAAACACGCGACCAAACGCCTGGCTGACGAGAAGCTGGCTAACGAGGTGTTCTCGGCACTGGACCGCAACGCCGACGATTTGATTTTCGTCCCGGAGTACCTTCGAGTGTGGGGCAAGTGGGCACGTGCCGCGACAGAACCAGCAGAGAAACGGATTGCGGCACGCCGGGCTGAACTGGCCGCCGCAACGGACAAGCGAACCGATTCTCGGGAACAACGATCTCGTGGATTCAGACCTCCTGATGGCTCGGGCAGCCGTTTTGGAGGCGGTCCTCCTGGCCCGGCACAGTTTGTCGAAAACGCGCTGCGGTATGACGCCGACAAGGACGGCAAACTGGACCGACAGGAATTGATGAAACTGGCCGAGAGCCTGGGCCGTCGTCGCGGCGGACGAAGTGGGTCTGGAAGACCCAGCCGGTTCGGTGGACGAGGTTCCAGTAGACGACCTCAGCGACCCACTCCCGAACGTGTCGACAAAAAGCGAACCAACGATGCCCCCTGATGGTCGCCACGTGCGATACAACACTGCATGGATCACCGGTCCGGTCATCCTCTTGATCGCCGCCGGGGTCATCACAGCCGGGTTGTTTGTGCAACAGGCTCTGCAGGCATCACGGCCGGCGACTCCGGCATTGTTCGATCATGGACTCACGCCTGTCTCGGTGAAAGCGCCAGCGGCATGGACCAACCGCCAGTGTGGCACGTGTCACGTCGAAGCATTCCGAGAGTGGAAGGCCAGCCGACACGCCGCTGCCGCGACAAACAAGAAGTTTCGTGTCGAGTGCACTCAGCCAATCGGCGGCCGACGACAGTGGTGCCTGAACTGTCACGCCCCGACCAATCCCAGTGCCGGCCAATTGCCCACCGAGGTGCCACACGGACTCAAAAGTCTCTTCACCGACCAACCACAATGGCTCGTTGACGGGGTCGACTGCCTGACCTGCCACGTCCGCGACGGCAAGGTGTTGACGACACGAATCACCAGGGCTGGCCAGGCCGCTCACCCACTTCGATTGGCACCCGAGTTGGGAACCGCGGAATTCTGTGGCGGATGCCATCAGTTTGCTTTCAAGAGTGCCCATTTCGGAGACGAATTTCACGGAAAGTTGCAGCAGGCCAGCATGGAAGAGTTCCTGGATTTTCGTCGCGACGGCGGTAGCCAGGAGAGTTGTCACGAATGCCACATGCCCGACGGCAATCACCTGATGCCAGGCGGTTACAGCAACGAGATGCTCAACCAGGCCCTCGAACTCGACCTGTCCGCAACGTGGCAGAGCCAGCCTCCCGGTATCAATGTCCGCGTCTCGGTCAGTGCCAAGGGCGTTGGCCACCGGATGCCAGGTGGAGAACATTTTCGATTCCTGACGCTGTACACGGACCTCCGCGAGGCCGACACGCCTCCGATCGTTCACCCCCTTGTGGAACCGATGTCCGAACACGAGGAACCCGTAGCACAGCCCAACACGGTCCGTCGGGTCGTCGACTGGCCACGAGTCGAGATCATGCGACGCGAACTGGGACTGCGTGAGCGGGGACTCGACCCAGGAGCTCCGTTGAGTTCCGACACGCGTTTGCTGCCCGGTGAACGGCGAACGTTCCGGTACTTCGTTCCCGCCAAAGACCTTCCCGAGAGTTCCGCGCACCGGGTCTCGGCTGAACTCCGTTACCACAAGATGGGTGACCTGGATGCGAGGCGGTTCGGGTTTGATCCTGGCGAGGTCATCCACACCATCATGCGCAAGGAAGAACCGGTCCACCGTGAGGGTGCCGACCGGTGAAGAAACCTCTCGTGCGAACCTGGCCACTGGTGGTGCTGATACTGGCCGTGGTCCTGTGGTACTGGCCAGCCACGCTGATGGGCCGGGTGCCGGGTGAAGGCATGGTCTCGTTGGGGGACCTGCCGCTGTTTTCCTTCCTGGGACGCGCGTTCGAGTCGGGCCGGGTACCGCTGTGGAACGAACTGGCCGGTTTCGGATCGCCGGTACTGGCCGAGGGTCAACTCGGAGTCCTCTACCCACCACACCGACTGCTGTTCGGATGTCTTGAAGCTTCCACCGCGTTCGTCATCTCCCTGGTCCTGCACACGGTGTTGGCGGGGTCACTCACCTACTGCTGTGCCCGCGGAATCGGACAGTCGCGGTCCGCAAGCCTGATGGCGGGGTTGGTCTTTTGCGGGCAGGGTTTCTTTATGGCCCGGACCGACTTCGTCTGGGCGTCGACCACCGCCTGCTGGCTGCCACTGGCGGTGCTCGCCACCTGGAAATGGATGCAAGAGGGGCGCTGGGTGTGGCCGGTGACACTGACCGGGGTCCTGGGCCTCCAACTGCTGGCCGGTCACTTCCAGGTGGCTTTCTTCACGGTGGTGATCGTACTGGTCATCAGCACGATCCTCGGAATGCGGAACGTCTCGGAAGCCCCGCGCCAATCCTGGTCATCGGCCGGTCGTGGTGGACTGGTGTTGCTGGCGATCACCAGCGGAATCGTACTCGCGGCAGCCCAGTTGGCACCAACCGCAGAACTATTGATGCGGGCAGACCTGAGAGGCCGCGGAACGGCCTACCTGCAAAGTCACTCGCTGCCACCAGCCCACCTGCTCGTCAATCATCTCGCCCCGGGCACACTGGCCGGATACGCTGCAGCCGAACCGCTGACCTGGGTGCCCTTTCGAAGTTCTTCACGAGAGAGTCTCTGCTACGTGGGCCTGCTGCCCTGTCTGCTGGCGATCTGGGTCCTGGTTGCCTGCCGACACGACCGAGATGTGAAGTTGCTGGGTGGCGTACTGGTCCTGACCCTGTTGTTCTCGATGGGCCGATTCGTGCCAGGATCGACCTGGTTGCTCTCGTTGCCGGGTTTCGACTGGTTCTCGGCACCGGCGCGATGGAGCGTCGCCAGTGGCCTGTGCTGGGCACTACTGGCCGGACGCGGGCTCGACCAGATGCCGCACGCGGTGATCCAGCGATGGAGCGGCCGACTCGCGCTGACCGCCCCCGTTCTCGTCGTCCTGGGCCTTGTCGTCATCTCGCTGACCGCGGTCGAGGACGGTGGAAACACGGAGAAACTGGCCCGGGTGTTCAGCCAGTTCCGCAGCATGCTTCCGGGATTGGCCCCCCTGGCATTGAACCTGGCAGTGCTTGGACTGCTGGCGTGCGGTGCGTTGTATGGCGTCCTGTCACGTCGACAGCGGTGGATCGCACTGGCCCTGGTCTGGGTGGCAGTTGATCTGGGCTGGACGGGAGGACTGTTGCGACCGATGTCCTGGGAACCACGTGTCAGCCCGGTGGAACAGAGCCCGGTGCTGGAATCGCTGGCCAACCACAAGCAACAGCGCACCGCCGGCAGCTTTGGGAACAGCCCGATGCGATTGGGAATCGCCAACTTCACCAACGACGGCACCGCGGACATCAACCGGTTCTGGGAGAACTGGGTTCCACCACATGAACATCTCTGGAGGAAAACGCTGGCGACCATCCCCTCGACAACCCGCTGGAACGACATGGCCGTCCGACTTCAGAGCAGCCCCGGCCACATGGACTCGGACGACATCGAGTTCCTGAGGCTGGCCAACATCAGGTTGCTGTACGGAGTGTTCGACAGCGAACAGTTCGACAGGGATTTCCCCCTACGAACGTCGGAGACAATCCGCGACGAATGGTTGACGCGACAGTACTTTGGGAGATTCCTGGCATCGACCTTTCTCCCCGACTCCACCTGGTCGCTCTGGACACTCGACGACACGGTGGTTTCAGCCCGGGCCTGGCTGTTCCCTGTCGGCACTCCGCCGGAAGCCGGCACCGATCCGCGACTGTACCTCCGCCCCCCCCCGGCGCGGAGGCACATGCTGGACTCGCAACCGGCGGTGCCGCTGACCGACATCACCGACCGGGGTGAGACGGTCGTCGTCCGCGGCAACGCGTCCTCGAGGTCCGTGCTTGTCCTGTCGGATCTCCAATACCCTGGCTGGGAAGCGGTGCTCACGACGTCGGACAAATCCAGCCGGGTGCCCATCGCACCAGCATTCGGTGGATGGAAAAGTGTGGAGATTCCCGGATCGGGACAATTCGAGTTGACCTTCAGTTTCCGACCACCGATCTACCGGGTCGGCGCGACGGTCTCATTGGTGGCCCTGTTTGTGTGGCTCATCCTGATGGCGACGACCACGTGGCACCACGTTCGACTGATGCGTCGTCGTGCCTGAGACGCAAGACCGCGGTGTCGGAGATCACATCTTCTCGCGACCTCGACGCTGGACCTCCCGGATCACCTCGCTGATCGACAGGTCCGGGGAGAGGTCCGCCGGCCTCTTGCCAACCCCCTCGAGAATATTGGTCTCGTTCCATTTCGCATAAAACCGCGGCGGCAATGCCGGGTCGCTCTTCCCGTGCAGCCGCTCGGGAATCTCGGACCACTCCGCTGTCCGTTGATCTCGCCAACGAGAATAGTAGGACTGCAGGGTGCGACGCTGACTGCTGCCGGGTTTCAATCGCCCGCCATGAATCGCGCGGGCATGGAAGAACACGGCGGTCCCGGCAGGCCCCAGGACATCCACTCCGGCATCGAGTGGCACTTCCAGTGGATCCAGGTCCACCAGTCGGTTGTGCGTCTCGGGCACGATCGAAAAACAGTGGTCCCGTTCAGTGACGTCGCTGAGATACACCATCACCGAGACGGCATCGATCTCCATCCTCCGGTCGTACTCGCGAACGATGTCCCGGTGCCACCCCTTGATCTCGTCGAGATTCGCGGTCGGCTCGCGGAGCATGATCGCAAATTCCTCGAAGGTGATCTCCTCACCAATGATCCTCCGCAGGATATCCAGCACCCTCGGATTCTCGATCGCCTCGTCGAAGTCCGCCGTGTCGGGGAGCACGTTGGTGCCCTCGCAGAACGAATCACTCAACTCGACCCAGCGGTCCGGGAAGGCCAGTCGGTGCCGATCAATCGCAGCGTTGAAGTGGAGCAATTGGTCGGCGTCGACCGCATCCTCGATCCGGAGAAATCCCTGCTCGTCGAATTCACCGGCGAGTTGTTCCAGTTGCCTGTCGGTGTAGAACTGGCTCATCCAGGTCACTCCATTTCAACCGGTACATTGACGACTTCGAGTCGCCAGTCTTCAAAGGACCGGGACGTCTTGAGAATCCCGATCGTGTCGAAGGCGTAGGAATTGCCGATGCCGTAAAGGCTGTCGGGGGCCACGTTGAGAGTCCAGACCGATCGATCGGGCACCGGCCGTTGCCGTTTTGTTTCGATCACCGATTTCAGATCCGTCTTCGTGCTCGTGGCGCGTCGCCTGCCATCGGTGGCTTGCCAGTGCCGAAAACTGCCATTGGAGGCAACCAGCCGATTCATCATGGCATTCGGAACACTCGAATGCTGGTGCGCCCGGAAGACCGATCGGAGCTTTGCCCGACCACCGCTGGCAAAACCCAGCAGGTAGCGGGTCGCGGATTGCCCGAAGACGAACGCCCCACGTCGCGGATCAAAGGAAAGGGCGGGATCGTCGGCGAACACCGAATAGTCGCTCCACATGAATCCAATCGTTGCCGGCACCGTGGGCGACCGGGGACGAAAATCCACCATCCTCGCGTCGAGAAGCCTCTTCAATTTTGCGTCCGGCGTCGACAGCCAGTCGGGATGATCGGACAGGAATTTCGCTCGCGACAGTTCACCCAGCATCCGAAATTTCCGGGGACCACTCGCGTTGAGCAACGGTCGTGGGTCGAATCCCGGCTCCATGCCCCCGTGGTTGCACTGAACGAAATCGTCGCCGACTCCCGCATAGATCACAACCGGCAGGAAATCGTACATCCTCCAGATCGACAACGGCATCGTGTCACGACCGTACTTGGTTTGAACCTCCTTCAAGAACCCGTACCGCGCGGTCAATCGGAAATCCTCGTGGTTCCCACGAACGAAAAACACGCGATGGGGGTTGGCCAGCTTGAGACGCAGCAACGTGTAGATCACCTCCACGCCATACGCCCCGCGGTCGGTGTAATCACCCAGAAACATCAAGTAGGTATTCGGACGCTTGATCTGGAATCCCGACATACGGCCGCTGCGGTTCAACCACTCGAGAGTCGAAATGAACGAACGAATGTCGCCGTGAAAATCGCCGTGAAAGACCAGTTCCGCCCCCGGTTCGGCGACGAGTTTCTGTGCGAACGGCTGGAATCGGATCGCCGACCGCATGAAGTAGGCACGCCTTGTGTCAAAGAATTCCTCGGGAACCGGTTTCTCCCCGACCCAATTGGACGGTTGAGCAATGGCGGCTTGCCTGGTCTGCACGAACAACTTTTCGACAAGCTGCTGCACGGCCCGAAAATCCTTGAGCGGCAGTTGGTCCTTGCTGGGAAACCGGCCTCGCAGCGTCCGGTTGGAGGGTGTTTTCAGACAACGGTCCTTCCAGTCGCTGTATCCAATTTCCTCAGCCGCAACACGACCAACATCCAGGCAAACAAGAGCCAGGACCAACACGAACAATGGACGGATCACTTCAATTCCCGGACATGCCATTGGTTTGTTGCGAATCATCAAGCCAGCACCTTCCTGACCACGTTGCCACTCACATCCGTCAACCGGAAATCGCGTCCCTGGTGGCGATAGGTCAGCCGCGTGTGATCGAGTCCCAGGCAATGCAATATCGTGGCCTGCAGGTCATGAATATGCACCCGGTCCTCGATAGCGTGGTACCCCAGTTCATCGGTCCGACCGATCACCTGGCCACCTCGGACCCCACCCCCGGCCATCAGCATCGTGAACCCGAACGGATGGTGGTCTCGGCCCTGGTGACCGGGTGAATTGCCGCGGCGAACTTCGTTCATCGGTGTCCGCCCGAACTCACCGCCCCAGACCACCAGCGTGTCATCGAGCAGTCCCCGCTGCTTCAGATCGGTGAGCAACGCGGCTGCCGGCCGATCGGTCATCTGGCAATCGACCTTCAGCAACTTGTCGAGATCCAGGTGGTGGTCCCAGTCGGAATGAAACAGTTGAACAAACCTCACTCCCCGTTCGATCATGCGACGGGCCAGCAGGCAATTCGTGCCGTACCACTGTGTGGTCTTGTCGTTCAAACCGTACAGTTCGAGTGTTGCGGCCGATTCATCGGAAAAGTCCAACAGCCCGGGAGCCTCGACCTGCATCCGGTAGGCCAGTTCGTAAGACGCGATACGAGAGGAGATCTCTCGATCCCGTGTCTCGGCCATTCTCATGGTATTGAGTCGCCGTATGGCATCCAGTCGCACCCGCTGGAATGAGTCGTTGACCCCCGCAGGATTTTCGAGATGCAGGATCGGCTCGCCCTTGCTGCGAAAAGCCACGCCACGATAGGACGAGGAGAGGAACCCGTTTGTCCACAATGACGGCCCGACCAGGGAAGCCGGCTTGGAATACGACGTGAGCACCACGAACGCGGGCATGTTCCGCGACTCACTGCCCAGCCCATAACTGACCCAGGCCCCCATGCTGGGATGTCCAAACATCGGTGTTCCGCAATTGAGCAGCAACTGGCCGGGGTGGTGATTCGCTGTATCGGTCACCATTCCACGCAACATGCACAGGTCGTCGGCGAGACCGCCCAGGTGAGGCAATCGGTCCGAGAACTCCATCCCGCACTCGCCGTGCCTGGAGAACGTCCGCGGCGTCGCCATCACGGTGGCACCCGCCTTGATCACCGGGTCATTCAACCCCTCCAGGAACGATTCGGGAACCGCCTTGGCATGCAACTGCTGCAGTCGTGGCTTGGGATCGAAGAGATCCAGTTGGCTGGGACCACCCGACATGTTGAGAAAAATCACGTTCCGGGCAGTCGGAACGTGGTGTGGCTGTCGCAACAGAAACGGGTCCGTGTCCTGGGCAGCCAGGCCGTCCTGTGCCAACAACCCCGACAGCGCAACGGTTCCGATTCCCAGTGTGCCATCACGCAGAAACCGGCGGCGGTCGTGAAGAGTCGAAAGAACTGCGCCACTCATGGTTCAATCCCGCGTAATAAACTCGTGCAGGTTCAACACCACGCTACAAACCCCGGTCCACGCACCCAACTCGATGGGATCGCCCCCTCCAGGATTGTCCGCCACCAACTCGGCAACCGACCGGGGATCGCGCCTCAGCACCTCGACCAACCGACGATAACTGGCCAGCAACTCGTGCCGTTCCTGGGCACTGGGCAGCCGTGAGATACAGATACGGAACAAGCGGTCCATTCGTTGCTGGTCATTGCCATCGCATTCAATGAGAACCCGCATGGCCAGCGCCTTCGAGCACGCAAAAAACATCGGATCATTCAGCAACGTCAATGACTGCAACGGCGTGTTGGACCGTTCGCGCCGGGTACAACAATCACGGGCATTGGGAGCATCGAAGGTCGCAAGTTGAGGAAACGGGGTGGCACGCTTGATGAAGATATACAGCCCGCGACGAAACCGGGCGTCACCACCACTGACCGACCACCCGCTCTTTCCGAATCCGCCCATCACCGTGCTGGACGATTGGGGCGGTCGGACGCTGGGTCCCCCGAGGGTCCTGGAGAGCAGCCCACCAGCCGCCAGCGAACTGTCGCGAATCGCCTCGGCAGTCAGCCGCAAGCTGGACTGGCGGGCCAACAACCGATTCTCGGGATCCCGATCCTGAAGTTCAGGCCGAACATGAGACGACTGCCTATAAACCGCCGAGCAGACAATTTGCCTGTGCAGCCACTTGGTGCTCCAACCGGAAGCCACGAACCGGCTTGCCAACCAGTCAAGCAGGTCGGGATGAGTCGGTTGTTCTCCCTGGGTGCCAAAATCCTCTGAGGTTGAAACGAGGCCACGTCCGAAGAACTCCTGCCAGATCCGGTTCACCGTGACCCGTGACACCAGCGGATTGTCTCGCGAGACAAGCCACCGCGCCAGTGCCAACCGATCTCTCGAAACCGGCTTGCCCAGTGGCGGAAGAAACCTGGGAGTCCCCGGCTCGACCGCCGGACCACGGTCGTTGTAAACCCCGCGATTCTGAAAAAACGCTCTCCGCGGGTTCTGCGTTTCACGCATGGTGGCCGCCCTGCTCACACCGGGCAATTCCCGGTTCAACGCATCGATTCCACTCTTGATCTGGCTCAAGCCCAGTTCACTGAAGCGTTGAGAATCGATGTCGGACCCGAACCTCAGGAAGTACTCGAAGATTTGGTCACGTTGCCACTGCGACCGCTTCGCCGGTTCCAGCTTGACGATCTCCTGCCCCTCCAACTGCCCCTCGCCAAGTCCCTGCCGCCAGATCAAGCCAAGGATTTCCCAACGCCTGTCCCAGCGGTAGTCCTCGCCGGGATTCGCATCCGCCCGCAACAGCCGCAACTCCCATCGCCGCTGCAACTCTTGGATTTCCTCGGAACGACGCCCCATCAACTCGCGTCGACGCCGGTCATAGTCGGGTCGCTTTTTCAAGTAGGGTTCCAGTTCACCCGGCAAGGGGGCGTCGATGTTCACTTCGTCGGCCGAATTGAAGAACGCATACAATTCGTAGAATTCTCGCTGGGTGATCGAGTCGAACTTGTGGTCATGACACGCCGAGCAACCAATGGTCGAACCCAGCCATACGGTGCCAACGGTGCTAACCCGGTCCTTGACCTGCATCACCCGGAACTCCTCGACGTCGGCCCCACCCTCGCGATTGCTGAGCGTTTGACGGAGAAAACCGGTCGCGATCTTCTGCTGGATCGTCGCGTCCGGCAGCAGGTCACCGGCCAGTTGCTCGATCGTGAAACGGTCAAAGGGCATGTCGTCGTTGAGTGCCTCGACAACCCACTGCCGAAACCGCCACGCAACCGGTCGCAACTGGTCAGTCAGGTAACCGTCACTGTCGGCGTAATGAGCGGCATCGAGCCAGGGCCGCGCCCAGCGTTCTCCATAGTGTGGTGATGCCAACAGGCGATCAACGACTCGCTCAAAAGCACCCGGTTGCGTGTCGTTGACGAATGCCGCGACCTCTCCAGGAGTCGGTGGCAACCCGATCAAGTCGAGCGTGACCCGGCGAATCAGCGTCTCACGACCGGCCGCCGCTGATGGA
>CEOQ01045144.1_pt1 | contig 12325 bp, 10 predicted proteins | sample 361351 | NCBI WGS metagenome assembly CEOQ01 (sample SAMEA2619907, study PRJEB7988) | marine metagenome | biome: marine biome (ENVO:00000447); feature: deep chlorophyll maximum layer (ENVO:xxxxxxxx); material: "saline water (ENVO:00002010), including plankton (ENVO:xxxxxxxx)" | depth 60 m | reverse complement strand
CACATGATCTTCCAATCCCTGTATATCAGTTAATGTGACGTATTCGTTGTCATCACCCGTAATAAGACCGACCGATATTCCTGCAACTGGAGAACTGATAGGTACACCAGCGTCCATCAATGCCAATGTCCCAGCGCAAACGCTTCCCATTGACGTGCTCCCGTTTGAACTTAAGGCTTCACATACAATTCTTATCGTGTAAGGGAAGTCTTCATTTTTAGGCAAAACCGCGCTCAATGCGCGTTCTGCGAGGGCGCCATGTCCCGTTTCTCTTCTACCTGTGGAACCTATACGTCCAGTTTCTCCCGTTGAATATGGTGGGAAGTTGTAATGAAGCATGAATTTTTTTGAGTCTTCAGGCGTAAGGTTGTCCAACCTTTGTGCATCGCTATCTGAGCCCAGTGTTGTTACACCCAAAATTTGCGTTTCCCCTCTATTAAAGAGGCCTGATCCGTGGGCCCTGGGTAATAAGGAAACATCCGCAGATAGCGAACGTATTTCTCGTAATCCTCTTCCATCAGGTCTGATCCCATCCTTAAGTATTCTTGTTCTGAACTGTTCGTCTAAAAGTTCTTCAAATGCTCCGCTTATTACTGAGTCGTCAAAGTCCTCGCTTAGATTTGATTTCAGTTCTTCCTCTAATGAGTTTAGCCGAGACTTCATGTCATCTTGATCGGATGATTCTTTTAAATTTTCGTATATTTGGTTTCCAAGTATTTCCTTCGCTTTTGAAACTGCTTCAGGATCATGCCCATGAGCGATAAAGTCTGATTTTTCTTTACCTACTTCTTTAGCGAAATCTTCCTGTAATGATATGACTTGCAAATTGGTTTCATGTGCTATTTTGATCGCTTCAAAAACTGTATCTTCATCCACCTCGTTGGCGCCAGCTTCCATCATAGATACGCCTTCCCTTGACCCTGCCACGACGATGTCCAATTCGCTCTCTTCTATCTGCTCATAGGTTGGATTAATGATGAATTCGCCATCTATATAGCCCATCCTTGTAGCCGCGATTGGACCATTAAATGGGATGTTTGAAATGCTGAGGGCAGCTGATACGCCATTTAACGCTAATATGTCGAATGGGGTTTCTCGATCACTGGATAACGTCGTTGCTATCACCTGGACTTCATTCCTAAATCCTTTAGGGAATAGTGGCCTAATTGGCCTGTCGATCAGTCTGTCCGTGAGAATAGCTTGAGTCGTAGGCCTACCTTCGCGTCGGAAGAAACTCCCGGGAATCTGGCCGATTGCGTAATGCCTTTCTTCTAAGTCAACTGTAAGAGGGAAAAAATCTAATCCTTCCCTTGGGGAGCTCATTGTTACTGTAACTAATATCATGTTGTCGCCTTGCTTGACGACCACTGATCCACTTGCTTTTTGAGCTAATTGACCTGTTTCGAATTCTAACTTTTGTGCCGCGATCTCACGGCTTATGTTTGATACAGAAATGGTTGTTCCTCCTGGAGGGGAAACCTGAGGGGGTGGTGAGGCTACGCAGCCTTACCAATGATGAATACCTACTCTGGCTTATCTTCTGAGACCCAGCCTGGCGATCAGGGTTCTGTACCTGTTCACATCTTCAGAATTTAGATATCTAAGTAGCCTTCGCCTTTTACCTACAAGTTTCAGTAGGCCTCGTCTAGTAGACTCATCGTGCTTGTGCTCTCGAAGATGCTGTGTAAGCTCTGTTATTCTGGTTGTCAATACTGCAACCTGTGATTCTGTTGATCCGGTGTCATTGTCGTGAGTTCTGTACTCAGCGATAACGGCCTGCTTGTCAGCCTTATCCAAAATCCGTTCTCCTGGATTCCTCTCTCTTTGTTTTTAATTCCTTTTCACCCAAAATTGTACCATCCGTTTCTGCCTCAAGCAACGAGACTATGAATTAGTAGCAGCGCAGAGTTAAAAACAAAAGGAGACTTAGGAGGGTTTGTGTAATGTTTTAATGAATTGTGTGACAGCGGATTCAAAGCCAGATGGGTTATCACCCATCACCAAATGACCCGCATTTTCAACAATCGCGACTTTACCATTTGGAATGCGGTTGGCCATTTCATCGGCGGTGTTTGTAGCAATAATGTCACTTTTGTCTCCTCTAACTACTAATGTTGGACATTGGAGACTTTCAACATAATTCCAGAGTCTATTAGTCAGATCTGGGTCTTGAGTACCTGCCATACGGCCTGGGGATCTCAGGATCTTATCGTATTTCCAAGTCCACTTTCCGTTTGGTAATTCTCTTAGATTGTTTACGATACTTCCGCGTATTTGAATGGGATCTCTTCTAGGATTGTATTTGATAACTCTATCAACAAAAGCATCGATAGAGTCTAATTCATCCTCTTGTTCCACGAAATTTCGTATGTTTTGAGTGCCAGTTCTCACATTTTCTGGTCCTGCATCTACTATTATTAGGGCTTCAACTCGATCTGGGTTATTGGCTGCATAAGTAAATGAGTTTCTTCCCCCCATTGAAAGACCCATAAGAACAAATCTTTGTATTCCCAATGAATTAACGAAAGCTTCTATATCTTTTTGTTGGGTTTCTGGTGAATAGTCTCCATCTGAAGCCCAGTCACTATCTCCGTGGCCACGTTGGTCCAAAGCTATAATGCGGTATCTGTCTGCGAATGCTAATGCTACAAAATCCCATGAATGACACTGCTGAGCGAATCCATGGAGTAAGAGCATTGTTGGGTTTGAAGGGTCCCCCCATTCCAAATAATGTAATTTCAAGCCATTGGCTATGAGAGTTTTACTTTCTGGCGCCCAGTTTTTTCTAAAATTCACTCCGACTGATTTCGCGGCCTCGTATAAAGTAAGCCCTGAAGCTTGATTTTCATTGCTCATCGATGACTAACTCCTGGGTAATTATATGTTTGGGCTATATTTTAGCCATCCTGCTTCTTTTTCATATGCGGCGCCAACTTGTATCAGCCTGGATTCTTGAAACGCTGCCGTGGTAAGTTGAAATCCTATAGGCATATTATGTTCGTCAAATCCACAGGGAATGCTAATGGTGGGTAACCCTGTTATGTTTTGTGGTCTGGTTAGTCGAGGCATTAAAGCGCCTGTAGCGTGAGACTTCCCATTTATTGAAACCAGTTCTTGAGATAGATCGGGCGCAGTGACTGCAACTGTCGGGGATAATATTAGATCGTAATCATCAAAAAGTGACTTCATTTCAAGATTAAACTTTTGTCTTGCCCTTTGAGCCTGCAGATAATCTGAAGCTAGTATCATTGATCCTTGCTTTAAGCGAAGTAGTACATCAGGCCCGATCAGATTTCCGTGCTTTTTTAAGTTTTCCCCGTGAATATTAGCTGCCTCAGCCATCAGAATAGTACTTGATATTGCAAGACTATGATTGAGTATGGGCATATTCACGTTATTTGTTTTAATCCCCAAACTTTGAAGAACATTAATAACTTCATTAAATGCAGTATTGACGCTATCAGAAATGTGGTCAAAAAAATAATCTGTTGGGACAGCGATTTTTAAATCTTCTAATTTAACAGGTTGAGCAACTTGGATATCAGTTTCCTCAAATTTTGCACTATGTCTGTCTTGCGGATCATGTCCTGATATTGCAGATAGAATAATTTGTGAGTCTTGAACAGTTCTTGTCATTGGGCCAACTGTGTCAAGGGAATTACTTAAAGGGAATACCCCTTTTCTGCTTACTTTACCAAACGTGGGTTTCAAACCGACTATTCCACATAATGCGGCTGGGATTCTTATGGATCCACCTGTGTCAGTGCCAAGGGAACCCATACATAACCCGGCGGAGACTGCGGCTGCAGACCCACTACTTGAGCCCCCGGTAATTTTCTTTGTATCCCAAGGGTTAGTGCAATCTCCGTAATAAAAGTTTTTTCCAGTAGTCCCAAAGGCCAATTCGTGCATATTCAACTTTCCGATAAGAATTGCCCCAGATGATTCTAATTTCTCTACCACGGTAGCATTAAAATCGGGAATGAATTGTTTGTACATTTCAGACCCTACAGTTGTTGGGATGTCTTTTGTGTAAAAAAGGTCCTTTATAGCTAGCGGGATTCCGTGAAGCGCTCCTTTCCACTGCCCTTTACTTATTTCTTCTTCACAATCTTTAGCCCTATCTATTGCCTTGTCAAAAGTTTTGGTTATAAAGGAATTTAAAGCATTATCTTTTGTTTCTATTCTCTTAATGTGATCTTCAACTAACTCTATAGGGGACAACTCTTTCTTTTTAAGTAAGTCTCCTGCTTCAGATATAGAAAGCTCATAGGTTTGGGACGACGTCATTTTAATTCTGAAGCCTGAATACAATTTCCGATGTGTCATCGATAGAAATCAGAGATTTTAAGGCATCGATGTCCTTACTGCCTTGAACAATCAATTCTTTTAGTGCGTCCATTTCAGTTTCTGATAACTCAACTTGAGCAAATTGTGAAATAGAAATTATGTCTGTTTCAAGCACGTGCTTTTTTACCTTTAATTGCAGTTATATTTCTTGTTGAAACCATTAATATGAAGTAGGCCTTTATTATGTATGGCCTAGTCTAAGAGGGGTATTCTGCCCCAGGTAACAGAGTCGGCGTTTGTGGCCAATCCAGACTGCACGATTGTCTCTCTGATGCTTATTAAGGTGGCGTTAACTTCGTTGGTTACATATACCCATTCAGGTTCAGGTGGAAACCAGTATGGTGATGTTATTCTTACTACTTTTTTTTCTTCAGCGTTAAAGTAGATACCAAATTTTGATACGTGAGGTAGCAAGTTATTACTCCGTCATTTTTCCGAAAAAGGTAGCATAATGGGGTAAGCATACGCAACACTTCATTCATTATTTAATCATGATTTCAACCCTTCGGTTTGAATTTTCCGATTTGATGTTATAACTTGACCCTATCGGAATGAAATTATGAATGGGATAAACGTTATGAAAACAAAAAAAATCACTGGTACTCCTTCAGATATATTGGTTGAGCAATTGGTGGCCTCGGGCGTGAAATATGTGTTCTACAATTCTGGATCCAGAGAAGCGTTGTTTTTCGATGCTCTTAACAATAATCCCAACATAAATGGGATATTAGCTTTACATGAGGGTACTGTGGCATCAATGGCTGGGGCATATACCCAAGTGAATGCGGAACCAGCTGTGATGGTTGTCCATCTTGGAGCTGGATTAGCTCAGTGTATGGGACAGTTGTACAACATTTGGTTTGGAGGATTGCCGGTTGTTGTAATCACTTTTGCTGGAGACACAGGGAGCTATACGGACCGTATAAACTTAGATTTAGACGCAAGCTTTGGCCCTGCATCCATATCAACGCCAATGTGTAAAGAAACTTGGGCTGTGATCGAGCCTGAAGGATTGCCTAATGCGGTCGATCGGGCCTTGAGGGTAGCCACTACCCCGCCTTTTGGCCCAGTTCATATTGCTGTGTACGACAAAATGTTGGGTAATCAACAAGTAACTGCAGAAATAATTGATAGCGGTTCTAGAAAAATCAGATCTGGATTTGCATCTGATGATGACTTGCAAAGAATTGTAACTGCCTTGGATGAGGCTGAGAATCCTTTATTGTATGTTGGAGATGGTATTTGGAAGAGTGGTGGAAGCGAGCTGGCTTCAGAATTTGCGAGTCATTTTGGTGTTCCCATAGCTTCCCCTGAAACAGATTTAAGAGGGATAACTCTAAAGCATCCACATCATATGGGCATGTTTAATTCAGCGATTAATGAGGTTGATCCGGATGTGATAGTTTCGATAGGGACGAGGCATCAAGGTTCTGGGAAGAAGGAAGATATAGACAGCCTTAAAGATGTAAAACATGTACATGCAATTGGTTCAGGTCTTGAGTACATAAAGAATTATCCAGGTTTGAGTACAGCGGTTATAGCGGACGAAAGTGATTCGCTGTCGAGGATGTTGGATATCGCTAGATCTGACTATAAGGCGGATAGATATGAAAATCGTCGAAGTCAAACTTTGAAAAGTGCTAGAGGTTCGAGAGAAAATAGAAGAACCAGTTTGATGGGATCGCCAATTCCTAATAAGGTTCGGCCTGCCGTATTAGTAGATACTATCGATGAAGTTCTCGAGAATATTGGCGGTGGGTTTATTACAAATGAACAATTTGCCGCCCCATATGACTCTGTCAAATTTGGATTATCTGAAAGAAACAATACTTTCCTAAAGGGTGCTGGTGGATCTGAAGGTTGGGGAGTTGGAGCTGCAATTGGGGCAAAATTAGCCGCGGATAAATCTCCTGTTATCGGATTGGTAGGAGATGGCTCACTCTATTATGCTGATTCCGGTTTGTGGACTGCCGTTCATCACAACATACCATTGCTTTATGTTATATCTAATAACGAGGCTTATGGCATAGTAGCAGGAGCATTTGGTAGAAGTGGCGGCACAATGTCTGATACTGGCGTATATGAAGGTGTTGTTTTAGATGGGATAGACCCCGTGAAAATCGCCGACGCATTTGGCCTCGAGGCAGAAACGGTCGAAAATGAAGATTCGATTCAGGAAACATTCGATAGAGCGCTAACAATAGTTCAGGAAGAAAAACGCCCTTATCTTTTGGATGTTCGCTTACCATTAGGATTACCTGAAGGTGGGTCAGGGAACCAAACTTTTAAAATGAGGTAGCTTTTGCTGCAAATTATTTTTGAAATTTTGCATGATTACTACGGAGAACAGAATTGGTGGCCAGCGAATGATCCGTTTGAAATTGTTGTGGGTTCAATTCTCACGCAAAATACCAACTGGAGAAATGTAGAGAAATCTATAGATGCATTGAAAAAAGCGGATGTTTTGTTCCCCGATCAAATATTGCAGCTAACTGATGATCAACTTCAGAATCTAATTTATTCTTCCGGGTTTTATAAAGTAAAAAGTAAACGATTAAAATCTGTATGCAGATTGTTAGTAAATGAATTTGATGGATCTGTAGAAAAAATGCAATCTTACGACTTGTCAGAATTGCGTCAATTGCTCTTGGATACAAATGGGATTGGTCCGGAAACGGCAGACGACATTTTACTTTATGCCGTGGGTAAGCCTGTTTTCATTATAGATACTTACACAAAGAGGATATTTTCAAGAGTAGGGATTGGCCCATCAGGAGATCAATATTCTGACTGGCAAGAATTTATCATGTCTAATATTTCAGAAAATGTTGATGCGTATGGGGAATTTCATGCTCACATCGTTGCTTTAGCGAAAGAGCGTTGCAAAGTTAAACCAATTTGTGTTGGTTGCCCTATTTTTGCTTATTGCTCTTACGCTAGAAGAGAATCATCTACATAAATTGGGATTCTTTTTCACAAGGAATTTGCGACGTAAGGTTAAAACTTTTTCGCCTTTTTGATTGATTCCCCTGCTCTCAATATATACCAGGCCTCGATCTGTTTTACTCTTTGAAGGGATTACTTCGAGTACCTCACTTTCTGCGTAAATGGTGTCACCATGAAAAGTTGGACCATCGTGGGTTACGTTTTCATAAACCAAATTTGCTATGGCTTTTCCAGAAGTTTGTCTAACGCTCATCCCAACTACTAAACTCATTATCAATAAACCGTTTACAAGGACCTTACCATGTTGATGTTGAGCCATGTAGTTTTCGTCGGTGTGAAGTGGGTTGTCGTTCATTGTAAGTAAAGAAAATAAATGATTGTCCATTTCAGTTATTGTTTTACCGGGCCAGTGCTTGAGTATGTGTCCGGGTACAAAATCTTCGAACCATCCCCCAAAAGTTTGTTCTGAATGTATGGTTGTTTGTGTAGTATCCGTCATGTTAGTCATCCTAAATTTTGTTTTGCTCTAAAAGACGTCTAGCTATTACTAGTTTCATTATTTCATTGGTACCTTCACCAATGATCATGAGGGGAGCGTCCCTGTAATATCGTTCGACTGAAAGATCTTTTGTGTATCCTACTCCACCATGGATTCTCATTGCTTCCATGGCGACTTCACCACAAACTTCGCTTGCAAATAGTTTAGCCATTGCAGCTTCAAGGTCATTTCTTTGCCCAGAGTCTTTTTTGGATGCAGCATCATAAACCATTAAGCGAGAAGCGTGTACTTTAGCTGCCATATCAGCCAGTTTCAATTGTATCGCCTGGTGTTGAGAAATGATTTTGCCAAAAGTTTGCCTGGTTTGTGAATATTTCAAAGCTGCATCTAGAGCTGCTTGGGCTACTCCTACTGCTCGTGCAGCTACGTTTAAACGACCGGTTTCTAATCCATCCATAACCTGTTTGAATCCATTTCCTTCGGCGCCACCTACGAGATTGTTTTCTGAAACTCTGCAGTTGTCGAATAGCAATTCACATGTATCTAGTCCGCGATAACCAAGTTTGTCTATATGCTGTCCTACTTTAAACCCAGGTGTCGGTGTTTCTAGTATGAAGCAACTTATTCCTTTGTGTGCAGGTTTTGAGGAAGGATCCGTTTTGACCATTAGTGCGAAAGCGTTTCCATTTTCGCCGTTACTTATGAACATTTTCCTACCGTTTATTACGTACTCCTCGCCATCTTTTTTTGCAACAGTAGAAATGTTTTGTGCGTCACTTCCAGCTTCGGGTTCTGTTAGAGCGAGACCACCTCTAATTTCCCCTGTTGCCATTTTTGGGAGAATTCTTTCCTTTTGCTCTTGTGTACCGTATTGGGCGATTATATGTCCTAATATATGGTGGGTTCCGATAATGCCAGATACGCTCATCCAGCCTCTGCTTAATTCTTCAAATATTTTTGCGAAAGTTGTGAAGTCCAAACCCAGTCCGCCGTATTCTTGGGGTATATTGATTCCAAACAACCCTATTTCTTGCATTTTCGGGATCAGCTCATGAGGGTAAATGTCGTTGTTGTCGTAAGAATTTGCGATTGGATCGATATCTTTTTTAACGAAATCTTTTACAAGGTTAACTATTTGGATTTGAACGTCACTCGGAGTTTTTATTACCACTAGATATCACCTTTTATAGCTAGGTTGGTAATTGTTATAATTTTTTTATCGGTTTGGAGTTTGTTTGCGCCCAACATTCTTCGCAGAAACTCCCAGAACGTTGAGAAAGCCCTCTGCATCTTTATGATCATACCCGCCCATTGCTTCCATTGAACCATCATCAGTGTATAAGGAATAGGGCATTGATTCAGGACTATCGTCGGCAGTTTCAAAGAAGATCGAACCTTTATATAACTTCATTTGTATTTTTCCTGTTGCGAGAGTGGAAATTTTGTCCAGTGCCGCCAGAGCAGATGTAGTGGCGAGATCGTACCAATAACCCTCGTATATTTGAGTGCTTATCAAAGCAGAAAGAGCGTTAAATAATTCCCTGGCTCTACGATCCAATATGAATTGAAGTAAGAATTCGTAGGATTGCCCTAAGAGCTCGATGCCTGGTGATTCATATATACCTCGGGATTTTATCCCAACAAACCTATTCTCAATGACGTGGGTACCTATACCAATGCCATGCTTACCGGCAAGAGAATTACATTCGATGAAAATATCCGTTAGATCCATTCGTTTCCCGTTCAAGGAGATTGGGACCCCATGTTCCCATTCTACAGTGGCATAATCCGGTATATCGGGTGAATCCCAGGACCACACACCCATTTCAGGCGTTACAAAATCAGGGCTGACACTCAAGTCTTCCAAGTCTCCAGCTTCATGGGTAAGACCTAAGAAATTAGCGTCTGTTGAATATCTAGATTCGCTTGCGGGTTTGATGGGTAGGGTTTTGTCTTCGCAATATTTAATCATTTCTGCGCGGCCTGGAAAACGTTCCAAGAATTCTTGATCTCTCCAAGGCGCGTAAACTGATACCTCAGAATCTAACATGTTGGTTGCGAGTTGAAATCTGACTTGGTCATTTCCCCGGCCGGTGGCACCGTGAAACAAAATCTTGACACCATTTTCAGAGAATTTGTTCAATATGCTGTTTACTGTCACGGGCCTGGCTATACCAGTCGTATTCCAGTATCCACCCTCATAGCGCGCTTGAGCTTGTATAACTTTAAGGCCTGCTCTGGCTAGAGACGCCTTTCCGTCAATTATATGCGCTTGTTTCGCTCCGCATGCAACCATTCTTCTAGCTACAGCATCGAGGTTTTCTTCATCAGGTTGGCCAAGGTCTACCGTGTAACAATGTACGTTGACTCCTTTATCAGAGAGCCAATGGGTTACAGTGCAACTGTCGAGACCACCTGACACTGCTCCGCCGAAGATCGCAGATCTGTCGACGCTGACTTCTTTCCAATTCAATGTGTTGTTACTCCTAAGAGGTGGCGTTGGCGATGCCTGTTTTTAATCTTTCTAGAGCTTCGTCTATTTCCTCTTTAGTTATGTTTAAAACGGGCATTAGCCTTACAGTATTTGGTCGCATTGGATTCATTAACAGTCCTGCGTCATTACAGGCACTGATGACATCTGGGGTTATATCTGAATCAAATTCAACCGCCCAGAGCATTCCTATACCTCTAACGTCAGTTATGAATTCGTTGTCTGATTGGATTTGCTTGAGTCCGTTGCCGAGGTATTCACCCAGTTTTGCTGCGTTTTCAGATAAATTATTATCGATTATGTATTTGGTGGAAGCATGAGCGGCTGCACATGTAAGAGGGTTCCCGCCGAATGTTGAACCATGGTCTCCTGGGTCAAATGCACAGGCCGAATCTTTAGCCAGGAAGGCTCCGATTGGCACTCCGCCTCCAAGTCCTTTTGCCAAAGTCATTATGTCGGGTTCTACTCCTGAATTTTGGTATCCGAACAGTGTACCTAGTCTTCCGAGTCCAGTTTGGACTTCGTCAAATATTAATAGCAGGTTATTTTGATCACACCATTCACGGATTCCCTTTAGATAGTTCGTTGAAGGTATGTTAACCCCACCTTCTCCTTGTACAGGTTCTATCATCACAGCGACTGTATTATCGGTAGTGGCATCCTTAATGGCTTGGAGGTCATTGTAGGGAACGTGTGAAAAACCGGTGGGTATAGGCTCAAAAAGCTCTTGGTAATGAGGTTGCCCTGTGGCTGCCACATTCATCATGGTTCTTCCGTGGAAAGAGTTTAGTGCTGTAATTATGTGGTAGGCACCATCTTTGTGTTTTTTGCCGTATTTTTTTGCTAATTTGATGGCGCCTTCATTAGCTTCAGCTCCGCTATTACATAGGAAAATCTTGTCTAAACAGCTATTCTCTACGAGTATCTCAGCAAGTTTTAATTGAGGGATACTGTAAAACTGGTTAGAGGTTTGAAGCAGAGTCTTTGCTTGTTCGGCTATAGCTTCAGCGATAACTGGATTAGCATGGCCAGCATTATTTACAGCCCATCCGGATGTGAAATCTAGATATTCTTTTCCGTCAACATCCCAAACTCTTGCCCCTTCCCCTTTTTCCAGTACCATTGGCTGGCGTCTGACTAGGAACATATAGTACTTACTTTCCATTTCTTTGTACTGTTCAGAGGTTGTCATATTAGTCTCCTTTTTGTTCCTTATTCAGCTTTTGTATCAAATCTTCTAATGCATCAAGTTCTTGTCTTAACCGCTGGATAGATTTGTTTACATCTTGGCTGGTTGCATTCCCTATACTTATATTATTCGAATCTTTTTTCTCCGTCGAGGGCGGGGATTCAGAGAGATTTTGATTTGTGATTTGGAAAGAATCTCCTGTAAGCATGTAAAGGGCATCATCTAAAGAGTCCCCCATAACCACTTTTTCAGCGGTCGCCAGAATGACTTTTTTGAGCTCAGGGAAACTGACTCCCTCAGCCTGAATGTATATTGGTTCGGCATAAAGGATACTGTCTCCGATTGGAATAACAAGTAAGTTGCCCCTGATACATGTTGAGCCTTCAGCACATCTTAAAGTGAACCAGGCCGATATATCCTGGTCATTGTCAATTCTGGCCTCAACTTGTTCAGGGCCATCAACTTGTCTATCTTTTGGAAAGTTGTAGGCAACTAGATTACCGTATTGGTCACCATCGCTCCTGGCAGCAAGCCAACCAACCATGTTTGGTCGGTTTGTTGGAGTGTAAGGAATAAGTTGCACGAATTCCTCTTTTTCGTTCCCCGGTAATTTCATGATGACATAGTAAGGTTCAACTTCTTGTAATACATCCCCTTGGCCGAATTTTTCTTGTGGTATTGCCCATAAGTCTTCATTACCGTAAAAATGTTGGGGGTCATCCATGTGGTATTTGATATATTTTGAAGCCTGAATGGAGAATAATCCTTGAGGATATCTAACGTGCGACCGTATAGATTCGGGCATTTCGTCGGCATCCGAGAATAATTTGGGGAATATTTTTTTGTATGT
>CEOQ01068445.1_pt1 | contig 12326 bp, 5 predicted proteins | sample 361351 | NCBI WGS metagenome assembly CEOQ01 (sample SAMEA2619907, study PRJEB7988) | marine metagenome | biome: marine biome (ENVO:00000447); feature: deep chlorophyll maximum layer (ENVO:xxxxxxxx); material: "saline water (ENVO:00002010), including plankton (ENVO:xxxxxxxx)" | depth 60 m | reverse complement strand
TGCTGAAGACAGGAATGGTGCTGCTTATAATTATACTGTAACTCCGAATGGTGGTAACGCATCCGATAGGAAAAATCTTTATTTTAGAGTAGTTACTATAGGTCAGTCAATGCCAACTGACGGTACCAGCCCTACATATCATTGTCGTTATACTACCACATTTGATTTATTATATGGTGGAGAAGGTTGGAGAACAGGAGATGTTGTCGACGTTTGGATGGCACATGGTCAATATAGAGTAACTATAGAAGATCATAGCGAATCTCAAGTACAAGCTAATGGAGGTTTGATTAGACCTGTACCTACACCATTCGATACTGAAACAGCTATTACAGCTGAAAGTATTTTAGGTGATGTACGTGGTGCTGTTGTAGCATCAACTGGAACTGGTGAATTTTTTCAATCTGGTAACAGTGCTTCAATTACTCAAATAGGTACAGGACTATACCTTACTAGATCTGCCAGTGATGGTGGTAGTGGAGCAGCTGATTTTAATGTAGCAACTCCAGTAGGTGAATTACTTAATGTACTTACAGATAGTATAGAAGATGTCTCAGATCTACCTAGACAATGTAAACATGGTTATGTAGTTAGGGTCGCTAATAGTGCATCTGATGAAGATGATTATTATTTAAAGTTCTTTGGTAATAATGATAGAGATGGAGAAGGTGTCTGGGAAGAGTGCGCTGAACCTGGTAGAAAGATAGCATTTGATCCAGCGACAATGCCGATACAGATGATTAGGGAAGCTAATGGTACCTTTACTGTTAAGCAAGTTACTTGGGATGACTGTCCTGTAGGTGATACTACAACTACATCTGAACCTAGTTTTGTAGGTAACAAAATTACTAAAATGTTATTCTGGAGAAATAGGTTAGCACTATTAAGTGATGAAAATATTAACTTATCTCGACCTGGATCTTTCTTTCACTTCTGGCCTAAGACTGCAATCACTTATACAGCTAGTGATAATATAGATATATCATGTAGCTCTGAATACCCAGCCATCGTATATGATGGTATACAAGTTAACCAAGGCTTAGTATTATTTACTAAGAATCAGCAGTTTATGTTAACTACTGATAGTGATATCTTAAGCTCACAGACAGCTAAGATTAATGCTGTATCAACTTATAATTTCAATCATAATACTAACCCAATATCGTTAGGTACTACAGTAGGTTTCTTTGATAATGGTGGTAAGAATACTAGATTCTTTGAAATGTCTAATGTTGTTAGAGAAGGAGCACCTGAAGTTATAGAACAATCTAAAATAGTATCTAGATTATTACCTAAGGACATTGATTTAATAGCTAATTCAAGAGAGAATTCAGTAATTTTCTTCGGTACTAAAGGTAAGAATGAATTATTTGGTTATAGATATTTCAGTTCTATTGAGAAACGAATACAGAACTCTTGGTTTAGATGGACCTTGAGCGGTGATATACAGCATATGGCGATGTTAGATGATGCATTATATGTAGTAGTACGTAATGGTACTAAGGATGTATTACAGAGATTCGCTATTAAATTAGATGATTCTACTAATACATTAATTAATGATTTAGGTACTGATACTGTATATGATGATTTAACTTATAGATTACATTTAGATAATGCAACTACTGTAGCTCATACAGCATTAACATACCATACATCTGGAACTCATGCAGGTTATACTACCTTCCCTATACCAGTAGGGTTTAATAATACTCAAGCTAAATTATATGCTATAGCTGTACCAACTGGTACTGATAAAACATTTCAAGGTGTAACAAGCCCTGCTTATACATTTGATGACACTGGAACTGCTAGTATTAAAGTACAAGGTAATTGGAAAACATACGACCCTCAGGGAGTAGATGATAACTTAACAAGTGATGATGTTACACCACCAGGTAATATTGTACTTGGTTATACATTTGATATGGAAGTTAAATTCCCTACGATCTTCCTTGTACAAACTCTTGGAGATAAGTTTAGATCTCAAGTACATGGATCTTTAGTATTACATAGGGTTAAATTCAGCTTTGGTCCTTTAGGAGTATATGAAACTAGATTACAAAGAGTAGGTAAAGCTGACTATGTAGACTTATATGAAGCAGTTATAGCTGATGCTTATACAGCTAATGCAATACAGTTTACACCTGATAGTCATGCTACTATACCTATATATGAGAGAAATACAAACTTAACTTTATCACTAAAATCTACACACCCATCTCCTGCTACCTTGTTTTCAATGACATGGGAAGGAGATTACAGTAACAAATATTACAAACGTGTCTAAATACATTCACCCATTAACCGTGGAGGCTGCCAAAGAGGTGGCCTCTAATTTGCGCCCAGAAGACCGTAGAGAGATCGAAGAAGGCTGGGGGCTAGATCCTATGGATATCCTCATTAAGTCAGCTCAGGAGTCCACTGGCGTGTGGTTTGAGGTGCCTAACGGCAAGACTGCCGGTATGGCCGGAGTTGATGATGGTATTATATGGATGGTATGTACACCAGCTATTCAAGAATATCCAGTAACATTTGCAAGAGAAGCTAAAAGGTTTGTTGAGAGTAGAACAGAACCTTTGCTGTGGAATATCGTTGATAAACGAAATACAGTCCACTTAAAACTACTCAAATTTTTAGGCTTTAAATTTTTAAGAGAAATTTATCACGGGCCTAACAACTTATCCTTTATAGAGTTTTGCCGTGTGCTTAGGTAACGAAGCTAGACAAGCTAACAAAGCTGCCAGAAGGCAGTATCAATACCAAATGGAACGCCGTGAACGTGGGTGGATGCAACAACTCACTGTTTACAGAGCTAAAGGTATACAGCATGAAATCAATACTGATAATGCTGAAATGGCTGCACAAGCAGCATACACTGAGAGTCAAAGAAAACGTAGAGAAGCAAGAGGTGACGCTGAATTAAAGTACCAAGACATGTATGCTCAAATGGTACAGAATAGTCAGGCTTCTGATTTAGCTGCTGCTGGTAGAACAGGTCGTTCAATAAAACGTATCGGTACAGCAGAATTAGCTCAATATGGTAGAGGCGTAGCTGATATTGCTAGACAATTAACAACTAATGATTATATATTAGCTACTCAAAATAGTGCTATAGCAGGTAAAACTAAAGAATTTGCTAATAAATCTTTCGCTGAACTTGCGTTCCAACCTATTCCAGATGTTGCACCACCTAGACCTGTTATGCAAAATGTAGGAGCAGCTATGTTTATGGATGCACTTAAAATTGGTAGTTCAATTGCTGGTATGGCAATGCCGTTTAAAAAACTGACACCAGGTGGATTTGGATTTTAAATTATGGAACCATTTGATTTTACTACTGCTCCAGATTGGGCATCAATTTTAGAGAAAAGCTACAAACCAATTAATAGAGGTTTCGAACGTCGTGAGGCAGCTGAGCAGTTGAATGATAAAAGACGTATTCAAAACTCTAAAACAGCCGTACAATTAATTAATACTCTTGCTGAGGTTGCACCAAAACTTAAGCAGATGGCGAAAGAATTAGAGGACGCAAAGATTCAAAAAGCAATGACGTATGCTAATAATAATCAGCAAACTCATGAAACTAATGAAAGGATGCTTGGTATAGCTAGAGATGATAATAGAACTAAAAATATTATAGCTACTCAAGCTCAAAAAAATGATGGTATAAGTGAACGTACTAAACTTGATATAATAACTGGGTCTGACTATAATAAATACAAAGTAGGTTTTATGAACCAAGCTTTGGCGGGACAAGCTTTAAGAACGCCAAGTGATTTTAGTGAATGGTTAGCTGCAAGGGGTTATAATTTAGAGGTAGTAACAGATGAGTACCAACATCAAAAAATATTAGCAGAATATAATAATGACGTTAGACAGAGATACTCTGTACTTGGTACCAACTTACCAGCTTATAGACAATTTGATACTGCTTTAAAGAATCTCGAAATTCGTGAAACTAGAAAATTTATACAAAGAGAAAATGCTTATAGATCTAAAATCCTTGCAGAAGAAAGTGGTAAAACTCTTTTACATGCTTTTAAAACTACCTCAAATGGCGAAGAACCTATCGAAGTAACTAGAAATAAGGCTATTAGAAATGTTATATTAGATAGACAAGCTGAGATGGGTATACCTATTCAAAAAGTTTCTAATAATTCAGACGAGAAACGTTTAGATCGTAGGGCTATTGAACAGGTTTTAACAGAAGTAATAGCTTTAAGAGCTTCTGAAACAATAACTGAAGAAGAGGCACGAGCTATAGAAAACATAGAAGTTACTCATACAGGTCAGGTAGATTCTAAAAAGTATCCTGGTGGTCGAATGCCTTTAAAAGAATTTGCCAGCAAAGCTTTTGAATCAGTAAATTGGGAAGGAGGATTATTTGATGCAGCTAAAGCACGTATAGAATCAATAGATAATAATCTACAACTTGAAAGGAAAGAACGATTACAAAAGTTTGATGTTCTCGTTGCTCAAGGTGAACTAACTAATGCTCATATAAATGCATTTAAACAAGATTGGATTAATGATGGTTTAGGTGATCCACCAGATGATTTCGATAATTATATAACACGGGAAGAACGTATAACAAAGGAAGAAAGTACAATTTTAGAAGGACTTAAAATTTCTAGACCTGGTGGCTTTATACACGAAGGTGATCTTAGGAATATGTCTTTTGATACTAGAGTTAAATACCAAGATGAAGTAGCTGCATCAAAAGATTTATTAGATATACCTAAAGGTTGGCATCCAGATGATATGCTTAGTGGCCTATTATTCGATAGACATAAAGGAGCATTTGGTACTGTAAATAAAGGTGAGCAGTATCTTATCGAAGAAGCAAGAGCTAGATCTGATTTCTTTGAACAGTATCGTGAGATATATTCTAAAGGTGGTATACCTAAAAGTGCTGCTGCAGAAGCAGCTTGGGAGAAAGTAAGAGCAAATTTAGAAGGTGATGTATATATTAAGCAAACAGTAGTTACTAAAGATAAACAAAGTCAAATAAATCTAAATAAAGCTAGAAAAGATTTAATAGATGATCCTAATAGTATAAATACAAAAGTTTTAAATGGGCTGGAGCCCTACTTACCAGCATTAAGAAAATATAGAGATACTAAACGTGGAGAAATTCCTGAAATATTCCATCAATTATCTTTAGGTTCAGCTTATACTGCTTGGGATTTAGCTAATAAAACTTTAAGAGCAGCTGATGGACCAGAAGGTGATTTATTAATTTTACCAGCTACAGAACTTGATGTAAAAAAAGAACCTCAAGCTATACAGAACTTTCTTAATTATAAATCTTCTTTCTCTAAAACTAATCGTGCACTAGTTGAATCTGGTTATAGTGGTAATATAGTAGGAGCCACAGCTCCTGGTCGTACTGCTGTATTTGCAGAAAGAGATGGAGATGTACAAGAACAATCTGATGGTACATTGAAAGATACAGATGCAACACAAAAAACTATCGGTCAAGTAATAACTGATGGTACTAAAGCTGGTGTATTCTTACAACACCCAGAAGACATAGTACTTGGGTTAGGTTTTGCAGGGTTATCACCTGATGATGTATATAGCAAAGAGAATCAAGTAAAACTTCAACAAGCTTTATTTGCTTGGAAAGTTAGATTAGCTGACACAAATAATGGTGATGATGATTCTTGGAAAAAGATTAGTTATATAGATCCAGAAGTACTTACTCAATGGCAATCCGTTACAAAGGATCCATGGAATCAACCCAACACTTTATTACCATTCTTACTTAAATAATATCATGGATGTTGAACTAGATCCTACGGGGTTTGATACAAACTACTTGAAAGATCAAGTAGATATAACTGCAAAAGATATCGAAGCACAGGATGCAGAAGAACGCCTACGGGCTGAAGCTGAAGCTGAGCAACAAAAATTAAAAGAACTTGCACGACAACAAGAATTAGAAAAAGCAACTAAACAAGAACCTACTAATTTCTCAGGTCGTGGTGAAGGTCGTGCAGCTTTCCGTGATTCTAATGCTGAAGAAGTACCTGAAAATGAATTAGAAACTTCTCATCGAGATAAGGAGGCTAATGAATATGGGTTCGGAGAAAATGTAGTAGAATTTAGAAATGCAATTGCTAAAGGTGCTCAAGAAGCTGCAGATGGAGCCTTAACAGCTCCCGAAAGATTATTTGATGCAGCCAATGGTGAAGATATAGGCGATCCTAATTATCAAACTGAATGGGATCCTATGAAAAATGCAGAGTCTCCTTTACTAAAAACGTGGTGGGGACCGATTGTAGAAGGAATCGCACACTATGGTACGTATGGTGCAGTTACTGCTGGTACTTTAGCTGCTGCAGCTCCAGGTGCACTGGCATCTATGGGTGCTGTAGGTACTGGTATGGTGTCTGCAGGTGTTGCTGCTTTACTATCTAAAAACCATGATGATCATAATTTATCTGGTGAGATTGTACAGCGTGTACCAGAAATGGGTATTGTATTAGGACCATTAGCTACTAAAGATAGTGACCATCCACTATTTAAAAAACTTAAAAATGTTCTTGAAGAAATGTCCTTAGCAGGAGCTTTTGATAGAATTTTAGTAAAATGGTTTGGTAATGAAGGTCTTGAACAAGCTGTAAAACGTAATGAGAACGTAGCAATACAAGTAGCTGAAAAAGGTAAAGATGAATTAGTTCAATCAATAGAAGCTGAACGTGCATTTGCTGAGAGAATTATCCCAGTAGATGTTAAAGAAATTAAAGGACTACCACCTTCTTCTTTCCGTGGACATAAAAATAAACCTGTAGCTGATCCTTGGCAAGGCAGCCCTAATTCTACAGGAAAAGCTTATGACATACATACACAAGTCAATCGTATTCATGATGAAATAGGTGCAGCAACAGGGTCTACGGATTCAGTTATGACACCTCTTCAAGCAGAAAGAATGGCTACTCAAAGTGGTTTAGAAAAATCATTTTTAAAAGAAAAGGTCATAGAACTTATTGGTGATTCTAGATATCAATCAGCGTTGAAAGAAGCTAAGGCTAAGAATTTAACCATGGAACAATATTTCCAAGGTGCTTTCGAACGTATGCAAGAAATCATGGGTAGAGATGCTACGGCTAAAACTACTGATGAGTTCTGGAAACCAATATTAGATGCTATTCCCATGCAAACAGGTGGGAAATCAGCCAAAGATAATATACAATCTTGGGCTATGGAAGAAGTTGTAGCAGCAGATTTAGTCAATGCTTCTTTATTTAAACAACTGAGAGATTTATCTATTGGTGCAAGAGAACTAGCTGGAGCTGGTGTCGATGTAATGGATGTTGATGGCCCGATGAAAACCATCAAAGATCGTTTAATTGTAGGATTAACTAACGTTAAAAGATCTAGATATCTTTGGAGTACAATGGGAAGGCAGCTTCAAGCTAAAGATTTAGGTAACTTAAGTGAAGCTGTAGCTAAAAGAACTGTTGAATTACATGAAGAATCTAAAGCTACAGTTGATATGTTAATGGAGTTAATTGGTAAAGATAGTAGTGATGAACTGTTAAATGGATTCTTAGAAGCATTTTCACAAGCTGATAAAATTGAAAATTGGTTAGATTTAGATGCCTTCATGCGTAAGAAATTACATAGTTTTGGTTCTAAAAATGTGTTATTAAAAGAATTGAATGGTGTAATCATCAATAGTGTACTTAGTAGCGTTAAAACTGTTGAAAGAGCGTTGATTGGTACTGGCCATGTTGTAGTAGCACAGCCTTTACAAAGAGCATTAGGTGCTATGTCATTAGATAATGCAACAAGAAAGGCTAATCTTTCAGCATTATACGCTCAACTTGAAGCTATTCCTGAAGCTTTTCAAGTATTTAAATCTAGATTTGGTTCTTATTGGAGTGGTGATACTGCTGATTTAAGGACTAGATTTTCAGAATATAATAAATATGATGAAGGTTGGGAAGCATTAAGACGCTGGACAGATCAAAGAGGTACAATAGGAGATAAAGTTGCTTTTAATTTAGCTGATATTAACAGAAGATTGAATGATAATAGTGTCTTAACTGGTTCAGTTAGAAGTATGGCTGCTATGGATGATACTTATAAATTCATTATGGCACGTTCTAGAGCTAAAGAAAAAGCTATGCGTTTGGCTTTAGATCTACAAGAAGAAGGTATAGCTGAATTCACACCACAAACTCTGAAAATTTTCCAAGATGATTTCTATAAAAAGTTATTAGATGCAGACGGTAATATTGATATATCTAAAGATGCTTTCCTTGAAGGTGCTTTTAAAGAGGCAACATTAACTACAGATTTAAGTGGTTTTTCAGAATCATTGAATAGTTTATTTAATCAATACCCTTTAATCAAACCTTACTTTTTATTCGCACGTACAGGTATCAACGGACTTAACTTAACTTATAAAAATACACCTGGACTTGGTTTATTACATAAACGTTATTTAGATGTACTAAGTTCTTCAGCTGATAATTTAGATAAAGTTAGACAGTATGGAATTAATAGTGCAGAAGATTTAGCTAATGAAAGAGCTATATTAATTGGTAGACAAGCTATGGGTGCTGCTGTAACTCTATCAGGAACTGGTTTATATATAGGTGGTAATTTAACTGGTAATGGTCCACAAGATAGACAGTTACGTCAATCTTGGATTGATTCTGGTTGGCAACCTAGGAGTATAAAAATTGGAGGAGCTTGGTTTAGTTATGATTTATTAGAACCTTACTCGATTATACTTTCAACAATAGCTGATATAGGTGATAATCAAAAATTAATGGGTTCTGAATGGTCTGAAAATTATTACGGTAAAATGGCATTAGCTTTAGCTGGTTCTGTTAGTTCTAAATCATACCTACAAGGTTTAACAGATTTAGTAGATTTAATGAGTTTACAACCTGGTAAACTTAGTAAGATAACAGGTAACATATTAAATAATGTAGTTCCTTTAAGTTCTGCACGTAATGATTTTGGTAAAATAATCACTCCTTATATGAGAGAATTAAATTCTGAAATGTGGGATGCTATACGTAATCGTAACTTAGCTAGTGAAAAACTTACTGATACACCATTACCAATTAAATATGATTTATTAACTGGTAATCCATTAAGAGATTGGAATCCAATTCATAGATTTGTAAATGCTGTAACACCTCTTGCTATTACTGGTGATTATGATAGTCCTGGTAGACGTTTACTAAGAGAAAGTAATTATGATACTAGATTATCTACCTATACAGCTCCTGGTAGCATAGATTTATCTAAAGAACCTTCACTTCGTTCTGCCTTTCAGAAAGCTATAGGTGAATCAGAAATTACAATTGGATTTAAAACTTTTAAAAATCCAGAACAAGCATTAGATTATTTAGCTGACCGACCTGATGTTAAACAATCATTGAAAGATATGAGAAACGATTTGAATTCAGGTAATCGTCACTATAATCCTATGACTACTTATGTACATAATTCTTTGATACATAATGTAATGACTCAAGCTAAGCAAAAAGGTTGGGCTAAATTATTAAGAGAAGATCCTGATATACAAGATGCTGTAAAAGAACAAGGTTTGGAAATGAAAGAAATGAGAGAGCGTAAGTTAGGTCAAATGAATAAGATTAAACCAATCCTTATCAAGAATAAATAATTATGGCATTTACAACAGAAGTAAGTTACACTCAATCAGGTTCTACTAATAAAGATTTCATCATTACCTTTCCTTTCTTAGCAAGTACTGATGTAAAAGTACAAAAGGACGGCGTAACACAACCAACATCAGCTTATACTATAACTGGTTCTACTGTTACATTTGGTACAGCACCCTCTGCTGGTGATGTGATCAAACTTTTTAGAGACACTGATATTGATAAGAGTAAGATAACTTTCCAAACAGGAGCATCTATACGTGCTCAAGATTTAAACGATTCAGCAAAACAAACACTCTACGCTATACAAGAACAAGAACAAGCTAGTACAACGGCATCAGGTACAGGATTAGCTTTAACTACAGGTAGTAAAAACCATGTTACTGTTAATAGTGCTAATGATTGGACATTATCAGCAACAGCTGTACGGAATGCTTTAGGAGATGACAGTATAGATAGTAATCATTATGTTGATCTAAGTATAGACAATCAACATATAGCTAACTTAGCTATCCAAAATGAGAAGATAGCTAACACTACTATCACAGGCGGTAAGCTCGCAAATAGTACTGTTACAGGTACTCAGCTTGCAAATGATTGTACAGATAGTCAGCACTATGTAGATGGAAGTATAGACAATCAACATATAGCTGATTTAGCTATTCAAAGTGAAAAAATAGCTCAAGCTACTATTATAGGCCCTAAGATTGCAGCTGATACAATTAAGGAAGAGAATTTAAAAATAGATAATGCTCCAACTAATGATGATGTATTAACTGCTAAATCAAGTGCAGCTGGTGGATTAACTTGGGCCACGCTGGCAGAAGCAGCTCCAGCAGGTTTTCAGATTGGTTTTGGTTATGCTAGTACTACTACTAAGAAAGAATTTACATCAAATAATACTTGGGATGATAGTGGATTAGAGATAACATATACACCTAAATCCAGTAGTTCTCTTCTTTTGATAGAAGCTAGACCACTACTTAGATGTAGGCCAAGTGGTAATCCTAATTCAGCGTACTTTGAAATAAGATATGAATTAGATAATAGTGGTAACGATTTAGATGGAGCAATGGGCATTCATTATGGTTATGCGTCAAATTTGTCTGTTTATGCTTATTACAGTGCTCAACAAAACCAACCTATATTATTGACTACTGTTTATACTAATAGCAATACAAATCAAAAAATATTCAAAGTACAAGGTAGAGCACCAAGTGGTACTGCGGATTTCCAAATGAATGCAAATGACCAGTACTATGGTCTAAATACTGGTAAATCGTACATAACTATTAAAGAAATTGCTAATTAATTAAATTATCAGGATGATTAATGGCTACAACAACTAAATCATATACAGGAAATGGTACGTTAAAGACGTATTCATTCACATTTCCTTATTTTAAGAATACTGATGTTAAGGTTTCACTAAACGGTGCAACCTTAGCTACAACTAAATATACATTTCCAACAGCCACATCCATCCAATTCAACACTATTAGTGGTAGTTTAACTACTTTAGAGACTAATACCCAGGCTGCAACAGGTGCTCCTTTAAATGGAGTTAAGATATTAATTTATAGAGAGTCAGATGTAGACACACCTAAAGCAGTGTTTTCTACAGGTTCTAATATAAGAGCTAGTGACTTAAATAATAATATAGATCAAACTTTATACGCAGCTCAAGAGGTAGATGATTCAGATAATCCAAAGAATGAAGAAGCTACAATAAACGGCACAGGTGCTCCTGCAGCTACTTTAGGTAGAGAAGGAGATATCTATATAGATACTACTAACGATGCTATCTACGGTCCTAAGACTAATGCATCGTGGGGTTCAGCAACAACACTAGTAGGACCAACAGGATCTACTGGTGCAACTGGACCGCAAGGTGCTACAGGACCAACAGGAGCTACAGGTCCACAGGGTGCGACAGGAGCAAAAGGAGATACAGGAGCTCAGGGCGCTACAGGGTCACAAGGTGCAACTGGTCCTCAAGGTAACACAGGTTCAGCAGCTACAATAAGTGTACATTCTACTAGTACAGGTAATCCTGGTACAAGTGCTAGTGTTACAAATGAAGGTACTAGTTCAGCAGCTAACTTCAAGTTTACCATTCCTAAAGGAGATACAGGTGCTCAAGGAGCTACCGGAGCAACTGGATCAACGGGTGCTACTGGAGCAACAGGTACAGCTGCTACAGTAGGTGTTCATTCAACGGTAACAGGAAACGCTGGTACAAATGCTAGTGTAACGAATGAAGGATCAAGTTCTGCTGCTAACTTTAAATTCACTATACCTAAGGGTGATACAGGAGCAACTGGTGCTACAGGTGCTACAGGCCCACAAGGTGCTACTGGTGCAACAGGTACTGCAGCTTCTGTTAGTATACACTCAACTGTAACAGGAAGTGCTGGAACAGATGCCAGTGTAAGTAACCAAGGTACTAGTTCAGCAGCAGACTTTAGATTCACTATACCTAGAGGTGATACAGGTGCTACAGGCTCACAAGGGCCACAAGGGCCACAAGGTAACACTGGTCCTCAAGGAGCTACAGGTGCTACTGGTGCACAAGGTATACAGGGTATACAAGGAGCTACAGGTGCTACTGGTCCACAAGGCCCTACAGGTGCAACAGGTAATACCGGTGCATTTGGTGGAGCTACGTTTGAA
>CEOQ01072810.1_pt1 | contig 12330 bp, 14 predicted proteins | sample 361351 | NCBI WGS metagenome assembly CEOQ01 (sample SAMEA2619907, study PRJEB7988) | marine metagenome | biome: marine biome (ENVO:00000447); feature: deep chlorophyll maximum layer (ENVO:xxxxxxxx); material: "saline water (ENVO:00002010), including plankton (ENVO:xxxxxxxx)" | depth 60 m | reverse complement strand
TTTATTCTTTCAACCAATGATCTATAGAACCTGGTTTAGATATACGTTCACCTTGCTTGTATAGATTACTTATACGTTTCACAAAATCCTTTGGCATTTTGGAGTTAATCATATCAGCGTGACCTTTTGACGCTTCAGAAGCATTTCCGATAACTTCGAAATACTCACCCCACATCCAGCCGTCTAAATATTCATCTGAACCTGCGCTACCATCTAACATTGATATAGCATCTGCCGCTTGTTGAAATCTAGGTTCCAATTCTATTGATATAGTATCTTTAGGATCCTCGGCCTGTACCTGAATAGGTATTTCTTTCCAGTACATTACTCTTACTTTTGCCAATTTTGATCGACTCCATGGGCATTTAATGTAAACATTTTATAGTTCGAAATGGTCCTGTTAAGTCCGTATAAGTTGAGAATCATGGTAAACGGCTATTGGGCGTACTTGGCGACAGAATAGTGATCGAGATCTAGACCAAGACCTGGCTTGTCGTGAAATGGCGCCCACATACCATTAGATTGTTTAGGGAAATCTGTAAACCATAAGTCATCATTTTCCAAAGATATATTCATGTACTCTACCGCTTTTAAATTTGGAATCGCACAACTAAGATGTAGATGAACCAACTGAAGGGCATGTGGAGCCACAGGTAAATTAAAGCTTTCAGCCAAATGGGCGACCTTTATCCATTCTGTAACCCCTCCAACTCTGCCCACGTCTGGCTGTACTATATCGGCACCCCCACGAAATATAAGTTCTTTGAAGCCGTATTTAGTGTATTCCAATTCCCCGGAAGCTATCGGTATGGTTGTGGATCTGGTTATTTCTGACATACCATCCACGTCATCTGGAATCAAAGGTTCCTCAAGCCAACCAACTTGAAACTGTTCAAATTCTTTAGCCATATATATAGCTTGTTTTTTGCGATAGCCATTATTGGCATCAATATATAACGCAATATCGTAGCCAACTGCATTTCTCACTGCTTCAACACGCTCTATATCTTCTCTTTCGCAATTTCCAAAGTTTTTTCCGACCTTCATTTTCACTCGGGGAATTCCAGACTCCACATAGTCGGTCATTTCCTGTATTAATTCCGACTTTGTTAAATTAGTCCATCCTCCGCTTCCGTAAATGGGGACAGAATCAGTATATGCGCCTAGCAGTTTGTAAAGTGGTAGATTTAGAAATTTTGCCTTTAGGTCCCATAATGCAATGTCCACAGCTGAGATAGCACAGAGTGCAACTCCTTTTCTTCCATAGCTTCTTACTTTCCATAGCATGTCATTCCAGATCTTTTCTGTGTCCATGGGATCTCTGCCGATGAGTATCTGCATCAGAGCATTTTCCACAACATCCTTCACCCCAGGCGAAGAATATGTCATACCAAGTCCTTCAACACCTTCGTCAGTGTATATGCGAACAAATAATTGCCCTCTTCCAGAAAAATTATTGGGAGTTTCTGTTGTTGCATCCTGTATAGGCGTCGCCCGCGGATTACTGAGAGAGATAGTTTCTATGCTGGTGATTTTCATTAGTTTTTCCGCTTTTTTTGATTCAGGCCATATGTTGATAATGAAACATGAATTATGATGAACAGATGATTTTCAAGTCCGTTTCACATTTTTTCTGGAGATTGCATTCCCATTAGATCCAAACATTTTTTTAGTACAACTCTCACAGCAGAAACTAAAGCAAGACGGTCAATGGTTACATCGGCGTGTTCATCATTTTCAGAAATAACTCTGCAATTTTGGTAGAAATTATGAAAGTAATTCGCTAGGTCTATCGAATAATAGGGTAGGTGATGAGGTTCTAAATTAGTGACGGCAGTTTCTACAACTTCCGGTAATTCCAACATCTTATTGAGTAGATCTAATTCACTTTTATGCTCAATTGTATTCAAACTAGCATTAGAAAAGTCTATGTTTTTTTGGGCAGCCAAATCTATTAAGCTGCAAATCCTAGCATGTGCGTATTGAACATAATAGACTGGATTTTCGGCCGAGGCTTTTTTTGCCAGTTCAAGATCAAAATCAAGTTGACTGTCATGTGAACGGGATAGAAACATGAATCTACAAGCATCTGCTCCAATTTCTTCGACGAGATCTATCAGAGGAATTATGTTGCCCTTTCTTTTAGATAGTTTCTCTGAAGTTTCCCCTTTTTTGAATCTCACCATTTGTACTAAAACCATATCCAAATTTTCAGGATTGCTGCCCAGAGCAGAAAGAGCTGACTTTAATCTAGGTACTTGTCCTTGATGATCGGCCCCCCACACATCAATCACTCGATCGAAATTCCTTTTTGTGAATTTATTGTGATGATAGGCAATATCTGTAGCGAAATAGGATGGAGATCCTGTACTTCTTACTAGAACGTTATCTTTTTCTTCACCAAGTTTTGTGGAGAGCAACCATGTCGCTCCGTCTTTATGCTCAACTAATCCCCTGTCTTTCAGTTCATCCATGCATTTTTTTAATTGGCCGGTTTCAATCAAGCTTTTTTCACTGAACCAATTATCAAATATTATTCGTAATGACTTCACGTCTTCGGTTATACCTTCGATAATTAATATGTTTCCGAGCTTGCCTATTTCAAGAAGTGCTTTATCAGTGGCTAAATTAAGTAATCTATCTCCGTGCATAGACTTTATCTGTTTTGCTATGGCTATTAGATCTTCACCTGGGTATTCATTGTCGATAATTGGATCATCAATGCCAAATTCCTGTTTGTATCGTTTTAGTAAAGACGAATTGAAATTATCTATCTGGCTGCCGGCGTCGTTGAGATAGTATTCCTCTTCAACTTCATATCCGGAGAAACGAAATAATTTTGCGATAGTACTGCCTACAACAGCTCCCCGTGCATGTGCGATGTGAAGCCGGCCTGTTGGATTGGCACTTACGTATTCAACTTGTATTTTTCCTTTCCCAGTCTTTTTATCTTTGAAAAAATGGTCTTTGTTTTTTTGAATCTCACGAATCTGCCCTAAAAGCCAAGATTTATTCAGAAATATATTGATAAATCCCGGTGGGGCTATTTGAGTATTTCGTATAAGGTCGGTAGGAGTCATGTGGTTTGAGATGATTTTGGCAATATCTGTTGGAGGCATTTTGATTTGACGCGCTAGTTTCATTGGTAGGCTACTGGCAAAATTTCCATGTTCTGGATTCTGGGGACGTTCAACAGATGCGTCATTAGTCACAATATCAGGTAATTCCCCTGATTTTATAGAGTTCTCTAATCCCTCAAGAATAGACGCTTTTATAAGATCAGCCGTATTCTTCAATTCATGCACTCCTGTCATGAATTTTTAAGATTGTTGAAAATAATTTTGACTTATCGTCACAATTGCTGTCGAACACAGTATTTATTTTTATGTTAATCATGGACTCACGTAAATTTTATTTGAGCCAGTTGATTTGATGGTCTCTCCGATTATTGAGGCTGCCTTGACTCCATTAACAATGAGAGCATCTAAAAGTCTTCTACTTTTTTCATGATCCACAGCTATAAGCAATCCTCCTGATGTTTGAGCGTCACTTAAAAGGATTTTTTGATTTTCAGTGATCCTGTGCTCCCATTGGGCCACCTGGCTTAGGGAGTCTAGATTTCTCATCGTCCCACCTGGCGCTATTCCGTTTTCAATGAGTTCATGGGTTCCCTTTATTACAGGGATATTGGAAACAGATATATTGGCAGAGACTCCAGATCCCTCGACCATTTCTTTAAGATGTCCCATGAGCCCAAACCCTGTCACATCTGAACAGGCGGCTACTCCAACTTCTGTCATTGCTTCTGATGCTGATTTGTTGAGTTGTGACATTACATCTATTGCTTCTGACAGTACTGATTCACTTACATTTCCTTGTTTACCAGCGGTGGTGATGATTCCTGTTCCTATCGGTTTTGTCAAAATCAATACGTTTCCTGCTGTTGCTCCTGCATTAGTGACTTCCATTCCGGGTTTTACCAGTCCTGTCACGGAAAGACCGTATTTTGGTTCGTTATCTACAACGGTGTGCCCACCAGCTATCACTATGCCTGCTTCAGCTGCTTTGGAAGCTCCACCTTGAAGAATTTTCGCTAGGATGTTCATGTCTAGATTAGATGGAAACCCGACAACGTTTAGAGCGGCAATAGCTGTTGCCCCCATAGCATATATGTCAGAAAGAGAATTTGCTGCAGCGATTTCCCCAAATGTAAATGGATCATCAACTATGGGAGGAAAAAAATCTACGGTCATCACGGTGGCGATGTCATCATTTATTTTATAAACGGCTGCGTCATCACTTGTAGATGTCCCAACAAGTAGATTTGGATGGGACACATTGGGTAGCTGTCGCAAAACTTGCGACAGGTCTTCGGGACTAAGCTTAGATGCTCAACCTGCGCACGATGCCAGACTAGTTAATCGGACAGGTTCATGTTTGTGATCTGTGGACATTTTTACACGGTTTCCTGATAAATTTATTGCAATATTACTTTGAAATGAACTGTACGAGATATGTTTAACAGCATCATTTTACGAAATTACGACGGCTGTGTCTTGAAATACCTTTAGGTGATTTTGTTATTTAATATATCAATAGATCAGATGCAAACCTCAATGTGCTAGAGTATTTTAGTGATGCTTAGGTTTACATATTAATAATTATGTTAAAGGAGCTACAAATATGAGCGCTGTGGTAACACGAGTGCAAGTCGCTTTAAAAGAATGGGCAGTTACTGCTCAGGCGTTGTCACAGGGGAAGCAAATTCTCATATTAAGGAAGGGGGGTATACATCAGGAAGACAAGAATTTTAGATTAATTCATCCTGAATTCTTAATTTTAGAGACTTATGAGCATCAAAAACCTGAGTTAGTAAAACCTGAGTTTTCTGATATGTGCCAGAATTTAATCGATTCACCACCTCTAGAAAGGGGAGTTGTTTCATTTAATTTATGGGCCAAGGTGACAGACAAGTTTGAGCTTAGAGATGAACAGGATCTGTCAAAGATAAGTGATAAACATCTTTGGACTAGTGAATATGCTAGATCCAGATTTCACTGGAGACCATCACAGCCTCTTACTATTGCTTTATTGAGAATCTATAAATTACATGAGCCAGTTGAAGTTCCGGTATCTTCAGAATTTGCAGGATGTAAGTCGTGGATAGAATTCAATAAACCTGTTGAACTAGATAAAATGACTCCAGTTCTTAATGAGTCCGAGTATACAAAAATGAGTGAAAAACTCAAAGAAATTTTGTCTGCATCATTAGTGTGAGATTTTGATATTTTTCCACGTCGTAAGGTTTGACTACTAGATTTGAAATATAACGAAATAGTAGGCCTAGAAACAAATGTTTCAGAGATGGGGTTTGGCTTGTGGACTCTTAGTACTCACGGATGGGGATCCATAACTCTTGAAGGTGCATCCAATATTTTGAATGAGGCATTTTCGCTAGGTGTGAACCTTTTTGATACCGCTGATTCATACGGAAATGGCTACAGTGAGGAACTGATTGCTGAGGCTCTTTCTACTGTTAGAAAAAATATTGTGATAAGTACTAAAGTAGGCGTTGACTTCTATCACTCCGATGTTTTTGGAGAAGATTCGAATAAGAAAAATTTCTCCCCTGACTATTTGATTTACTCATGTGAGCAATCGTTGAGGCGCCTCAAAACTGACTATATAGATTTATTTCAAATGCACTATCCAAATTTGACAGATGTGGAAAGTGATGGTGCTTTCGAGGCGCTTGAGATGTTGAAAGAGCAAGGGAAAATACTGTCCTGGGGGTCCGCGATCGAGATAGACTCTGATTCTAGGGAAGTTTGCGAGATACTCGTCTCTGAGAGAGACTGTCAATTTTTTCAGTTGCCTTACAATCCAATTGAGATAGATATGTTAAGAACCATTGAAGATAACTCTACTTTAACGAATTTGTCCATAATAGCCCGCAGGACGCATTTTTATGGCCTTCTGGATAGTACCTTTGATCGGAACATGTTGTTAGAAAATAAGGAGTTGCTTGGAGAGTTGGGCGGTATAGGCAATCCCATGAAGTTTGTGGATAAATTTATAAAGATTTGTATGGAATTTGATCTGGATCCTGAGGTTGTTGCTTTGAGATTTCCCCTGCAAAATCAATTGGTTAGTGCCATTTTGCCTAACATAACGGACTCAGAGACGTTACGGGAGTTTATTGGAGGTCTTGAAGAGAACGACTTGCCAGAGGAGATTACAGATCTCATTAACGATCTTATGAGTTAGAAATTTGTTACTCCAACAAGCCTTGAATCAGTTCTCAATAATTACTTTCGTTTTAATTAACACTTCCACTTTGTGATGCGTCAGTGACTGACGTACGTTTGGCGGTGTAATTTCTAGGTGCTCGTTTCCTTATAGTTCTTATATTCTTTGGCAACAATTCACCTGGCTCGCCAGTCTTTATTCTCATTATTTCGCTTTCCAACAATTTGAAGTCTCTTTGTGGAAGCAAATGTAATTTATCCCAAAACGCAAGAGGCCAATTTTCTGGGGACCATCTCTTAACATATTCCAAGCTTGGCCCTAATTGAAGCCCGTCTATGTATTCGTCGTCCCTAAGAATAAAATCTGGCTTTAGTTCAATTCTAAATTTAAAGTCTGAGGGTTTTGACTTGGGTTCCCAGACTGGGGAAGAATCTTCAAAACATTCTGATGTTATTGTAGCAGTAGCAGTCCAATTCATAGTTGTTCTAGTATAAAATAGCACTCTGTCATTTTTCTGCATGCGTTGCGCCCTTTTCCTATAACGTGGCCCCATGCCGAATAACTTATATCCCAGTTCTCTTGTGATAGATGCGTTTTCCTCTGTTTCGACAAACATCCAATAATTTGTCCCCACGTTCCTCTCCTAAGTTGGTCTATAACCAGATTATGAAGTTTTTTACCTAGTGTGACAGTCTCATAATATTGTACATGTGTTTGTATAGCTTCCATGCTTGGTTAATGAAGGCTAGAGTAGATATAGATTGTTCAGATTCACTGTGGACTTGTACAGCATTTTGGAAAAGGGTAAATTCTGTGTGATAGACATCGTTGACAAAAGTGTTTGTTTTCAGCGATTCTGCAAACCTTTTAGATTCTTCTGATGGAACCATAGTGTCAAAAGTGTCGTGCATGATCAATACGTCAGCCCGCATATTGGAGATTTTTGTACTCGGTGAGATACGGCTAAGAAAATCTTTATTTTCTTTGCTTAAGTTCTGTATTGCTTCTTGCGCAACTTTAGTAGTTGGTTTTGATAAGAGAGTTAAAATAGCTTGACCATTTTCTGATAATTGTCTTTCTTCAATTTCAGTCCAAGTGCCCTTCTCCATAACTTTATCTATGATGAATCTATCTTTTGTGTGTGAATTGCTAATCAGATGATCAATGATCAGTCTGCGAGTTAATCTGTTTGGTTTCCAGGGATCATTGTTTCCATCATAAAATCGTGTCTCTGACATAGTTGCAACTATGAAATCAGACGCGTCATAATACCCTGCAAATGAGTTTATAAATTTGACACGTTCATTGATTCGCAAATCTTGGGCGGCTATAGTAATCATAGAGGCGCCAGTACATATACCTCCCATGCCGATTTCCCCTCTTTTAACTTGTGGATGATCCTCAAGGTATATAAAGGCATCAACGAGTTTAGCAATGTCAGATTCTTCTATTCGGTTGTTGTATTGAGTATCTAACCATGGGATCATTACAATCATACCTGTTCTAGCTAGACCTTCGGCGAGAGCAATTATTCTAGAGTCATCGCTATCCGGCGGTATTACCCCCATAAAAAACACAACAGCTGGGTGTCTGTTTTTTCCTGCAGGAATATAAAGATCGGCTTTCGCTTGCTGCCCATTCAGAGTCAAAAAATTTATGGATTCCCTCGAGGGAGAAGGCGTTACATATTCTAGTGGTCTTGGGGCTCCGGATATCACTTGTGGTATAAACAAAAATGCCTTTATAGATGATCTCCCTATATCTGTTGAAAGAGACATTAGCAGGATTACTATCACGGTGAATGTGATATATCTCAGTATTTTTCTAGTTCTATGTAATCGATTATTCATGTCTTGCCGTATCATATCTAATATGTTTGTAATAAGAATAAGTACGTTATATTTGTGCTCCGTGTAGTTTTAGCACAGAATGCTTTCTGGTAAAAATTGGATTATGTGGTCCTAAGATTGGATGAAATTAATGGCTAGAAATGTTGCAGTTGTTGTCGCTGCTGGTAAAAGTACCCGAATGTCCGGGATCGATAAAATTTTCCACAATCTTGGAGGGTTACCTCTAGTTTGCCATAGCATAGAAGCTTTTGATAAATGTGGGATGTTTGATGAAATTATTGTTGTGGTTTCTGATAACAATGTGGGCGCTGCGACGGATATTTTTAGCAAAAGAAATTACAAAAATGTTCGAGTTTTAGGTGGAGGGATCAGGCGTCAAGATTCTGTAAAAAAAGGGTTATCAGTGATAGAGCCTTGCGATTATGTGGCTATTCACGATGGCGCAAGACCTTTTTTGACATATAACTTACTGACAAGTGGGTTTGAGGCAGTAAAAAAAAGAGGAGCAGCCGTTCCCGTGGTAAAGATTTACGATACTGTAAAAAGTATTAACGAAATTGGAATTATAAATTCAACTATTAATAGAAATTCTTTAAGGCTAGTTCAAACACCCCAATTTTTTGAATATGATTTAATCATGAGAGCCCATGAAGAAATCTCAGAGGATTCTAGTGACGATTCATTTATGGTAGAGAAACTAGGAAGAGAAGTGACATTTTTTGAGGGAGATCATAGAAACATTAAAGTCACTGTACGAGACGATATAGGTCTCATGGAATCTCTAATAATAGCTAGAGGTTCATGATGTCAAGTATTAGGACTGGAATTGGGTTTGACGCACATAAATTAAATTACGGAATTCCGCTAATTATTGGAGGAGTTCATATTGAACATGATAAAGGACTGGAGGGACACAGCGATGGGGATGTCTTGATACACGCTATCATCGATAGTATTTTGGGGGCTGCCTCCCTAGGCGATATTGGGAATTATTTTTCTTCAGACGACTCTAATATTAAAGGTGTTTCAAGTGGGCTACTTCTTGAACGAGTACGTGAATATGTCGCAACAGCGGGTTATGGAGTGGTGTTTGTCGATGCTACAATCATTGCTCAGAATCCCACTATGAAACCACACATCATTAACATGGAATCAAATATTGCAAGTAACCTTGGTTTCGAGATTGATTCAGTGAATATAAAAGCGACAACGACGGATGGGTTAGGAGTCATAGGGAAGGAAGAAGGTATTGCGTGCATGTCAGTAGCTACATTGGAAAAAATAATATGAGACTGTATAACACTCTTACTGGAGCGATAGAAGAATTTAAGGTCGATCGTAATACTGTAAACATGTATGTGTGTGGAATAACTCCGTATGCTCCTTCGCATCTGGGGCATGCCATGTGCGCGGTAGTATTTGACACCCTCAGAAGATATATGGAGTACAAGGGATATTTAGTAAATCATATACAAAACTTCACAGACATTGATGACAAAATGATAAGTGGAGCTGCATTAGAGGGTATTCCAGTGGTTGAATTAGCAGAAAGGAATATGGATAAATACCTTCAGGAACTTAAATCACTAAACGTAAAACCTGCCTCTAAATTTCCTAGGGCAACCCATGAAATCGAATCCATTATAAATATAATCCAAGGCCTTATAGAAAATGGAATGGCATATGCCCAAGGTGGTGATGTCTACTTCCGTGTACGTAAAAAAGATGATTACGGAAAATTAAGCAATCGAAAATTAGAAGATTTGGTTGCTGGTGCCAGGTTGGAGATTGACGGAGAAAAAGAATATCCTGGGGATTTTGCATTGTGGAAGAGTTATAAGAATGGAGAACCTTTTTGGGAAAGTCCTTGGGGTAAAGGTAGGCCTGGGTGGCATATAGAATGTACGGCTATGTCAATAGAATATCTTGGTGAAAGCATAGATATTCATGGTGGAGGCCTTGATCTTGTTTTTCCTCATCATGAAAATGAAATAGCTCAGTCTGAATCTTTTACAGGCGTGAAACCATTTGCTAGATTTTGGGTACATAATGGCACTCTTCAATATGGATCTGACAAGATGAGCAAATCTATTGGAAACGTATTTTCAATTGGTCAAGCTCTGGAGAAATACTCATCTGACGATCTTAGAATGTTTTTCCTGAATTCTCATTATAGAAGACCTTTGACTTACAGCGAGGAGATCGTTGGTAACCAGTCTAGGGCGGTGGAGAGACTTAGAAATGCTCTTATGGCAACCTCAGGTGAAGGATCCCAAATGGAATGTGATACCTATGAGGCAAAGTTTTGCGAGGCTATGGATGATGACATAAATACTCCACGTGCCTTGGCAGTATTATTTGAGTTAGCGAGAGAAATCAATAAAGGATCATCCGAGGGACATGGAATTGACGAGGCACAGGAAGTTTTGTCTGTTCTCGCAGGTGTGTTGGGATTCACTTTGATGCAACCCCAGCAAGATTCTAAAGGTGACATTGAACCATTTGTGGAAATTTTGATAAATACTAGGATTAAACTTAGGGAATCTAAATTGTTTGAATTTGCGGACCAGATAAGAGATGAGTTACTAAGTCAAGGAGTGGTGTTAGAGGATTCTACAGACGGAACGGATTGGAAGTACCTATCTTAGTTCTCTACCATCCACGCACTCACTATAGCCACGAGGATGAACACACATACCAATACTATTGTGAATCTGAACAACAAAAGTTCAATACCACGTCTTGTTCTGTACGATGACTCAGCAGCCCCAAACAAGGCTGTTCCTTGTCCTTTGACTTGCATGAGTATTACTCCTACAAGCACCACAGACAGTACGATCATTAGTATGTTTATAAAAGTATCCATAAATATTCAGCTTCCAATTATAACTTGAATTTTGTTTTTAACTAGTGTCGTTAAGGTATTAAGTTATAATTTCCCGTATTTGTCTATAATGAAATTTGATAATTTAGTTGAATCATGTCTTATCGGATGGGACTCATCTATGAGGTCACCTGAGGAAATAACTTGATCTATATTATATTTTTCACCTATTTTTACTGATTCACTTTGAAAATCTGGTCCAACATCCTGAAAATTGTCATTTGCTATCACTATGTCAATCATGTTGGGATGGGTATGGCGAAGAAGTGCTTTCACATGGTCAAAAACATCATATCCGTTGGTCTCTCCAGATTCAGTAGCGACGTTGCAAACGTAGAATTTTATTGCTTTTGTTTCTAAAATTGCGTCTTTTATACCATTAACCATTAGGTTAGGTAATATGCTGGTATAAAGACTACCTGGCCCCATTACTACAATGTCGGCATTCATAATAGCCTCAACTGCAGGTTGAAAGGCTTTCGCAGTTGGTGGGTTTATAAATAAAGTATCAACAACGTTTGCGCTTTGTGTTATGTTCGATTCACCATGTATTATATCTCCGCTCGTCATCTTTGCCGACAGTTTCAAGTTGTTCGTGGTAGCTGGTAAAATTGTTCCTCTTACAGCGAGAACTTTAGAAGATTCAGAAAGAGCGTTTTCAAAGCTCGAAGTCACGTTTGACATAGCAATAAGGAATAAATTGCCAAAACTGTGACCTTTTAATCCTTCTCCCTCAGTAAATCGGTATTGAAGCAATTCTGGTAATAGAGATTCTTCGTCAGACATAGCAACGATGCAATTTCGAAAGTCTCCAGGAGGTAATACCCCGAGTTCACGTCTTAGCCTGCCCGAACTGCCTCCATCATCTGAAACGCCAATTATCGCTGTTAGATTATCAGTGTGATCTTTAAGACCACTTAATAAAACAGACATACCCGTACCACCACCTAACGCCACGATTCGAGGACCTCTTTGCAAATGCAGACGCCTGTATAGTGTGTATCCTATTTCTCCTATGGCTGGATTCCCAATTAACAATGGTTTAAAGGTTTTATACAGACCTGCAAGAGCTAGTAAAATTATTGTGAGTCCAACAATCAACCCGATTACAGCCATAGGGGGTTCCGCATAATTGGACAAGAATTCCGGGAACTGTTGATCTATAAGTCTTCGGAAATAAAAGGTGGCTCCGACTGAACAAATTATGACCCCGGCCATGCCTAGGAAAAGCCACCTCTTGATCTTTATTCCAGGATATAGCAGACGCAAAATTCTAGATGTGCTTTTTGAACTAGAGTCATATGGACTATTTTTATATGACAATTCCTACCTCATAGTTTCTAATTT
>CEOQ01115832.1_pt1 | contig 12332 bp, 7 predicted proteins | sample 361351 | NCBI WGS metagenome assembly CEOQ01 (sample SAMEA2619907, study PRJEB7988) | marine metagenome | biome: marine biome (ENVO:00000447); feature: deep chlorophyll maximum layer (ENVO:xxxxxxxx); material: "saline water (ENVO:00002010), including plankton (ENVO:xxxxxxxx)" | depth 60 m | reverse complement strand
CCACAATTTTGTGTTATCTGCAAATATGCATACTGGTGCATTGGTGGCTAACTATCCTTTTGACGGACCAAATTCTGGAGTTTATTCACCATGTGCTGATGATGATCTTTTCATTGACTTAGCTTTAACATATGCTAATGCTCACCCTAATATGGAATCCGGTGGTTTTTCTAATGGAATTACGAATGGTGCTGAGTGGTATGCTGTATTTGGTGGAATGCAAGATTGGAACTATGTTTGGGAAGAAAATTTTGAAATTACTCTTGAACAAAATAATGTTAAATGGCCTAATGCTAGTCAATTACCTGGCTTATGGGATGATCATAGAGAACCAATGATTGCTTATATCGAAGCTGTACATACTGGATTAAGAGGAATTATTACAAATCAAGATAATCTACCATTAAATGCAACAATAATAGTTGAAGGTAATAGCCATACTATTAACAATGATCCTGAACATGGCGATTATTATCGTTTGCTAAAACCTGGGCAATATAACATTACCTTTCAATCTTTTGGATACTTATCTCAAAATTTATTAGTTACTATACCAAATGAAGGATATTTTCAATTAAATATACAACTAGAACCTGATCCTTGGTTAGATCAAGCTGAAATAGAAAATTTTGAATCAGGCGCATTTAGCAACTTAGATTGGACTCTGGATGGAAATGTGATTTGGCAAATAGATAATAATGAATTCTTTGAAGGTAACTTTAGTTCTAGATCTGGTGAAATTGATCATGATGAAGAATCTATGATTTCAATAACTCTAGATATAATAGAGGATGGTAATATTTCATTTTATAAAAAAACTTCTTGCGAATCTGTAGGTAGCAGTACAGGTAATTATTATGATTACCTTGCTTTCTTAATAAATGATGAAGAAATTGAAAAATGGGCTGGTGAAATAGATTGGTCATTAGAAACATTCCCTGTTAATGCTGGGACACATACTTTTTCATGGAAATTTGTTAAGGATTATGCTGTAACAAGTGGGCAAGATGCTGTTTGGCTAGATTTTATTGTATTCCCACCAATTTATTCTAATGATTGCCCTAATAATGATATTAATAATGATTGTACAACCAATGTGCTTGATGTGATATTTTTAGTTAATTTTGTATTAAATAACGAACAGGCAAATGATGAAGAGTTTAATTCAGCTGATATTAATCAAGATGGTGTATTAAATGTAATTGATATCGTATTAATGGTTAATCTAATATTACAATAATTTAATCTATAATCAATCCAATTATTAGAATAACATCTATAATATCATTTTGAAAATCTTGATTCATATCTATCGCTTGAATTTCGATATTTTCTGCAATTAAATCATGTATTATAAAGCTAGTCGATGAAATTACATCTAATATATCAATAATGCTGTCTTGATTCACATCACCAAGCAAAATTGGCGTTCCTACAATAGTTAATGGACTTATAAACTCTTCATAATATTCAATATAACCATCTATATTAGATCTTAACTCTAAGATAAGCTCATATTCTCCTTCTGGAATTTGGCTACTTATATTTATTATAAACTTTTCTTGATCATTTATAGCAGTACCATCTGGAGGAATATCGCCTAATTGTATATTTGAATTATTAATATTTATTAATTCAGAATTTGAATTTAAATTGAGCACTAAATCATTTGCATATCCCCAATTTTCATTATTATATAAAATAGCCATCGCCTCAATATAGTCACCTGGATTAATTTCATTATTATTATCATTTGGTAAATAAAAATCAAAACCGACCATATCAAAGTTTGGAAATAGTTCTGTTGTTAGTGCTTTTAATGCATCAACTCGACCTCTACCAAGCTTATTTTGAAGATAGTTTTCATTATTAATTTCATAGATCACAGGATCAGCCGTAGACATAATCATTTCTTCAAGCATCACATTTGTCCAATCTGGCCTAAATGATCTTAATAATCCAATTGTACCAGCGGCTATAGGACTTGCCATAGATGAACCCGACCAAGATGTGTAACCATTATTCAGCCTTGTACTTCTTATACCTTCACCAGGCGATGCAAGATCAACTGAAGAATGATATGTTGCCCAATGATTCCATTGATCGTTGCTTCCCATAGCGCATACTGAAATAACATTTTCATAACTAGAAGGATAATGGGCAAATTCATCAGTTCCAAGACCAGCATCATCTCCGTTTCCTGCCGCTGCAACAATCACAGCATTGTAATCATCATGACATACATTAATTACAGCCTGTTCATATTGACTATAACCTATCCCGCCCCAACTATTATTAATAATTGTTATATTTTGATTGAAATATCCTGCTTTTGCAGCATATATAATACCATCATAACCATGAGTTATATAAGGATAATCCTGTTCTCCTGTTGAAACCTTAACACTCATAATGCTACAATTAAAACCAATAGATGCAATACCTATATCATTATTTGTAGAAGCAGATAAAAGTCCAGCTACATGAGTTCCATGGGCCCAAGTTCCACCGTTGTTTACCCCATTAGGAGGGCTTGGAATATTATCTTGAAGGCCTGAATATCCTGAACAATCCCACCCAATAAGATCATCAACATAGCCATTACCATCATCATCCTGACCATTTAAATCACCTTCATCATAGACCCAATTATTTCCATCAAACAAAAGAGTTACCCCATTACCATTACTATCTTCACCAGGATTATTCCAAATGTTTTCAGCTAAATCAACATGGTCCCAATCTACTCCTGTATCTACTGATGCCAGTAAAACTTGATCCCCCCCTGGAAATTCTTCACTATCTATATCCCATAATTCCCATGCATCATCGGCATTAATTTGAGGAAGGAACCATTGTTGATTGTATTGTGGATCATCAGGTGTAAATAATGGCTTCCTAATAAATTCATTTTCTGAAGAATGAATAAAACTAAACGATGACAAGGCGTTTTTTAAATTTTCTAATTGATTGATCTTATTTTTTTTTAATTTTATTCGGTATATACGATTCAAATAAATATCATTACTCTTTTCATTAGGCAAAGTATTTTTCAACCATGGTTCTATATATGCAATTGGGCTGGAATTGAGAAATTGATCTAGCTCATCAATCCCTGTTTGATATGGATTTTGACTATTAATATTTAATGGTTGGTATTCTTTTTTTAAACAAAAGAGAAAAGAATCATTTTTGGATTCTCCCCAAACTATCATGAAAAACAAACTGATTGCAATAAATATCTTCAATTATTTTGCTAGGTTAAATTATAAGATTCACTATAGAAATTATATCGTAAATATTTATATTACCATCTTCATTTAAATCAGCAGGCAATAAACTTTCTTGTGATGCTTCGCCAGTCAAAATGATATTAATTAGCTCAATTACATCAAAAATATTAATCTCTTCATCATAATTTATATCACCTAAGGTATATTGGAAACCATCATATGTACCATCAATATATAAGGTATTTGTATCATCCGGATCAAGCCAATCTTTTAAACGAGAATTTGGTTCATCACCTTCCCAACCTCTGGATAATTTGCCATATAAACTATAACCACCAACGCAATCATCACTATTTCCTCCTGAAAGAGGCCCTACTATTCTAAAGTTATTATCGTATAGAGGTGAACCAGAAGAACCACCTTCAGTACCACCTTCATCCCAAAAAACTTTCCAATAAGTATGAGGAGGTGCAGTACCATATCCAGCCCCCCAATTAACTGTACTATTATGAGAAGTTGCATTATCATCATCATAATTAATTTTTTTAGGATCACCACCAGGATGATGAATATTTGATGATATTGAAGTAACATTACCTGCCACATCCCAGCCAGCATAATATACATCCCAATCATCCTCTATATCATCTGTAATTAACAATAAGGCCCAGTCACTATCCATAGATCCGGCATCTGCAATTTGCGTAGAACTATAAGCATATGGACCTGCACTTCCCCAAGTACTCTCACATGATGATGCTTCTTTATTAAAATAAAATCTAAATGTACTAGGATTTTCACCTAATGTACAATGCCATGCAGTAAGAAAATATGGAGTTAGATCAAAATTGACGTTGTTAACCATTGCACCAGAACAAATCCAACCACCCATATCTAAATATGCAACCGCATCAATAGGCCCTTGAAAGACTTCTTCTGTTTCACATATTACATTAACACCACATTCCCAATCTCTATCTTCATTATAAAAATTCATTATATCTCTATAATCATGGATTACTTTATTAATTCTAAATGTTGAAATATTATTTGAATTTGAAGGTTCATAAAATTCTATAACTGCTATATCTCCCTTTAAAAGAGGTGTCGCAAATTCTTTTGTCGTATGATTATTTATTTCTGTATAAGCTCCCAAAATCATTTCATAATCTCTATCGTAAACAAATAGATGAGATCCTTCTTCTAGAACAAAATTATCAAATTCAATACTGATAGCATATGCTCCCTCAGAGCGAATCGATAATCTCCAAAGTCTACCACCATCTTTAGTTGGCTCCCATGATCCTGAATTATTAAAATTATAATCCACTTCAAATATTTTCCCATATCTATATGGTTTCCAATTTTCACGAGCTTCATCTTCAATTAATAACTTTTCTAAATCAACTTGAGGAAAATCAACTTGAGGAAAATCAACTTTAATTTGATTAGCTAGACTATAAGGAACTACATCTAGGCTTTTTTGTGTAAAAACAAAATTTGATATTAAAATAAAAAATAAACTTAATTTATACATAATGTCCTTTCTGGATAAAAAATGCGACTATCATTCATACAAAACTAATAAAATTACTAGATATATCCTATCACAACTTCTTTTCATCTTGTAACTAATTTATGCAGTATAATGCTTCCAGCAACAGCTACATTCAAACTATCTATTTGATGAAAACCATCTATATAGATTTCATCTGTTAATTTTAAACGCAATTTTTCACTTAATCCCTTAGATTCATTACCTAAAACTAACACCCATTTTTTATGTTTTTCAAAATTTTTCAAATGCATTGGTTCTCCTTTAATATCAGCACCTAATATTCGGTATGATTTATCAAATTTCATTAAAACATCTGATGCAGATTTAGTAATAATGTGATTAAAATAAAAGTGAGATCCCATACCACTTCTAATTACCTTTGAATTAAATGGATCGACACAATCATTTGATAGAAGAATAGTCTTTATGCCAAACCAAATTGCTGATCTTAAAATTGTCCCCATATTACCTGGGTCAGATATACCATCCAAGTAAATGGCTTGATTTGGGAAAGGATTTATTTTATTAAATTCAGGTAAAGGTGAAATGGCGACCAAACCCTGATTATTTTTACTTTCACATACTCTTGCTATTGATTTTTCTGATGCGACTTCCCAATTAATATTTTTTTTACTTAATTTTAATTTTAATTCTTGACCTGATGTCGATTCTATAAAAGCATGACTTAACCATACACATTCAATTTTTGTATTTGAATTTAAAACTTGATTTATAAGTTTTTTTCCCTCTAAAATTATTTTTTTTTCTTTTTGACGGTATTTCTTATTATGTAGTGATCGAAGATACTTGATTTGTGAAATAGTCATTATAATTTAGATATTTAAGTCAATTCCAACAGGTGCATGGTCTGAACCTAAAACATTTTGTAATATAAATGCCTCTTTTAAATATGAATGTAATCGTTGTGAAACACAAAAGTAATCAATCCTCCATCCAATATTCCTTTGTCGAGCATTTGCTCTATAGCTCCACCATGAATAATGCCCCCCATCTTTTTGACTTTCTCTAAATGTATCAATATAGCCGGCATCTAATAACCTTGAAAAACTTTCTCTTTCTTGATCAGTAAAACCCGCATTCCCCGGAAATGACTTGGTTGTTTTATTTGTTTTTGGGTTGGCTAAATCAATTTCTGTGTGAGCTACATTAAGATCTCCACAAATTATCACTGGCTTTATTTTTTCTAAAGATTTGATAAATTTCAAAAAATCCTTTTCCCACTCATTATGTCTATATGGTAATCGAGACAAATCCCTTTTTGAATTGGGTGCATATACATTAACCAAAAAATAGTCTTTGTACTCTAGACATATTACTCTCCCCTCTTGATCATGTTTTTCAATACCAAGGCCTAAGTTAGCATTAATAGGCTCTATTTTTGAAAATATCGCCGTACCAGAATACCCTTTTTTAATAGCTGAATTCCAATATTGATAAGGATGCTTTTCTAAATTAATTTCAACTTGTTCTCTATGAGCTTTTGTTTCCTGAAGACATATTATATCTGGATCGTACTTATTTAAAAAATCCATAAAACCTTTTTTTAAAACAGCTCTTATGCCATTTACATTCCAAGAAATCAATTTTATATTATTTGTATTTTTCATTATCTAATTCAATATTGTTTTCAAATTGAATAATTTATTTTCTGAATTATCAATTGCTTCAGAAAATAAATTATTAAAATTGATCTTTGATTCCAACATTTGCACCATATTTAATTTCGCTTTGGTTACTGGATGGGCAGGTACAAAAAATGAACAACAATCTTGATATGGCTCAATAGAAATCTCATAAGTTCCTATTTCTTTTGCTCTATTAACAATATCATCTTTGTTATAGCCAGCCAATGGGCGAATTATTGGCAATATTGATGCATCATCTATTGCTCTAATATTTGATAAAGTTTGTGATGCAACCTGACCGACATTTTCACCCGTTATTAATGCTGATGCTCCAATACTAAGACCCCACTTACATGCAAGCTGTATCATAGCTCTTCTAAATAGTATAACCCAAAATTTATTTGGGCTATTTTCCATAATAGCTTTTTGTATTTCTAATATTGGAACAAATAATATATTAACATCTATTTGATAATGAACTAATTTTTTAATTATCTCTTCAACATTTTTTATTGATTGACGATTAGTGGCCGGAGCACTATGAAAATGCATATAAGTTAATTTAACTCCACGTTTAATCATTTCAAATGAAGCCACGGGGGAATCTATCCCTGAAGAAATCAAGCTAATTGCTTCTTCTCCAGATCCAACAGGTAAACCACCATAGCTTAATACTCTTTTATATCCCACATATGCCATTCCTTTAACTATCTCTATAATTATATTAATATCAGGATTTTTAAGATTTACATTTTTATTTAATTGTTTTTGTACAAATGCTCCAATCTCTATATTTAATTCTTGTGAAGTCATCTTATAATCTTTGTATTGACGTTTAGTGGAAACTCTAAATGTTGAAAAACTTGTCCCTTTTAAAATTTCAATTGTAGCATCTTTAATTTTTTCTAGACCACTATTTATTTGTATCATCTTTGTTGAATGTCTAACACCCATAATACAATTTAATCTACTAACATATTCATGCCATAAATCAATCTTTATTCCAAAACAAAATACTCTTGCAGCATTAAGATTAATGCTCGAGTATGGCAAATCAACTAAATGGTTTTTTATATTCTTTATTAAAATATTTTCAAACCATTTTCTATTATCACCTTTAATTGATATCTCATGATAATGAATGAGAATACAATATTTATATGACATTATTCTTTAAAGAAGCCCAATATTCCTTCAAGAGTAACATTACTCTGTTTTCCTGAGCTCATTTCCTTTATTATAAATTGATTAGACTTAATTTCATTTTCACCAATTATGATTGTATAAATTGCATTTTTATTATTTGCATCTTTCATTTGAGATTTTAAACTTCTTCTCATTGTCTCTAAAATCACCTTTTTATTATATTTAATACGTAAATCCTCAGCAATCTTTATTCCAATTTCAATTGCATTCCCTCCTAATAATACAATATAAACATCTAGTTTTTCATCAACAACTTTGTTGTTATTCATAGCAATAATTAATCTTTCAATACCCATTGCAAAACCAATTGCAGGCGTAGGCTTCCCACCCATTTGTTCAACCAAAATATCATACCTTCCTCCACCACATATTGTGTTTTGAGCACCTAACTTACTTGATGTTATCTCAAATGTTGTTCGAGTATAATAATCTAAACCACGTACTAGCTTTTTATCATGAACATATGAAATTTTTAATAAATCAAGAAGATGGAGAACTTCATTAAAATGTATCTCATCTTGTTTAGTTAAATTTGAAGAAATCAATGGTGCATGCAGATCTAATAATTCTTGACATTGAGAATTTTTACAATCAAATAATCTTAGTGGATTTTTTGATAATCTATTATTACAAGTTTTACATAAATTCTTTTTTATAGGTTCAAGCTTATCAATCAAATTTTTAATGTAAGATTGACGAATTTCAGAACTTCCAATGCTATTAATTTTAACTAGCATATCTCCAACATCAAATCTATTAAGCATCTTATACGCTAAGGAAATAATTTCTGCATCTTGCTCTGGATAGGATGAACCAATAGCCTCAACCCCAAATTGATTAAATTGTCTCTGTCGTCCTTTTTGTGGTCTTTCTCTTCTAAACAATGAGTCAATATAATATAATTTAGTAATTTTATTAATACTACCTAAATTGTGTTGCAAATAAGCTCTAATCACAGGCGCTGTCAATTCTGGTCTTAAGGTTAATGATGATCCTCCTTGATCAATCCAACTGTACATTTCTTTTGTAACGATGTCTGTCTCTTTACCAACAGCCCTTATGAATAAATCAGTATTTTCAAATATGGGGGTCCTAATTTCATGAAAAGCATATTTTTTCATAAAGCTATGTATTAAATTTTCAATTAATCTCCAAATTGGCGTTTCATTTGGTAGTAGATCATGAGTTCCTCTAATGCTTTGATATTTCATTTATAATACATCATTTTTAGATTGATCAATATCCCATTGGTGCAAAATATCTATTGCATCACGAGATTGTGTAATATCTAATAAACCAGATCGAATATCTGGATTTTTAATCATTGTTCTAAATCTAGTGATAAACTTTCTATGATCTACTGGCTTTTCTTTAGGGCTTAAAGTTAATAAAATTATATGACATAATTGATTATCAGGAGAATGAAAGTTGATTCCATTCATAGAAATCCCTAGTATACAAACTAGTTCATCTATTTCATATGATGTTGCATGGGGATAGACCACACCCCTTCCAGCAGCAGAAGTAAAAATTTGTTCATGCTCTTCAATTTGTTTAAATAATTTTTCAGTCGCCTTAAGGAACCCATTATTTTTTAGATGATTTAACAATTTTTCAATAGCATCTAAACGATTATTTGATTCAAGTGGGAAAAAAATATTTTTTTCATTTAATTTATCACATAATTGCATACTTAATTTTGTTGATTATTTTATTAAAAAAAAACTCTTTTATTAGTATCAATAACTACCAAATCCACGTTTTCTATCTGATGATTCAATTTTTATATCTTTTAAATCAGGATTTTTTACATTAATTTTTAATGAATAACCTGAACTAGTTCCATTAGGCCACCAATTAAAATCGAATTCCCAGCAATGTAAAGATCGATAAAATTTAAATCTATGATAATTTAATGATTTTTCTACTAAATCAAAATCTGCTAAATATGTTAAGGACCAGGATTTAGAAAGGTTAAATGATGAATTTGTTTTTAATGTAAACTTATATTCCCATAGTTTTAATATGGGATCCCAATTGCCTTTATAATTAAATGTTAAGTTAGTTTCCCACGTATTTGAACGATTATTAGAATTAGATAAATTTTGTTTTTTTTCATTATTTTCATCATCTTTTTTACTGCCTTCATCAATTATAAATTTATATCCATTCAAAGAAAACTTCATTGAAGTAGTTAAATCTAGATGTTTCAAAGTTGGTAATTCACCCTTCCATGGAATTAATAAACTATCAAGAGGAATATTATTATTGTCTTTATGATAAAAGCTATGAGTAAAACCTAAGTTAAACAAATCTGAACCTGAAAAATTTTTTAAACGCACTGAGGATTTTAAATCTGAAAGCTTATAATCTTCTTTTAGAGTATTATAATCCATTGTCATATTCCATGTCATAATATTAAGTTTTTTATAACTACCATTAACTGACTTGATTTTTCCTTGGAAAACATTATTAATAGTAAACCTAATAATTTGCTTCTCTCCAATTGGAGTTGCGCCAACATAAGAACCTGAAAAATAATCATATAAATCACCATCTACACTTTGTTGAAAATAATTATCACCACCAAATTTAGATTTTGAAAAATCTGGTTTATAATTCAAGCTGATACCAGGAGATATAACATGACGTAATGCATTTAATTTCCCAAGCTTTATTGGGAATAGACCATATATTTTTGATGAAAGTGATAACGACGATTCCCATAATAATCGACGTTTAAATCCTTGCACCTCACTAACTTGATTTGATATATCACTATAGCTTTTATAGTTAAGAATCCAATCTTCTCTAATAGAGGCACTTGGATTAAATGTTAGCCAACCAAACATATTTTGTGGTGCACTTATAATAGCATAATGTTTTACTCCGCCTTTCTTGATTTTTATAGTGTCTTCATTAGACCAATTTTGATCATCTTGCCTAATTAACATAAAATCCTTCCTACCATAACTAGATTTCAAAGAATATGAGGCTGCAAAACTATTATAAAACTTATCACCTGGACCAAATATTTTCCTCAAGCCTGAGTTAAAATTAATTTTAGGACCATCTTGAAATTTATATGATTTATAAATATTTTCATAAAGGGGTAATACATTAATCGGCCAATTATTTTCTATTGAAAGATCACGAAATTCATTAAATCCTATAGATAAGGAGCTAACTTTCCAATTCTTATTGTAGTTAAATGATGAATTTAAATTCTGCTTTAATCTATTATTAATGTCAACTTCATTTTGATTAAATACATCTCTGCTTGATATGTAGTTATATTGGATTGACATCCTCTGAGTAGGATCAAATTTTTGTGAATGAGTCCAGTTTAATGTCCAATTTTCAATTGTATTATATTTATTTAAAATATTGTATATATCATTATTAATTATTGTTCTTTTAAATGTTGAATTTAGAGTGCCTTGATATTGGAAATCATACCAATGAATACCATGGCGTTTTTTATAATTGGTAAATGATCTAAAATTAAATCCTTCTTTATCAAAAAAGTTAACCAACATTTTACTATCAAAATAATTATTTGGAGCAAAATAATAACCTAAATTTTTAAATCCAGTACCAATACTATTATAAGAATCAAATGAAGGCATAATCCATCCACTATGACGCTTACCTCCCTTATTTGGGAAAATTGCTAATGGAACTCCAATCACTGGTATATCATATACAAATAACCAAAGAGGCTTCGCTATTATTCTATCTCCCGGCAACATTTTCATTTTTTTACTACCTAAAAAGAAGTGCGGAGTATCTAACTCACATGAAGTATACATACTATGATTAACATGAAAAATATTAGGTTCATCTCTAAAAATTTCATTTCCATGGTAATAGCTCTCATTAAAATTTGTTTTGCCTTTATTAATTTTTCCTCGTTTACTAATTAAATCAAAATTCATTTTTTCACCGCTCATAGGGGATTCACCGTAAGACTCAATCATTGGATATTCATTTTTGTATAATGTTGCATTTAAAATATTAGTATCCCAATTAACCTCAATTTCACCTGAACTTAATCTTGTGCCTTGGTAATCAACAGATGCTTCTTGATTTAGATAACTTAACTTTTTTTCAATCAAATAATCAATTTTTTCAGCTTTATAAGTTATTATAGTATCAACTTTTGTATTATTTTTTTGAGGATTGAATTGACCACGAGCACCTCCAAAAACTTTAATTCTATCAATATTCCCATCTTTAAAGCTAAGCATAATAGAATCACCAGATGCTTCATTAGTACCCATAAGCAAACTATCATCTATCACATGATACTTGGTCTCTGCCATACCAAACAAATTAAGATTTATAATTTGATTATTAGCAAATTCAGCTTGCATATTTTTACTATTCATCTCATCTTGGAATAAAAATGACTTACTGGATGAATTTATCCTTGCATTAATTTTATTAAATGCAAAAGCATTTTCAGTTATATTAATCTCATTAATATTTGTATCTGAATATTGAATATTCATTATATATCCGAACAACCCTTTTCCATTATCTTCAATAGAACTATTACCAGTAAGAGACATTAATTCCTTATTATCATCATAAAAAATTTCAGTTGCATTAATTTTTCTGGTATCATCTATTATTTTTGTTGTTCCTAAGGACCTAAATGAAGACCCTCTGTAGCCGGATGATTTC
>CEOQ01024323.1_pt1 | contig 12338 bp, 9 predicted proteins | sample 361351 | NCBI WGS metagenome assembly CEOQ01 (sample SAMEA2619907, study PRJEB7988) | marine metagenome | biome: marine biome (ENVO:00000447); feature: deep chlorophyll maximum layer (ENVO:xxxxxxxx); material: "saline water (ENVO:00002010), including plankton (ENVO:xxxxxxxx)" | depth 60 m | reverse complement strand
TGGCCCTGCAGGGTCTCGGAGAGCGCTTGCTTCACTCGCTCGAGCGGTTCGTGAAGGTCGGAATCAGCCGAAATCTGCGCCGCACCCTGGTGCAAAGCGGTGATGTCGTTTTGGTGTGCGGTGTGTATGGAAAGGATCCGCTGGCCCATCCGGACTCGTCCCAGCGGCGGGGCCTGGTCGGCGGCTTCCGGAACCTCCGGCGATTCTTCCACCCTCGCCATCGGAATCGTTATGTGGTTTCTGAGGTCGAGGATGGCGTCGTGGTCGGTGACCAGGAGGTCGGGTGGGCTGCCGAGCCGGTCGAGGAGGGCGCGACCCATTAATTCACCAAGCAAAAAAGGGCGAAGAGTGTTTCCGTACAAGAGTTTCTGCGCACGAGTCGGACGGACTGGGCTGGTGCATTGGAATTCCAGCGGTCGACCGTAGCGGTTGGTGACGAGCAGGCCAGCGACGAACGCCCCGTCGTCGGTTTCCAGGGCCGCGAGAAAACCGAGTCGGAAAGTGCGAGAATCAATTGCTGGTTCGCTCATCGGATGGGCTTCTGGGATGCGGGAACTCGCGTGGGGACGTCTGTGCCCACTTACTAATTGTCGGCGGTTGGAAAAGGCCACTTGAGGCGTTCGGAGGAGTCGGAGGGACTGTACAATCGTGTGTGTTGTCTGCCGGGCTGCAATTTACAGTGAGACGAGTGCGGAGCGATTCGATGGTATTTCCCGAAGATCGTCCACGAGCCGAATTGAGTGAGATTCAGCAACGACGTCTTCAAAACCTCGTCGGTGGGTTGGGGGGAAATCAATTCTGGAAAACGCGATTGGCGGAGGCTGGCTGGCCGGACCTGGCCCAATTGGGTAAACGACTGGAAGACCTTTCGTTTTTGGCGGAACTTCCGACGTGCGGCAAACAGGATCTGGTTGCCGATCAGGACCTTAATCCGCCCTACGGCAGTAATCTCAGTGAACCGTTGGAACGGTACACTCGGCTACATCGGACATCCGGAACCACCGGTCGACCGTTGCGGTGGCTCGACACCGGGGCAGCATGGTCAAATATTCTCGAGGCGTGGGCACAGATCTTCCGTGTTGCCGGCGTTGTCGAAACGGATCGATTTGCGTTTCCGTTTTCTTTCGGCCCATTCATCGGGTTTTGGGCGGCGTTCGAAGGCGCCGCCGCGGCAGGACACCTGTGCTTGCCGGGAGGGGGAATGAGCAGTGCAGCCAGATTGCGGATGATCGAGGACAATCATGCGACGGTGGTTTGTTGCACCCCGACCTATGCTTTGCGTCTGAGTGAAGTGGCCGAAGAAGAGGGGTTTGATCTCCGCGGAGGGCCAGTGCGGCTTTTGATCGTCGCCGGCGAACCCGGTGGTAGTGTTCCAGGCGTTCGTGAAAGCATCCAGGCGGCGTGGGGTGCACGGGTTGTCGACCACTGGGGAATGACGGAACTCGGACCGTTGGCCGTTGAGTGCGAAAGTTCTCCCGGGGGAATGCATGTGCTGGAAACCGAATGCATTGCTGAAATCGTCGTTCAAGAGACGTTCAAGCCGGTTCCCGTTGGAGAACAGGGGGAGTTGGTGATCACGACCCTTCGGCGAATCGGAAGTCCCGTGCTTCGGTACCGGACGGGGGACCTGGTGGCGGTGGATCCCGAACCATGTGGATGTGGACGGGCGCTGTTGCGGTTGAAAGGTGGAATCCTGGGGCGAGCCGACGACATGCTTACGATCCGCGGAAACAACGTGTTTCCATCCAGCATTGAAGCGGTCATCCGTGGTGTCTCTGGTGTTGCTGAGTTCCGTGTCGTGACGCGGCGCGAGGGCGCGATGGACCAGTTGCAGGTTGATGTCGAACCACTTCAGGGGGCGGATGCCTCGGAAGTCGTGAGTGGGGTTGTGGCGGCAATTCGACAGACGTTCAATTTCGGCGCGGCAGTGGATGCGGTTGCTCCCGGGGAGTTGCCGCGATTTGAAATGAAAGGCCGAAGGTTCGTGCGGGAATAAACTGTTGGGGTCACGAACGCGGAATGTCCCTTCCGTGTGGGTCAGTGTCCGGCGAGTCGAGTTCGCGGGCGAGTTGATCTCGCAGTTCGGGGTCGAGGAAGTGTTCGACTCGGTGCGCTGCGTCGTGGAGATGGTCGCCCGGGACATCGAAATGGCGGGCCATGTAGGTCTCCCAAAGACGGTGCGCTCGCACGAGTTGCCTGGCCTCGGATTTTCCCTTGTCGGTGAGATGCGGTTCGGAGACTGTCCCCCCGACGAATCCTTTTCGCCGCAAGTTCCACGCGGCAGCGCGATAAGTGGCCGAACGTCTCCCGGCGGCCAGGAGAGGCGTGGTGGCCGATTTCGTTTCATCCTGGCGATAGAGTGCGCCAAGAATATCTTCGGCTGCGATTCGGAGAGCCAGCCGCAATTGAAGTGTCGTCCGGACGATGATCCCGTGTCGAGGCCCGAGCAGCATGGCGAGAACAAAAAGTACGCCGGTGGCGACGGCCTGCATTCCCGAAGTGCTAGCATCGAGAGTCGATACGTCGACGCCTTCAAAAAGCGGACTCGCGGCAAAACGCGACGTGAGAACGGGTGGCAGGACGAGGGCCATCGCGTGACCCAGGACTGCGCTCAGGGAGGCACTCACGGCAGCCAGGATCAGCATGACCCAGAGGCGGTCAGTGAGCAGGTGGGCGGTGGCCGGGGGTACGATAAGCATTGCCACGACCAGTATATTTCCAACACTTTCAAAAGCGGCTACAGCGGTCACTGCGGTGACGGCCATCAAAACGTAATGGATGACAGTCGCGTTGATCCCAAGAGACGTGGCCAACGCGGGATCAAACGTGCTTATGCGAAGTTCTTTGAAGAAACAGACAACGAGAAACGCGTTCATAAGTAGTGCTGCACCACCGATCCAGGCGGCACGGGGGATGTGGCCAGGGCCAGCCCACACGGTTTCAATGTTTCCATAGAGGACACAGTCCGGGTCGATATGCACTGAGTCAGCGACAAGTCGAATCATCAGCAAGCCAAGTGCAAAGAGCGACGTGTACACCACGCCGAGTGCAGCAGAGTTTTCGACACGCCCCTGTCGTTGAATCCATTCAGTGAGAATTGCCGTGGCGGCACCGGTCACGATGGCTCCGGTGAACATCATCGCGTAACTGGTGGCATCAAAGGCCGTCCGGGAATCGGTTGAGCCGTCGCCGAACCACCCCAGCGATTCAAAATATTGTCGCAGAAGGAAGGCGGCGACGATCCCTGGGAGGACAGTGTGGGTCAGCGCGTCGCCGATCATGCTTTGTCGCCGCAAGACAAGGAAGCACCCGGGGATCGAACAGGCCATGGCCGCGAGGGCCGCCGTGATTACGATCCAGGTGTCCAGTTCGAACCAGCCGCTGATCAAATGGCTTCCGAAACTGGTCAGCAGGTCTGTTGCTCTTTGCATGGGTGAGGCGTTTAGGCGTTGGTGTCGAGAGGGTGTGGGCTGGGTGGCATGTCCATTTGCGGATAACGGTTTCTGACGGTTTCGAGAAGTTCTGCGACAAGATCCGCATCAAGAACGTGTTCTGTGAGGTCGGCGTCACGGTCGACGTGGGTTGTCGCGATGTCTGCATGAAGGATCAGGTAGGTTTCCCAGAGTCGGTGGTTCTTTGCGACCTGCCGCGCAGCGGTTGCCCCGTGATCAGTCAACCGCCACCCGTTGCCGGCTTTGGTGAGTGAGCCGTTTGAAACGGCAGTTCGGAGAAGCCTGTCCACCCGGGGTGAAGACCAACTGCGACGCGCGAGGATTTCAGCGTGGGTTATCACGTGGTGGCAGAGGGGGTCTTCGTGGCGAGTGGGGTCGCTGTCGGCAAGGCGAGGTTCGAGGATCTCGTAGATCGCGCGTGACAGGTCGTGCCGGCCTGCGAGACGTCGCGAAGTTCTCCGTGCCAGCCACCTCGGCAAAAGGCCCCGCCGGGTTCCCAGGAGAAGGCTGCCCCCAAAACACAACGAGCCGACCAGTACGATGACGGCACCTGCCGAAAAACGGGAGAAGAGGGAACTGACAACACCTCCGAGCCACGCTGACGCTCCGCCGCAGAGGGCTGCGATGATGGTCATCGGCCCCAGGCGTTCCGTCCAAAAACGTGCGGCAGCGGCCGGGATAATCAACATGGCCACCACCAGTAACAATCCAACACTCTGAAGGCCGATGATTGACATGGTGACAACCAACCCCATGAGCGCGAGATCGAGACCGACGGTTGGCCACCCCTGGCTGCGACCGAATTCCTCGTCGAAACACAGGAGTCCAAATTCTTTGAAAAACAAAAGCGAAACAAAAACAACGACGGTTGAGGATGTCGCAATCCAACGGACATCGGCAGCGGACATCGCTGCGGTTTGTCCATAAATGAATCGCTGCAGACCTGCAATCTGACCCGTGGGCAGTTTTTGAATCACGGTGAACAACGCGATGCCGGCGCCAAAGAAGACGCTGAGAACGATGGCCAACGCGGCGTCTTCTTTGATGCGGCTGAAACGGGTGATGGTCATTGTGCACAAGACGCCAAGGAGGCCAGCCGCCAGAGCGCCAAGCATAAGGCTTGGCAGGGAACGACCGGTGCCGGGTTGGATGAGTTCGGCCGCCAGGAAGGCCAGGGCAATTCCCGGCAATGAGGCGTGGCTGACGACGTCACCGATCAGTGATCGCCGCCGCAGCAGCATGAACGTGCCCACCGTGCCTGCGCCTATGCCCAGCAGGGTGGTTCCTAGAAGCACAAGCCGGGTGTTGTATTGTTTCAGGAGTAGTGTGTCCTGAACCTTGGACCAACAGGGCCAGCGGTGGGGACTGTGGTCGGAGGCGTTTGCAGACGAAACAAGGCCGGTCGGTGCCTGCCGAGGGGCGGCAACGCAGGATTCCGGAAGAGGCTGCAGCCAAAACAGTGAGAAGAGCAGGAGGCGGGGCAGTTGCCGGAGAAGACAACCGGGCCGGTCAGCCAGCCAGCCTCGAGTGTGTGGTCCTGTCATGAGCGAGGAGGCTCGAGCGTCATGCGGTGACCGACCTGGTCGAGAATCGCAAGTTTTCCTCCATAGGTGGTCCGAAGGTTTTCGGGAGTGAAAACGTCGGAAACCGGCCCGGTCGCGACAAGTCGCATGTTGAGTAGAAGAACATTGTCGAAGTATTCGGGGACGGTCTGCAGGTCGTGGTGGACGACCAGTGCCGTTTTTCCGGATTCTCGAAGTTCGTGAAGCACCTCGACGATCGTCCGTTCGGTCGCCGCGTCGACACCGATGAAAGGTTCGTCCATCAGGTACAAGTCGGCCTGTTGCGCTAGAGCACGTGCCAGAAACACGCGTTGCTGTTGGCCGCCGGAAAGTTGGCTGATCTGGCGTTTGGCATAATCGGACATGCCGACGCGGTCGAGATAGTCCATCGCCTCGCTGCGATGGCGTCGGCCGACCGGACGGAGCCATCCAATTTGCTTGTACAACCCCATCGCCACCACATCGAGTGCGTTTACGGGGAAATCCCAGTCGACGCTGCCTCGCTGCGGAACATATCCAACACGGTGTCGAACGGTGTGGTAAGGGCATCCGAAAAAATGGACGTCACCGGAAACTCGCGGGATCAAATCAACGGCAGCCTTGATCAGGGTCGTCTTCCCGGAACCATTGGGGCCGACTATCGCGGTGAGTTTTCCTGGGGAAGCATCGTAATCGATGTCCCACAACACCGGCCGACGGTGGTACGCGACGGTCATGTCGTGTATCGCCAGCGGAGCTGTCTTTGGATGGGCCGCCGGCGAAACCGGATCCCCCGAAGACGATGCGGGTGATGGGGGCGGGAGAGACGTCACGGGATAGTGCTCTCTGGTGCCTCCCGGGTTTCCAACTGCGGCTTCAGCTTTCCGTGCTTTCCAGTTTCAGGTGCAGTGCCGCCGAGAGCCCGGGTGATTGTGGTGGCGTTGTGATCCATCATGCCCAGGTAGGTGCCGGTGTAACTGCCTGGTGCTCCCATGGCGTCAGAAAACAATTTGCCGCCAATGCGGACATCCCAATTGGCTTGCTTGCAGCCTTCGACTATCGCCGTGATGTTCTTGGGGTTCACGCTGGATTCGACGAAGATCGCCGCAATTTTCCGCTCGGTGATGAAAGAGACCAACTGGTTGATGTCGTCAACGGCGGCCTCAGAATCGGTGGAAATGCCCTGGACACTTCGCGTCGGAATCTTGTACGCGCGGGAAAAATAGCCAAAGGCGTCGTGAGCCGTGACAAGCCAGCGTCGCTTTTTGGGAATGGTGCTGATTGACTGCCGGACGTAATCGTCCATTTCGGCCAGTTGCAACTGGTAATCGTCGGCTCGACGCCTGTAGTCGTCCGCATGTTCAGGATCGTGTGCGGCCATGGCATCGGCAACAACATCCACGCACTGGCTCCAGGCAGTGATGTCCATCCAGACGTGGGGGTCAAAATGCCCCTCGAATTCCGGGGGGTGCAAGAGAAATGGCTCTCCGAGTTTATGGGTCACAGCATGGACTGGCTTTCCGGTTCTTCTGACACTGGCAAATGTGTCCTCGAGACGGCCTTCGAGTTTTAATCCCGAGAAGAAAACGAGGTCGGCGCCGAGCAGCATGCTCTGATCGTTGCGAGTCGGTTTGTAGAGATGCGGGTCAACACCTTCTCCCATCAATCCCCGGACGTTTCCGCGGTCACCGGATACGACCGAAACGATATCGGTCACCATGCCGCAAGTTGTCACGATGTCGTATTGAGTCGGTGTTGTTGCGGAATTGGTGGAACTGCCGGTTGGGCCGGAATCCACACCGCAACCGCTGATCACGAAAAGGATCACCAGTGTCCAGAGGGCTGGTCGAGTTGACATGTGGGTGCGGTGCACGATGATTTGTTGGCACTCAACTTCACGATTGGTGAAGAATCTGCCGTTTTCCAGTTTGAACGTCGAAGTCACCAGAGGTTTTGATTAGTCAAAACCTTGGGTGGAGTCAAGGCACTCGGGGAAAGAGAATGTCCGAGGCAATCGCGAGTCACGACTTTTCGAGCGGATCACTCGAGGATGCGTTGTCCTTCCTAAAACGGATCCGGTCAGAGTTGAGCATTCCCCGGAAGGTCCATGTTTGGCCGGACAAGTTTGCTGTCTTTGATGTCAACGGCGACTCTTTCGAGATCCGTGGCGTGGGTTACGAATCGGCGGAAATTACTGAACTGCTGGATGCGGTCAATGCCGTTTACAGGAAAGACAGCATCCACGAACCGTTCGGACGGGAGTTCAAAGAATTTCCGACTGGCAAGCGATACGCGTGGGGTGTGGACCGGGTGATGTAGGACTGGTTAGCCGGGGCCTTGCCCATAGATGTGCTGGATCGGTGTTTTGTGGCCCCAGGTGATGTCGTCAACGGTGACATCGAACGCGTTGGCAACTTTCGCTCGCTCGTCCGGTGACGGAGTCCATCGTCCAAGCAGGATGGCCAGGAGACGTTGATCTTCAAGCCCGGTTTTATCGGCCAGTTGATCAATCGTGAGACCTGCCGACTCACACAATTCGGCCACGCTACGGGTGCCCATTCAAATCTCCTCCGGGAGGCCAAATTGACGGTAACGGACGTTACGGGGGTCCATCGTGTGTCCCCAACTGATCGAACCAGGTTCGATGTCCAGTGAATCCGCAATCCGTTTGCGATCAGCGGCCGATGGAGTCCAACGTCCTAGTGCGATGGCTTCGGCGCGGTCGAACGACAAACCGGTCTTTTCGGAAAAGTCTTCGACCGTCAGTTGAAGTTGATCAAGGACTACGTCGATCGTGGCAACACGTGGCGGCATGGCTTTGGCTAAGAGAGGGTGGATTGAAGTTGAGCGGATTGTGATAACGTGGTTGGCGTTGGGCAAGGCAATTCACCAAAGGAGGACGCGGAAACTCCGCTTTAAAACAACAAGGATTGCCGCAAATGGAGGCATCTGTCATAATGCATTTTTCCGGAGGTTTACAGCACTTTTGTGTGATGTACCAAGGGACAAACCAGTTTCTGCAGGTGGCATTTCGATGGCGACGGGAACTCTTGACGGCACCCAAACACCGGCTTCGGAGAATCCGGAACAAAAGTTTCAGTACCCGGGTATTCCGGTGACCTGTGATGGGGCCGAAGCGGTTGTCTGGGTCGAAACCCGAGTGTGCCAGGGGTCAGGAGCCTTTCCGATCACCAGTTCGACCACCATGGGCAGCGGTTTCAACGCGGCAGTGCAGAATGGGTTGAAAAACCTGTGGGATGACGATCTGGTGTTCGTCGAGCCAGAAAGTGAGCACTCTTCCGCAACGTTTTGTGAAGGATTTGCCGCATCTGGAGGGCGGGTGACCAACTTCACGTCGGGCCAGGGCTTGGTCCTGATGAAGGAGGTCCTTTACACGATCGCGGGCAAGCGACTGGGCCTGGTGTTCAACATCGGTGCCCGGGCACTGACGAGCCACAGCTTGAACGTCCACGCAGGACACGACGACGTGATGGCGGTGGCCGACTGCAACTGGGGAATCCTGTTTGCCCGAAACGCGCAGGAGGCGGGCGACTTGTGCCTGATTTCCCGGCGTGCGGCCGAGGCTTCACAGGTTCCATTCATGAATGTCCAGGACGGTTTTCTGACAACTCACACGGTCGAAAGTGTGTTGCTGCCGGAGCCGGAATTCATGAAAGAGTACATCGGCAAGCCGGAGGAGCGTTTGAACAACCTGATGGATCCGGACAACCCTCTGATGTCGGGGGTTGTTCAGAACCAGGACTCCTACATGAAGGGCAAAATTGCCCAACGTTGGTATTACGACACGGTTGAAGAACACCTGCAGGACGCGTTCGACGAGTTCCATGCCAAGACTGGTCGAAAATACGGTTTTCTGGACGCCTACCGGTGTGAGGATGCCGAGTACATCCTCGTGGGCATCGGTTCGTACATGGAAACGGCCCAAACCACGGTGGATTATTTGCGCGACGTGAAGGGAATCAAGGCGGGGTGTCTGAACGTGTATTGCTTCCGGCCATTCCCGGCGAGGCAGTTGGTAAATGCTCTGAAAGATTGCGTGGCGTTTTCGATTATTGAGAGAATGGATGATCCGCTCTCGACCACCGGAAATCACTTGACCCGTGAAATCAAGGCGGCGTTTTGCGACGCGATGGCCGGTCAGATGGGCCATGAGAAGATCGAGAGTGCACCACGGATCTATCACGGAGCGGCGGGATTGGGAAGCCGTGACGTTCGACCTGGCGACGTCAACGCGATCTTCGACAACATGATCAACGACGGGCAGGACTTTTTCGTGCTGGGGATTCAGCATGCCCTGGCACTCGAAAACACCGATGATCCGGACCTGCGTCCCTCGGGGGCCTTTTCAATGCGGGGTCACTCGGTTGGAGGGTTTGGGTCGGTGACCTCCAACAAGGTGATCGCAACGATTGCTGGCCAAGTGTTTGGCAAGGACGTGCAGGCCTATCCGAAATATGGATCTGAGAAAAAGGGGCTGCCCACCACCTATTATTTGACGATTGCGGATTCGCACATTTTCTCACACAGCGAATTGGAATACGTCAATCTTGTGGTGCTCAACGACACAACCGCGCTGGACAGTGGCCATCCGTTGAAGGGGATGGTCGATAACGGTGCGATCTTCATGCAGAGTGCATTTTCGGATCCGGCCGATGTCTGGACGAGGATCCCCGAGCATCAGAAGGACGTGATTCGCAAGGGCAAACTCAAAGTCTATTTTGCCGACATGGTGAATATCGCCCGTGAGGTGGCGTCGGTGGCCGATCTGGAGATGCGAATGCAAGGAATCGTCCTTCTGGGCGTTTTCCTGAAATTGACTCCTTATGCGCAGGACAGCGGGATGGGCGATGAGGAGGTCTACGAAGGCGTGGAGACGGCTTTGAGGAAGTACTTTGGCAAACGTGGCGAGCAGGTGGTGCAGGACAATCTGACGTGCGTCAAACGCGGTTACAGTGAGATGCAGGAAATTCCCCAAGAGTTGATCCAGGGCAGCAACGGCGCCGCCTGAATCAACAACCAAAAGGCTGGGCCGGGGCGGCGTGTTGTGATGCTCCCCGCCGGGCCAATCTCCCGCGGCAATGCCGCGCGGTTTGAGTCGAGGATAGGAAAAATGGCAACAGCCCACGGCGAAACATCGATCAACGACGCCAACGCACGGGATCCGTTCAACAACAACAGTTACGGGACGCTCGTGGACAAGGAGTTCATTCCTGTCGACCTGCCGGTTCTGGACGTTGACGATTTCAATGAGCGAATCATCAAGGGCTACGAGGATGGTGTGGCCGAGAAAAGTCTTCCGGCTGACCTGTCGGTTGCTCGGTCGATTATCCCTGCTGGAACCGCGACGCTCAGAGATTTCAGCTACGTGGCACCGGAAATTCCTATCTATATCACGGAGAACTGCACGGGGTGCATGGACTGCGTGACCGAGTGTCCAGACACGGCAATTCTGGGCAAGGTTCTTGCCGAGAGTGATCTCAATAAGGAACTGGAAAAGATTGAGGATGCGGACGACAGGGGCATGTTCGAAGCCCAGTGGTCCAAAACCCGCAAGTACTACGACGGACCACAAAAGAAGGGCAAGGAAGGGGGACGGTTCTCGATCCTCATCGACCCCAGCAAATGCAAGGGGTGCGCCGAATGTGTCACGGTCTGCGACGATCGGGCATTGAAGATGGTTCCGAAATCCGAAGAGTTGATGACGTCGATCCGCAAGTCGCATCGCTTGTTCAAGGACGTCGGTCCGTCGGATGATTCGTACGTCAACGACAACGTGCTGATCGACATGATGCTGAAGGAAGACTCCTTCATGTATGTCGGCGGGGCCGGAAGTTGTGCCGGTTGTGGTGAAGGAACCGCGTTGCGGATGATGTGTGCGGCAACCGGCGTCACATACGGAGATCGTTGGGGAATTGTAGCGGCGACGGGCTGCAATACGGTGTACACGTCGACGTACCCGTACAACCCGTACCTGGTTCCGTGGACGAATTCACTCTTTGAAAATGCTCCGGCTGATGCGATGGGGGTTCGGGCACGTTGGGATCAATTGGGGTGGGATGACCATCCGTTGTGGTGCATCGGTGGTGACGGCGCGATGTTTGATATTGGTTTTCAGTCGCTTTCGCGGCTGCTCGCGTCCGGTATGAATGTCAACGTCTTTGTCCTCGACACCCAGGTGTATTCCAACACAGGTGGGCAAGCATCCACCAGTACATACACCGGCCAAAACACCAAGATGAGTGTCCATGGAAAGGCCATTGGCGGAAAACAGGAACTTCGGAAGGAAATTGCTCAAATCGCGATGATGCACCCGCGGACTTTCGTAGCACAGACGACATGTGCCCACGTGAATCACTTCTACAAGTCGGTTCTCCGAGCAATGGAGTTTGACGGTCCGTCACTGATCAACTGCTACACCACTTGCCAGCCCGAACACGGTGTGGCTGACAACATGGCAATGGACCAAGCAAAAATGGCGGTCGATACGCGCGCGTTTCCACTGCTGGTCCACGATCCTGACAAGGGGGACAGCCTGCGGGAGCGGCTAAGCCTGCAGGGGAATCCGTCCATGAAAGAAGACTGGTGGAAAAACCCGAAATCGGGCGAAACAGTCGACTTCATCGATTTTTGTCGCAGCGAAGGGCGCTTCGCTAAACATTTTGATCGAGATGGAAACCCCTCTGAGACCCTGCTCCGGGCGCAAGACGATCGGCTTGGAAATTGGCGCCTGCTCCAGGAATTGGCAGGCCTACGCTAGGTTCGGCGGTTCTGGGAAAGAGACGCGACAATGACCGGCGTAGAACCGCGACGTGTTCCGCTGGTCGTGTTGGGCGGTGGACCGGGAGGCTACCCGTGTGCATTCGCGGCGGCAGATGCCGGTCTCGATGTCGTCGTCGTGGACGATGCGGACGCTCCCGGCGGCACGTGTCTGCGAAATGGGTGTATCCCGTCAAAGGCATTGCTGCACATCTCTCGTGTGATTACGGAGGCCGCTGATGCCAGGGAGGCTGGTGTCACATTTTCCGATCCGATCGTCGATCTTGATCGATTGCGAGACTGGAAAAATGAGGTGGTGGCGGGGCTGGCCGGCGGAGTGAGCCAGTTGGCCTCTGCGAGGAAGATTGAATGGATCTCGGCAAAGGGGAAGCTACTGGATGAACACACCCTTTCATTGACGACCAAAAGTGGTGATCAAAGCCTCCTGAAATTTGACCGGTTGGTTGTCGCAACCGGAGCAAGGCCCGCATGGCCGGAACAGTTTCCACGTGATACGCACCTCCTGATGGATTCAACGGCTGCACTGGAACTTCCTTTTGTTCCCGCT
>CEOQ01096021.1_pt1 | contig 12341 bp, 8 predicted proteins | sample 361351 | NCBI WGS metagenome assembly CEOQ01 (sample SAMEA2619907, study PRJEB7988) | marine metagenome | biome: marine biome (ENVO:00000447); feature: deep chlorophyll maximum layer (ENVO:xxxxxxxx); material: "saline water (ENVO:00002010), including plankton (ENVO:xxxxxxxx)" | depth 60 m | reverse complement strand
AGGCTTGAACCAAGGAAGAGGTGACTTCCAAGCACCTGCTGCTTGGTCATACTCAATCTCATCAGCTGCATAGGCATGATCAGGTGATATAGGATCAGGACGCTCGTAATGAACTGTGTCATCACCAGCAACTTTAAATTCTTTCTGAGGATAACCAGCTGCTTTACCAGTATCTTTACCGAAATAAATTGCTCCGATGATCGCTTCCTCATCAGTAGGAGAATTCATATCGATCAAAACTGCAATTTCATCAACACCAGCACGTATGTTAGCATGCTCTGTATCTTCAGCAGTAGGAGGTCTATTGAATGCGATGCAAGACTGAGAAGGAAGTAACTTACCACTTGCTTTATCGACAAACACAAACATCCAACGTGGACCTTCGTATGTCCAACTAGCAGTAAGACCTAGTGCATCCGTTTGCGCCAAGTAATCATCTGGCACTTTATAAGTGAATGTTTTTGAGAAAGCCATAACCTTAGTTTACCTATACCTTGTTATTTATACAATTTGATTAGTTTTCGTCGTACTTGTAATTGATACGGATCATACCAGAAGTACCATTTTGACCGTAGCAGCATCCACCACCACAAGTCCATCCAGAAGGACCACCAACACCAGGAACGAAGTTGTGATCAGAGAATGATCCACCCCATCCTAATTGTGCAGTTGCCCAATGCTGTAAACAATAACCACATCCACTGTTTTCACATTGGATACCAGTCAACCATCCACCCTTACCATTAACTAATCCAGCAGGATAAGGAACGTGTTGCTTATTATAGCAATGCTGATTATAACAGAAGAGATAAGCAGCACCAGGAACACCGTATGCTCCACCGTCTGCACCACAGTAAGTTGCACAGCAACCACCAGGACAACTACTCATACACTGGTTTCTCCATGTGCAGCAGCATAGGAAGCAGCATGAGCATCCTCCTCCACCACCTTTAGCACAGAAGTTACTTAAGTTAGCACCAGTAATGTAAGTTGATCCACCAACATTACCACACTGTGAACCAGTTCTACCACATCCAGGAGTACCAATGTGTATATCATAAACACAGTTTGCAATTGTGTTCTTATCACATTGAATACGTTTCCAAGCGTATGCACCTGAACCAGCAGGAATACCACGTGAGCAGCAGCATGAAGATCCACCGCCTCCACCAGCACCCCATAATTCAAAGATGACATCACAAACGCCAGTAGGAACACACCATTGAGGATATCTGTAGTAGTTGTAACTTGTAGAAAATTCACTACAAGTAGATCCACAAGCACCTACAATATAATGTACGCAATAACCTTCAGCAGGTAATCGTGCAAGTTTTGTAGTAGCGTCAGGAGCAGAAAGTCCTTCTAACGAATCTGACGTGACGAATCCTAATAGATCTCGTAAATTAGTGTTTGGCATTCTTAAGTTCCTCTATCCTCTTATTTAGTTAAAGTAGTACCAAGCGCAGTCTTCGTTCGAAGTATCTGACTTTAACCAGCAGGAGCAGTAAGTGATTCTAATTAGACCACCGCCTCCACGCCATCCGTAACAGCATCCACCGCCACAAGCAGTAGCAGAAGGTGAACCAACACCAGGAAGACCTGGACCACCGTTACAGTTAATATTGTACGCCCAAGGAGTTGTACCTGTGCAATACATGTATTGATGGATACATGCATTACCCTGATAGTTCTGAGTAATATATCCACCTAAGTTAGAAATCAAACCAGCAGGATAAGGCATCATACCTTTAGACCAGCAGTTATTACCATCACAAGCATTATAAAAGAATCCAGGTTTACCCTTGATCATGCAATCTCCACCGTAGGAACATGCACCATCACTATGGAGGTTCCATCCACCACATCCACCCCAAGAAACTTTATCTTGGCATCTATATGTTGAGTTCCAGAATGCCCAGCAGCATGTCTTACCAGGAAGTCCACCATCAGCACAGAGGTTACTTAAGTTGCAACCACCAACCCATGTCTTACATCCTCTGATACCACAGCAGCATCTAGAGCAACAAGTTGTTGATGCAACGCAAAGTTGATAACACCAACCACCTTGTATTTGAGGATACTCTAGAGTCTTACGTACATATCCACCAGCACCACCAGGCATGCCTTGCATACAGCAGCAAGCACCACCGCCTGAACCGCCACCACCCCACAACTCGAAGGTTGCTTGAGTAGTTCCACAAGGTACGCACCAATACTGAATACAGTAGTTTCTGTAATTATTGTTACAGTTTCCATCGTTACAATAAGGGTGGAATAAGAACACCCTACCTTCATGGTTTCTTTCTAGTGCCGTATTTTCTGCAATCGTTTCATCGATTGTTGAGGCAAATTCTCTGCCTAATAGTTCTCGTAAATTCATTGTACTCTTATATCTCCTATTAGGTCTTGCAGTATAATGTTACTCTCACGAGACCGTGAGCACCCTCAGAGGAGCAGCAGCAACCGCCACCAAACACCTGAGCAGATGTACCACCAGAACCAGGAACACCGTTTCTCCAACAGTCTCCAGATAGTCCACCATTGTTACCACTCATCCATAATGTCTGTCTCCTACCACAAGATGCCATATCAGGTTTTCTTGCAGCATTAACAACACCATAACGAGCACCAAACATAGGAGGGTTAGGATGATAATCCTTCTTCATGCACCAGTTACCGCAACCAGGGTTGCAATCATAGTGAATGTATGGTGAAAGACCGTTCCAGTACCACTTACCAGCTTTCTCACAGCAATCCATTGCATCGCTGCTCTTAAGGTCATAATGCTCATACTGTCCTCTACAACAAGCAGGACCACATTGGTGTATCCTTGTCCTACAAGCGAAGTATGAATCAACCCAGTGACAGCAGTTCCAACCGTGACAACCACCACACGCACAGAAGTCACTCAATCCAGGACCACTAATATATGACTTACATCCGTCATAACCACCTCTAGATGGGTGACGACATGTACCACCTGCTACACAGATGTCATAACAGCATCCATCTAATTGAGAAACACCTTGAATGGCAGCACAAACAGTACATGATTGATACTGTCCAGAGAATCCATTCCAAGCGATTGAACAGCAGCATGTACCTGAGCCACCTCCTCCACCGCCCCAGAGTTCGAACTTAACCTTACAAATGCAGCAAGCAGGAACGCACCATCTTATACGCTGCCAGTCATAGTTGTAAGAACTACCGAACTCCCAACAGTGGTTGCCTCTGTAATATAGTTGATGTTGCCCACCACCCATGTAAGTCTGAATAGGGACTACATTGGTATCAGGTACATCTAATAAATCTCGTAAACTTGACATTTCGGCTACCCGTTATTTTTGTTAGTTGGACAGTATGGACCATCCGTAAGCAGAGCCTGTATAGATCAGTTCAAGTGAAGCATTCTTAATGTCGAAATCTAAGTTTTCTGCTAAGTTAGCAATTTTGTGACCGTTGCGATCAACTGTTACTTTATTAGTGTCACAATTTCCAGCAGCATCAATTAAATTGATACGGTCACCAATCTTACCATTTGCAGGTAAAGTAATGGTAAAAGCTGATCCTGTTGTGTCAAGTAATAATATTTGCCCAGATAAAACTGAATGAGCAGATGTAACTGCTATGGTTTCTCTAGTGTCAGATACTGGTGTTAGGTTGCGTCCCATTTTTCTAATATCTCCGTGTGTTTCTATTTATTAATTAGGCTGTTGTTTCTTCAACGCCGTAAGCAGAGATACTTACGCCAGTTGTATCTGAGAAGGCAACAAGTTTCTTGCCAGTTTGCATGGCGAATCCAGTTCTTTCAAGAACTCCATTTCCTCCAATCTCAGCATTGTACTCAACGTATTCAGCAGCAGTTGGTGTATCAGCAGCCGCAATAGCGACTCGTACATCAACAGCAGTTGCATTAGTGTTGACAATGTTGAAGTTACAATATGCTACTGTATTTGCAGGTACAGTATATATTGTTGTTAATGTGTTTGCGGCTAGGGATGCTTGAGTCCCCAAAATTCCAGAAGCCATTTATCTATTCTCCGTGTAGCAGATGTAGTGGTTATATGATATTTATAAAGTGGGGGATCAAACTGACCCTGCCCAGAAGACGTATCCTTTAGTAGTACGTGTTGTATCGACGTATGTCTTAACAGCACGTTGAGTAGGAACTTTTTGGTTTGAGTTAGCAGAAAGAGTAACATCAGAAGAGAATTCTGTGATACTTTCACCCAACTGAGCACCAATAGAACCCAATCTCAAGGATGACAGACCAGATAGGTCGAAGGATGATGCGTTCAATGTAGTTGAACCAGTTGCCTGATTGACCTTGAAGTAACGTCCAACAGTGAAGTTACCGTCTTGGTCTGTTGATACAAAGAATACACGTCCTGGGAAGTCCTCAGTAACTTCATTACCTGGTGCTGGATCCACTAGTGGATCTCCAGGCCAGTTAGTTTGTATTTTGTTTCCTGTACCTAAGTCTAGGAAGTCATGACCAGTTAGACGAACCTGACTATAACCATATCTGATCTTGTAGTCTTGTCCATCGAATGTTCTTGTAGGTTTCTCAGCAGCAAGAACAACTAATGCAGTACCAGTTGTATCTGTCTGTGATTGTGTCACCTGCATGAACTCATTATCAATCTTGATGTAGTCGTTGATATTGAAACCAGATGCATCAGTGATACGAACATCTGTTTGAGAGCTTGTGATGTCTCTCAAAGTATCTGTCTGATCGACAACTTTAATTTCAATAGAACGAACTGACTCACCATTGTTATGAGCAGTAGCATTAGTTCCTTCAACTCCACGAGTAACATCCATAGATGTTGCTGTTGGGAAAGAAGTAATACCCATCATCTCATCACCAATGATTAAGTATGCTCCAATTGAGAATCCACTAATTGTATTAACGTAGATAGTAGAATCTGAAGCACTGTTAACAGCAGAACTCAAGTTAGTTGCACCACCGTACTGATATCTAGTGATTAACTCTAGACCTAAGTGACTAGCAGCAGCACTACCTAACAGTCCTCTAGTAACAGTCAAGTTACCTCTTCCAGCAGGAGCAGTATAGGAAGAGTTAGCAATAACGAATGTGAATGGTTCTTCACCAAGTCCACCAGCACCTGTAACGAATTCCATCGAACCGCCTGGAACAGGAGCAGCTGTTCTACCAGTTATTGCAAGTACGAATCCATTCTGACCACCAACAGCATCAGCGTTGTTAACTAGGTTACCTTGTACCCCAGAAGTTTGACCATCAATAACTTCGTTCTGTACAAATGTTCCTTTGAAAGGTCTGTAAAGAATCTTAGAAACACCAGCCTGTACAGAGATAATTTCTCCAACAGCACCAGATGTTAATCCAATAACTCTTTCACCTGTCAACCAGATTGAATCTGTTGCACCAGGAACAATTGTTGCTTCATCATATTCAAGTGACAATCCATCGATTTTACCATCGAGAGTTGTCTCTGTAGTATCAAATCCAGAAGAAACAATACCGTATGTACCCCAAGAAGAGTTACCTGCAAGAGATCTGATTCTACCACCACGTGTAGAAGCATAAGAAACATGACAGTAGTAAGTGAAGCAAGATACAATCTCAGCACCTGCCTTATTTGTACACCAGAAACCAACTCCACCATCTTCATGGATTTGTGTCCAAGAGTCAAACACCATTGTTTTGTTTGATCTGTTATCAAAGATAACGGCGTTAGCAGAAGCACTTACAAATGTGTGTGCGTACTGGTCAGCAGGAGCAGCAACACCAACATTAATTGTAATGGTTGTATTACTTGTAGCAATGATTGGAATTTCCTTACCGAATACAGGGTCAGTTGTACGAGGATAAGCATGGTTAGATGCACCACCGTTCTTAGTACAATTGAATGTAATGGAAGCTTGTGCTAACTGAATACTAGATCCAGTAGTAAGTCCATGACCTGAACCAAGAGTAAGTTCTAAATCACCAGTTGAAGGGTTGTATGTAGCACCAGTTGGTGTAAACTGTGCGGTATTATCCCACTTAGCGTGAACGTCACCATCAATAATAGCACCAACACCTGTTGCACCGAAGCAAGAACAGTTAGAGACATAAGGTGATCTCTTAATTGGTGAGTTAGGATCTAGACGTACATAAACACCACCAATTGTAGCAGTGTTAAGATCTTTAGGATCAGACAGAGAAGGAACGAATCCAACCATTCCATCCATAACCATGTCCTTAAGCATGGTGGTGCTTCCTAGCATCCACATGGTTAAGTTTTCGTTCATGATAGGTGTTACACTACTGATAGCGATATCTGTAGCACCTGCTTCAAATGTGTCTGTAGTTGTCCAAAGGTTTTGGTTAGCATCTCTAGTGACACTTCCTAATCCAGAAGTTAAACCAGTTGTTGCAACTCCAACCAATGTTGTAATAGCAGCATCCTGTACAACACAAGTTACGTTAGCACTAATGCTGTTAATATCAGTAATACTATTATTAATAACCTGTGTCAATCCATGAGTACCAACAACAGTAATAGACTCGTTATTGATAACGTCTTTTGCAAGAGGAGTAAAGTATCCTAAGATAGAAACAACTTCTGCTTCGTTACCGTTCCAATAGTTAGTAGTAATCCAGTTATCAAGTGTGTCATAAACACGGTCATTACCACCATAACCTAAGTTAGCAGTGATATCCTGAATAAGAGTAGCAAGTTTGCCTTCAAATACAGAAGCATCTCCACCAGGAGGGTTAGTAATAGTAACACCACCAGCAGCTGCCTTAGCAAGAGTTTCCTTAACCAAGAACTGTGTGTTAGATGTTAATAGATTATATGCGTCAGCAGTTTTGTTATTTTCAAATCCATCGGTCTGAACATAAATGTCAGAACCACCTTCTCTAACGTCAATAATTTCACCAGACTTACTTCCATCACCAGATGTGATAGTAGAACCTAGAACTCTATATGAAGCATCAGGTACTTGAGCAAGAGTAAGTTTAACAACACTTGAAGGTTCACCAGTTCTAGGTTGAATCCTAGAAGTTCTTAGGTTATCACCAACAATACCTACTTGCTCAGGAATCCTCATTGGAAGGATTTCATTATATGTTCCTGCCTTAACGTAGATTGTTGCAGGACCAGTTACGTTATCTACAGCGTGACGAACTGTTCTCCATGCTGCTGTAATACTATTACCAGCATTGAGGTCAGAACCTTCTGGAGTAACGTAATAAACTCTATGTGTAACGTGACTTTCTTTCCAAGCAGGGTATCCTTCTGAACTAACAGTTAGAACTTTGTTCTCAGTTCCAATCGGTAATCTAGCAGGACCAGCACCACCTTGATAAAGTACGTCACCAGATGTTGTCAGAACGTTTGCAGATGCTCCTTCTGCTAATGAATTCCAGTATGTACCATTAGTATCTGTTTCTGGAGCTTGTGCAGTGTTTTCTGCAACACAAATGTGTGAGTTACTATTCCTAGTAACAGCATCACCTGGAAAATAAGTAGTACCTACATCCCAAGTACCTCTCCAAGTGAATCCTCCAACAATGAAGTCCCAATCGGATGGATTACTTGCTGGAGAACTATTAACATTAGTTGTTTTAGCAACGTATGAGTTACCACCTAAGAGTACAACGTCGCCTGGTTTATATGTTGTAGTAGAATTCCAGTTACCAACAACCTTGAAACCTGTGGTTAAGATATCCCACTGAACACCAATACCGTTATTTGGCTGAATAGCGGTACTAGTTTGAAGAGCGACGTATGAATAACCACCGTATGTTACGATATCTCCTTTCTGATACTCTGTGGCAGAATCCCAAGTATCCTCAAATTTTAATCCATCTAAGTAGGCAGAAAACTTAGCAGGATCGAAAGTTGCCGTTGATGTGTGAGGGGTAGTAGTTCTATAAAGAATGTTACCGTATTTTACGATATCATTATTCTTATAGAATGTAGTAGCAGCCCAATCACCAGCATTGTAAATCCCTTCAGTATGAAGTGACCAATTTCCAGCGTCAGTTCCGTACCATTGTGATGCCGTCGAAACCGATGTGTGGTTTGCGGTAGCAACATAAGTGTTAGCACCAAATTTAACGATGTCATCGATGACGTAAGCGGTTGCAGCCGCCCAATCGCCTCTCCAGTTAAATTTTAGTCTTCCAAGTCTAAAATCTGCCATTTGTTTTTCCTTTACTTAGGTCCCTCGGTTGTATAATCGTAAGTTTCATTAAAACGAACAGTGAAATATCCGTTATCATCTATGAAGTAGGTTACTTTTCTACTGTCAAATCTGTATTGTTGATATTGATCTTGTGGATGATTCGTATATGACTTAGATTCTGTAGTTTCTTCTACGTAATCTGTCATTCCAGTTGCAATATCTAGGTATGGAGTGCCATCTTTACGATGGAAAGTCACTACATCATCATCTATACTTCTGATTTTGGTATAATTAAGCATACCATCATCATCTCTGGATAGGGCGTGGATAGTAAAATCGTTGCCAAGGTCGTAGTTATTACTAGCAAAACCTGTTCCTCCGCCACCGCCTGAGCTAGTGCCGCCACCTCTAAAACTATCGCTAATGTACATTGTCATGTGACAATAACCCTCCAGTAAACTCCTTCCCAAATAAGTTGAACACCTGCGCCTTTAACGTCAAATACCAATGGCGATGAAATAACGCCGTATGTATTTTGAAATTGTCGTCCGATAGGGTCCGTCAGAGTAACATTATTTATATCCCAACTAAACTTTACATCAATAAACTCAATTACATCCCCAGACTTAGGAACTAATTGGTTATTGTAAAGAGGAAGTGTTAACGATAAAGGACCGCTAGAGCTGTCCACCAAATAACGAAGGCTTGTTCCAAGAGTTTGATTTGAATTAATATATTCCCATCGTGCTCTAAAAACGTCAAATCCACCAGTGGTGGTTCCGTCATGAATGACGGCCATATTTTTGTCAGTATCAATCGTCAGTTCACCTTGCGCTCCAGTGAAAAGAGCATGTTCAGCTGTAGTACCTCTTCGGAATTGAACCTGAGTTGTCATCAGTGATTATTCGATACCAAGTATATTTATGAGATATTTATATTAGATGATCCATCCATAAGATCTTGGTGGTGCAACTTGTATGCGTCTTGTCTCAGCATCACCAACATGTAGAATAACTCCACCTTCAGATACAAATCTCTGATAAGGTGCAATAACTGTGGTTGTAATATCAATCTCAATTGGGCAGTGTCCATCGTAACTGAAGACACGGAGGACTTCTGCACTTGCCAGTGAAGGTATACGACCCGAACCAGTAAATGTCTTGACGATAAGAGGAACATTGTCCTCTTCGAAGACATCGATTCTTCCTGAACCTTCTGCAACTGTTGTAATACTGGAAGTAGATTCTCCAGAGAATTGTGCGGAACCTTCTCCAATATATCCCTTCCTTGTGAAGGATTCTGCACCTGATCCTCTGACCTCGACCGTAACATCTGTAACAATGTTTCTGGCAACAGCCTGTCTTGCGACACCCAAGAAGTCGAAGATCGCAACATTCTCGACTGTAATTGTTCTGGATTCGGATGCATTGTTCCATGTAAAGAACGATCCAGTTCCAACCGTAACTCTTGTTCTTGGAGTATCGGCAACACCAAATACATGTACAACTCCATAGAGTTCTGGAGAGAATGTAATTGTCTCTGCTGCACCAGAGAATCCCCAAAGACGACCAATCCCACTGTATGCTTCTGTATGTTTCTCGTCTGCAATACCAGAAACACCAAGATCAATCTGAGAATTCCAGTGGAATGTACGACGCTCAATACTGCTAACGAAGTTGAATAGATTTCCGAATCCAACTTCTGCGTATGTTGTTGCTTCCTCTGCACGACCCCTGAATGTAAAGAGTCCTGCTGCTTCTGGAGCGACTCCAACACTTTCCGAAGCACCAGAGAATGCAAAGAGTGTACCAAATAGAACTTCTCTTGTAGTAACTCTCTCGGTCTTTGTACCGCCAAAGGAGAATAGTGCAGTAGTCTCGTCTGGGTTGACAGTGAAACTCTCTGAAGCACCACTGATGTTGAAGATACGTCCCTCTCCAACAAAGTCTCTCGTACGAGATACGGATGTATCGACATCGACGTAGATAGTACCAGAACCAATATTGTTTGGTGTGAATCTCTCGAATGCCTCTCCAGTAATATCGACGAATACTGGTACTTCGTCTGGACTCCATACAACATTTTCTGTTGTCCTTGTGCCACCAATAGAGAATAGTAACTGTCTCTCTTCTGGATTGAAGGTAACACTTTCGGATGCACCACTGATATTGAAGATGCGTCCTTCTCCAATAAAGATTTTGGTACGAGAGAATGTGGACGTAACATCGATTGTTGCAGTACCAGAACCAATCCAGTTTGGAATGTACTTGATACTTGCTGCACCAGACAGTTTGGATTCGATTGTGAATCTTTCGCTGAAGGTTTGTTTGAATGAACCAAACCCTTTGAACACCATGTCTGCCTGGAATTCTGGCAAGACAAATGTGACACTCTCTGCTGCACCACTGATAGCAAATATACGACCTTCGCCAATCCATACATGGGATCTGGAAGATGTAGAAGCACCATCGATATCGATTTCGATTCTTGGTTGCTCTGCAAATGTGAGAACTGGTTCTGAAACTTCTCCACCGAAGAGAATTTCTGCTTGACCAATCTCTCTGTATGCAGCACGGATAGCTGCTTTCTCTGGACGGAATGAGATATCTGCTTGGAATGCAGGTATCTTGATCGTAATAGCTTCGTCTGCTGCTCCAATAGAGAACAGTCCACCAACACCAAAGTGGATATCGACGTTGACAACATCTGCAATACCACTGAGATATATGTCTCCAAGTGGTTGTTCTGCGAATGTAAGTAGTGGATCTGCAATCTCTCCAAAGACTGTGAATACACCAGATCCAATATTGCCACCAAAGGTGAAGCTCTGAGATACAGCACCCTTGAGAACTGCGTCTGCTGTAAACTCTGGAAGTTTGAGAGTAAAGGATTCTGCTGCACCACCAACAGAGAACACCTGACCATCGCCATGATAGGCATGTGTCCTGAGAATATCTGCTTGACCGTATACTTCTGTACGACCAAATGGTTGCTCTGCGAATGTAAGTATTGCAGGACTTGCTGTTCCACGTACTTCTGTGTGAACCAGACCAGCAATAGCGATTGCACGACTTTCGTCGAGACGACCTGTAAAGTCGAATAGTGCTCCAAGTTCGAGTGGGTTGAATGTAACCGCCTCGACTGCACCACTGAAGTTGAAGATTCGACCTTCGCCAGTCCAATGCTTCGTAATAAGTGGTACGACAGAAACGTTGAATATCTCTGTATGAGATTGACCAACCCAGTCTTCTGTATGTTTCTCCAGTGCAGTACCAGAGAGATCGATATCGACTGTAAACTGTTCTGCAACAGTAAACCTCTGACTTGCAAGTCCACCAAATGTAAGGTCTGCTTGGAATGCAGGAATGTCGATTGTAATCGCTTCTGCACTCTGACCAATAGTAAAGAGATTTCCGAATCCATGGAAGTGGAGACTGAAGTTCTCTCCTGCGTTTCCAGAAACGTCGATAGTAACGAATCTGTAGTTGTCTGATACAACTGCCTCTTGGCAAGTACCAGATAGTTCCATATGAGCAGAACCTTCTTCTGCTGTGATGAACTTGAGATCTGTGTAACCACCAGCAAACTGGAATAGTGGTGGTGTTGTTGGAGGAATAACAACAGTACATTCTGCTGCACCACTCCAAGTCCAAAGTGTTGGATCGTTGGTAACCCACTGAGGTGGTACACGAACTTCTGAATCGGAACGAATCTTGATCGCATGATCCCATTCGGTAGCATCCGATATAAAGATCTTGGTCTGAGAATCGTGTGTGAGAGAAGTAAAGCTGACAAGTTTTCCAAATGGGTATTCGGAAACTTTTGTACGGATGGAACTGATGACAGAAGTAAATCCGTAATCCTCTCTTACCGTTGCACCAGGATCTGTAATCGATCCACAATCGTGGATTGTTGTTGCTCCACCTGAGAGCCAAGGATCGATACCATATGTCTGACCAAGAGGTATTGTTGCAACAACACCATTGAGACCAATTCTGATGATAGAAGTTGGTGACGAGCCAGAGATATTCTGACTTGGTGTGATTGTGGTAATAGTACCAACACCAGGCAGACTTGCATAATCTCTGTACTCGTATAGATTCTCGGAAGAATCGTTGTAAGAGTAAGTTCTGGACTTCTCTGTACTGATGATAGTAGGTAGTACACCAGTACCTTCA
>CEOQ01067667.1_pt1 | contig 12371 bp, 11 predicted proteins | sample 361351 | NCBI WGS metagenome assembly CEOQ01 (sample SAMEA2619907, study PRJEB7988) | marine metagenome | biome: marine biome (ENVO:00000447); feature: deep chlorophyll maximum layer (ENVO:xxxxxxxx); material: "saline water (ENVO:00002010), including plankton (ENVO:xxxxxxxx)" | depth 60 m | reverse complement strand
ATGAAACAATTAAAGAAGAAAGCTTTTCCCAGTCTAAAACAAACTCTTTTTTGTGGCGAAGCTCTTCCTCAAGTTTTAGTAAAGAACTGGCAAAAAGCTGCTCCGAATAGCAAAATTGATAATCTGTATGGTCCCACTGAAACAACAATAGCAATTTTATCTTACCGCTGGAATCAAAAGAAATCAGAAAAAGAATGTGTGAATGAAATAGTTCCAATTGGTACTCCTTTCAAAAAACAAAAAGCTAATTTTATTATCGATAAATCATTAAAAAAAAATACTCAACCAATCGGAGAACTATGTTTATCTGGGAAACAAATTTTTGAAGGTTATTTAAAAAATAAAAAGGACTCTAATTCGAAACTTTTTAAAGACAAAGATAAAAAAATATGGTTCAAAACTGGAGATTTAGTAAAAAAAAATTCTCTTGGTAATTATATATATCTAGGGAGAGTAGACAGACAAATAAAAGTAAGAGGTTTTAGAGTTGAAGTACAAGAAGTAGAAAATTTTTTAAGAAAAATCATAAAAAGTAATTACTCAGCTGTTGTCGGCTGGCCACTAATTGAAAATAGCAATTATTCATATTCGGGAATGGTTGCTTTTATACTGAATGAAACCAAAATGAAAAATAATACCATTTTGGAAAATTTAAAAAAGAAACTGCCTTTATATTCAATGCCACACACAATAATAAGATTAAAAAAATTTCCTTTAAACTCTAACGGAAAAATAGATTATAAAAAACTTTTATCAATAATGAAAAATGAAACTTAGTAAATCTAAGATAGAAGCTCTCATGATAAATTATTTATCTAAAGAGGCTAAAAAAAGAAAAATAAATAAGAATTTAAAATTGAAAAAAATTGATTTTGTAGAAAATGAAATAATTGACTCATTGGGTTTTTTAACTTTTATCTCACATCTAGAAAAGGAACTAAAAATTGAAATTGATTTGTCTAATGAAAATCCAGAAAATTTAACTAAAGTTCATAAATTGGTAAATATTATTTTTAAAAAAAACAAATGAAAAAATATTCAGAAAAAGAACTCAATGTTGCTTTAAAAAAAGTTGGTGTCAAAAAGGGCTCAACAGTTTTGATACACTCGGCATTACATGTATTGGGAAAAATGAAAAATTCTACATATGGCGAAATTCCTAAGAAAATATACTATTGTATTAAGAAACATTTAGGCCAAAGAGGCACAATCATTGTGCCTGCTTTTTACTACAATTATGCGAGAAAAAGAAAACCTTTTGATCTATACAAATCTTCACCCAGCAGTTCCCTAGGGATTTTTTCAAAGTATATTTTTGATAATCAAAATTTTATACGATCTAAAAATCCAATAACTTCCTTAGCTGCTGTAGGATATTTGGCAAAAAAAATATGTCAACAAAGTAACTCACGACCCTACGGAAAAAATTCGGCTTGGGACAAGTTAACTAATTTTAATTCCACTATTTTATTTTTAGGAACTCCTTTAAGAAGATCACTTACCTATATTCATTTTATAGAGTTTTTAGCTGGAGTTCCGCACATGTATGTTAAAAAAATTAATATTCCTATAAAAAAAAATGGAACGATTATTGAAAAAAATGCTTTAATTTATGTACGCTATCTAGACTTTAATATAGCTGTAAACCTAAAAAAATTTGAAAATGATTTAAAAAAAAACAGATTGTTAAAAAGTATAAGACTGGGCTCAGGATATATATATTCAATCAAATGCAAAGATGTTCTGAATTTTGGCTTAAAAAAAATAATAAGAAACTCTTCTTATTTTCTAGATCAACCCCCTTCTTTTAAAAAAAATAAATATCCCCTAAAATAATTTTATGTTAAATAATAAATTATTCTATTTTTTTGATAAAAAACGTAAGAAAAATCTATTTCTTCTTATGTTTTGCATGTTTATTGCTTCAATATTTGAATTAATTGGATTAAGTTTAATTTTTCCGATATCAGGATTAGCTTTAGATAGCTCAAATACACAAAGTAATTTTTTTATAAATAATCTTACTTCTTTTTTTGAGATTTCCCAAGAGCAGGTACTTAATTATGCTTTGCTACTATTTTTTCTTTTTTACTTTGTGAAAATATTTTTTTTAATTTGGTATATGTGGTTTGAAAACAAATTTATATATTCTTTTAAAGAAAATTTATCAAGTAGACTATTTGAAAAATACATTAATCAAAATTTTAATTTTTTTCATGGCAGAAATAGTTCAGAATTTTTAAGAAATATAACTTTTGGGGTTGATCATGTTGCGATATATTTAATGTCAGCGCTCAAATTATTACTTGAGAATTTAGTTTTATTAGCAATATTAGGTTTTCTTACATACATGAATTGGCTTTTAACTTTGGTCATTGTGTTAACATTTTTTTCTCTTTCGGCAGCGTATATGTTTTTTTTTAAAGATAAACTTAATACCTGGGGTCTTCTCAGACAGGTAAATCTTCAAAAAAGAATACAGTTTATGCAAGAAGGTTTTGAAGGAGTAAAAAGTATAAAACTTTTAGGTAGAGAAATTTTTTTCTTTAATAAATTTAAGAAACATAATTTAGATTTATCCGCAATATCTATAAAGGCAGATTTTTTTAAAAACATACCTAGACTATTATTCGAATTATTAGGAATTGCTGCAATAATCGTTGTATTTTTTGTATTGTTTGATAACAAAAAAAGTTCTGCTGAAATTATTCAAATGATAGCTGTGTATGCAGTTGCAAGTTTTAGAATTTTACCATCAGTTAATAAAATATTACAAAGCCTGCAAACAATGAAATTTAATTATCCATCGTTAGATAAAGTATATTTTGAATTTAAAAGTTTTAAAAATGAAAAAATAAATTTATTGGAAAAATTTTCTTTTAAAAAAAATATACTGGTTAATATAAAAAATTTTAAACATAGAGAAACAAGCAAGTTTGAAATGAAAGATATAAGATTTACCATAAACAAAGGACAAAAAATTGGTATTATTGGAGCAAGTGGATCTGGAAAAAGCACATTAATAGATATTATGACAGGTATACTTCAACCTAATGACGGAGATGTATTTGTTGATGGAATTTCTATTTTTTCGAACTTAAGAGGTTGGCAAAATTTAATTGGATTTGTTCCTCAAAAAATATTTATTTTAGACGATACTTTGAAAAAAAATATTTTATTTGGTTTAGACGAAAAAAATTGTAGCGATGAAAAGATTTATAAACTTATCAAAAAAATGAATCTTGAAATTTTACTAAATAGACTACCGGACGGACTCAATGGAAAACTAGGTGAAAAAGGTTTAAATTTATCTGGGGGAGAAATTCAAAGAATTGGCATATGTCGCGCATTAATTTATGACCCTGAAATACTATTTTTAGATGAAGCTACTAGTGCATTGGATACTTTCACAGAGACACAAATACTAAATGAGCTTAGTTATTTTAAAGAAAAAACTATAGTTTCTATAGCACATAGGATAAATACATTAAGAAATTGTGATAAAGTATATTCCATTGACAACGGAAAAATTGTAGATGAGGGTAATTTTAGCAAATTTAAATAAAAAATTAATTATTAATAAAAATTATGAAATTTTTAAAAGGTAAAACTGTAATGATAACCGGTGGAACTGGATCATTTGGTCAAAAGTGTACCAAAGTGTTGCTCAAGAACAATGTAAGCAAAGTAATTATTTATTCTCGCGATGAATTAAAACAATTTGAAATGTCTAGCAAATTTAATAACAAAAAAATAAGATTTTTTTTGGGAGATGTTAGGGATCGACAGAGATTAGAATTAGCAACAAAACATGACGTTGATATAATTATTCATGCTGCAGCTCTTAAACAAGTACCAGCAGCAGAATATAATCCGATGGAATGTATTAAAACAAATATTTATGGAGCTGAAAATGTAATAAATGCTTCAATTAAAAACAAAATAAAAAAAGTAATAGCTTTGTCAACCGATAAAGCTGCAAATCCAGTAAATTTATATGGAGCAACAAAATTATGTTCTGACAAACTTTTCATTAGCGCAAATTATCTTTCAGGAAAATCAAATACTAAATTTGGAGTTGTTAGATATGGAAATGTAATAGGGTCAAGAGGTTCGGTTCTCCCGTATTTTAAATCGTTAATTGAAAAAAATATTAAGTCACTTCCAGTCACTGATGAAAGAATGACAAGATTTTGGATGACTCTAGATTATGGTGTAGAGTTTGTTTTAAACTCACTGGACATCATGATAGGTGGTGAACTTTTTGTTCCAAAGTCACCCTCAATTAAGATCGTCGATTTAGTGAAAGCTTTAGATAAAAATCGCAAATATCATATCGTAGGTATTAGACCAGGAGAAAAGTTACACGAGACCTTGTGTCCACAAGAAAATGCTAAGGATACTATTGAGTTTAAGAAATATTATTTAATAAGACCATCAACTGACTTTACAAAAGGAACTACAAATAATTATCGTTTAAACAAAAGAAAAGAAAAAGGAAAATTTGTTAAAAATAATTTTGTCTATAACTCAAATACCAATTCATATTTTCTAGACATTAAAAATTTGAAAAAACTTATTTAATAATTTTTTCTAAATGAATATTGCTTTAATAATTGCAAGAATTGGGAGCAAAAGAATAAAGAAAAAAAATATAAAACCTTTTTTTGGGAAACCGGTGATTGCATATCCTATTATCAATGCATTAAATAGTAAGATTTTCAGTAGAGTAATTGTTTCTACAGAAAGTAAAAAAATATCAAGTATTTCAAAATTTTATGGTGCTGAAGTGCCGTTTAAGAGACCAAAAAAATTAGCAAATAATAAAACTTCAACAATTAAAGTAATTCAACATGCAATTAATAAATTATCTTTAAAAAAAGAAAGTATAAATGTATGTTGTATATATCCAGTCACACCACTTTTGAATAAAAATATTTTAATTAGAAGTTATAAAAAATTTAAAAAATTTAATGCAGATTTTTTAGTACCCGTGCTAAAAAAAGAAAAAACAAGCAAGAGATTTTTTTGTTTAAATAGCAAAGGTTTTTTAAGAGAAACTAGAATTAAAAAAAAAAAATTGTACCAAGACTCAGGACAGTTTTATTGGGGAACAAATAAAAGTTTTATGAGTTATAATTCTGCCTTTGAAGGTAATTCGATCCCTTTAAATATAACAAAAAAAAATGGTATTGATGTAAATACTTATGAGGATTGGGACAAACTTAAAAAATTGTACAGTTCTAAAAATGAACAATCTTAGATATAGCACCCAAACTGTTACTGAAAGCGATATAAAAGCTGTAAAAAAAGTTTTATACTCTGATTGGTTAACTCAAGGTCCACAAACAGCATTATTTGAAAATAAGATAAAGAAGAAAATTAACTCAAAGTATGCGGTGGCTGTAAATAGTGGATCGAGCGCCTTACTTTTAGCTTGCAAAGCTTTATCTTTGAAAAAAGGTGATATTTTTTGGACAGTTCCAAATACTTTTGTAGCTACAGCAAATTGCGGTTTGTTATGTGACGCAAAAGTTGATTTTGTAGATATTGATCCAAAAACTTGGAATATTTCATTAGAAAATCTTGAGAAAAAATTAATAGAAGCAAAAAAGAAAAAAATACTACCAAAAGTTTTAATAGTAGTTCATCTTGCAGGTTTACCAGCGAATCCAAAAATATTATTTAATTTATCAAAAAAATATAATTTTAAAATTATTGAGGACGCGTCACATTCATTAGGAGCAACTTATTTTTCAAAGAAAGTGGGAAGTTGTTATTGGTCAGATATAACAGTTTTTAGCCTTCATCCTGTTAAAATAATTACGACAGGAGAAGGTGGTTTGTGTGTAACAAATAATAAAAAAATATACGAGAATTTATTACTTTATAAAAACAATGGAATTACAAATAATAAAAAGAAATTTACTTTTAAGAATCTGGGACCCTGGTATTATGAACAACAAACGTTAGGTTATAATTTTAGAATGTCAGAAATTCAAGCAGCACTTGGTGTTAGTCAGCTTAAAAAATTGGATAGATTTGTAAAAAGAAGAAACCAATTAGCTAAAATATATTTAAAAAACTTAAAAAATTTTCCACTTCAAATGCAAAAAGTAGATAAAAATTTTACTTCAACCTATCATCTATTTATTATTAAATTAAATGATAATAAATCAAACTTACATTTTAAACTTTTCAATTTTTTGAGAAAAAATAAAATATATGTAAACTTACATTATTTGCCGGTTCATTTACATCCTTTTTTTAAAAAAAAAGGTTTTAAGAATAAAAATTTTCCCATATCCGAAAATTATAGTAAAAGCGCAATGTCAATTCCTATTTATCCAAATTTAACAAAAAAAGATCAATTCAGAGTTATTTTTTTAATAAAAAATTTTTTTAATAAAAATGCATAAACTTAAAAATATTTTAGTAGTAGCATCACATCCAGACGATGAAATTTTAGGTTGTGGAGGAACTTTATATAATTATAAAAAAAAAGGTGCAAAAATTTCTGCACTTTTTTTATCAGATGGTGAAAGTTCAAGAAAAAGTTTAAAAATAAATAAACTTATACTAGATAGAAAAAAACAAGCATTAAAGGCTGCAAAAATTATTGGTATTAAAAATTTAATTTTTGGTAATTTTCCAGACAATGCAATGGATACTGTGCCACTTTTGAAAGTAGTTCAGTTTATCGAAAAAAATATTAAAATTATTAAACCAGATATTATATTCACTCATTTTGAAAATGACTTGAACATAGACCATCAGATTACAAACAAAGCAGTGATAACAGCTTGCAGACCTGTAAAAAACCAAAAAGTAAAAAGTATTTTGTTTTTTGAAATTTTATCAAGCTCAGAATGGAATATTTCAAGCAAGAATAAAAATTTTAAACCTAATTATTTTGTAGACATTTCAAAATCCTTAAAATTTAAAATTAAAGCTCTGAAATGTTATAAACGTGAAATTAAAAAATGGCCTCATCCTAGATCCATCGAAGGTGTAAAACTATTAAGCAAAACTAGAGGAAGTAGTGTAGGTATTACAAACGCAGAAGCTTTCGTTTTAGGCAGATACATTGAAAAATGAACTTAGCGTTTAGAGTAGACTCGTCAAATTTAATAGGCGCCGGTCATCTAAGAAGATGTTTAAAACTTGCTGAGGATTTAAGATATAAATGTGACAAAATAATTTTTATTACTCAAGACCTAAAAAATAACTTTAATAAATTAATAAAAAAAAAGAATTTTAAATTAGTTTTAATTAAAAAAAATGAGACAAAAAAAAATATATTTAAAGATTTAATTGCTACTAAAAAAATTTGCAAAATCCATGCAATTGATATTTTAGTAAAAGATCATTATCACTTAGGTAATTATTGGGAAAAAAGTATTAAAAAAAATGTTAATAAATTGGTAGTAATTGATGATTTTACAAAACAAAAACATCATTGTGATATAATTTTTAATAATTTAAATAACAAAAGCGTTAGCAAAACCAAAAAGTGTTCCGGTCTTGAATTTGTAATTATACCTAGCAAATTGAATAAAAAAAAAGTAAAAAAAAAATATATAACCGTAGGTACTTTTTTTGGAAGTTCTGACAATGCAAATTGTACCAAGAGTTTTTTAGAAGTATTTTCACACAAAAGTTTTAATAAGTTTAAATTTATCTCTGTTTTGGGAAAAAATAATAATAAAAAAAAAATGATAAAAGAAAATTTTAAAATGAAAAAAAACTTTAAAATTGTGGAAAATTATAAAAAAATCAATGATTTTATTAATCGTATAGATATCCTAATTACATCTGGTGGCGTAACTTCATTTGAGGCTATATATTTAAACAAACAATGTATAAATGTGCCTATTAACTTTTATCAAAAAACTAATAGCAATTTCCAAAGTAAAATGAAAATTTCAAGAATATTTAATTATAATAATGTTTTTAACAAAAAACAAAAACTAATACTTTTAAATCTACTTTTAAAAAAATCTAATAAAAGTAATTATAATGATAATAAATTATACTTAGATGAAAAAGGATCAAAAAGAATATCAGAAATACTTGTACCCTCTAAGTTTGAAGACGCTGCCATTTCCAAAGCAAAAAGTTATGAAGATTGTGTAGATTTATTTAAATTATACAATGAAAAAGAAAATTTGAGAAACTCTTTTTCACAAAAAAAAATATCATTTCAAAAACATTTAAAATGGTTCAAAAAAAAAATTATTTTTAAAAATTCATTAATTTATATATTTAGAATTAATAATTTATGTTTAGGTCAGGTAAGATTTGATTTAATTAAAAAAAAAAGAGCATTAATAGATTATTCAGTAGACAAAATCTTCAGAGGAAGAGGTTGGGGAAAGCTAATGTTAGCCAAGGCTATGCTTGAACTTAATAAAAACAAAAAACTAAAATATTTTCAAGCAAAAGTAAAAAAAAATAATTTTAAATCTATAAAAATATTTAATAGTCTGTCCTTTCTAAAGAATAGCAGAGGAAGATATTTAGAATTTAGAAAGAGTATTTAGGTAATAAGACATGTGTGGAATTTCAGGAATTTTTAGTCTTAGCGGAAAAACGATTGATAATATAGAAAATAGAATCAATCTGATGAGCAAGCTATTAAATCATCGGGGTCCAGATCAATCAGGAGTATATATTTCGGAGAAAAAAAATTTTGCTTTAGCAAATAATAGGCTTTCTATTTTAGTAAAAGTATTAAAAAAACACTACTTGATAAAAACACACACAGCGGAAATAAATGGAGTGCGTACACACTTATTAAAACGTATGAAAACAACAAGAAGGCTGATCAACATTGACATTAAAAATTAATAGATTAATCTTTCAACAAATTATATAAATATAATTAAAAAAGCTCATGAAAAATAATTTAAATCAAAATAAAGGAAAAATAGTTTTGTTTTTTCCACATGTAGGAGATGAAACAGATGTGTGGATGCCTTTTCCATATTTGTATATGGGAGCACATATAGAAAAGGCTGGATACAGTGTAAAAATAGTTGATTCTCGTATAGAAAAAAATTGGCAAGAAAAACTTACAAATGAATTAAAAGATGCTTTTGCTTTGGGGGTAACTAGTATGTCTGGGCCAGACTTGACCCCAGCAATCGAAGCCAGTCAAATAGCAAGAGGCATGAGCAATAAAGTATGGTTGATGTGGGGAGGACATCATGCTTCAGCTCTACCTGATGAAATATTTAACGAAGGTATAGCAGACTATGTTTTTATTGGACCAGCAGAGTTTACATTTCCTAAAGTATTAGATTGTCTTTATTATAAAAAAGAAATTCCCAAAGATATTAAGGGAGTAACATGGTTAGAGAATGGTAAAGTCGCAGGAAGCAGGATTTCTAATGCTGCACTGTTTGATTATGAAGAATCCCCAGCTTATCATTTGATTGATGTTGAGAAATATAGATCAAAAAATAATGTTGTTGCGTATTTTAAGACTCGAGGCTGTCCTTTTAAATGTACGTTTTGTGCCACAGGTAATTTCAATACTTCTCATAGACTGCCAAGACAATATCACATGGAAATTAAGTATTTACTTCAAGATTTAAAATTTTCTAATTTAGTTTTTAGAGATCCAACTTTTTTTTTAAAGGCAAGTACAGTTATGGATTGTGCTGAATTGATTCATTCGATTGGTAATAAAAAATGGAAAGGCCAAGCAAGAGGTACATTTCATAGACAATACACTACCGAACAATTTAAATTCATGAGAAAATCTGGATTAACTTCAGTAATGTTTGGCGTTGAGAGTGGATCACAAAGGATGCTAGATTTTATGGTTAAAAAAGTTAAACGCGAAGACTATATAAAAAGTGCGCAAGTTCTTAATGAGCTTGGAATAGAAATGTTTGCATCATTCATGTTTGCAATGCCAGGCGAAACCATAGATGACTTTAAAGATACAATTAAACTTATGCACGAATTAAAAAAAATTAATCCAAATATTTTTTTACAAAATAGTATTTTCATTCCTTTGCCAGCCACAAAAATGTTTAAGGATGCGGTTGCATTAGGATATAAACCACCAACAACACTTAAGGGGTGGTCAGAAAGAAATATAACTTCAAGGTTTGAAGAGAGAAATGATATTACTTGGATGAAAAAAGATGTTCTAAAAGAATATATAAATATATATAACGCTGAATTTGGGCATTACAAGCATGCGTACGAACAAGAGAGAGATAATGAGTACGTAAATCCAATGCATGAATAATAAAATTTCTTCAAAGATATAATTTAAATTTAAAAGATTAAAATTTTACTCAAATAATATGAAAAATACTTTTTTCAAAGTTGGAAAAAAATATGTTGGTAAAAAAGGCAAAGTTTTTATAGTTGCAGAAGTAGGAGTTAACCATGAAGGTAGTTTTGATAAATGTACTAAACTTTTTACAAAAGCTAGAGAATCAGGAGCTGATGCTGTCAAATTGCAAACAGTTAATGTTGAGAAAAATTATGTACAGGGAACAACCTCTTATAAAGAATTTAAAAACACAGATTTTACAAATGAGAAATTTTATAAATTATCTCTTGTTGCAAAAAAATTAGGTTTATCTTTTTTTACAACACCTGGTGATTTTGAATCGGTTGATAAATGTAAAAAATATGGTTCACAGGCTATTAAAATCTCGTCTGGTTTAATAACTCATTTACCTCTTATTGAATATGCATCTAAAAAAAAACTACCAATAATAATTTCTACAGGAATGGCCTATGAAAATGAAATCAGAAATGCTTTTAATTCAACTAAAAATAATAGCTCAGTAGCTTTATTGAAGTGCACATCTTTATATCCTGCTCCGGATAATACTCTCAATGTGAGAGGAATTTTAAGTTTAAAAAAAAAATATAATGTACCCATAGGATTTTCTGATCATACTTTAGATGATTTTTCATCTTATGTTGCTGTTTTGAACGGCGCGTCCATAATTGAAAAACATTTTACTCTCAATAAAAAAAGTAAAGGTAAAGATCATGCAATTTCTATGGAGCCAAAAGAATTCAAAAATATGTGTGACAATATAAAAAGAATTGAAAATATATTAGGTAAAAATTTAATTGAACCAACTCGATCGGAAAAAAAATTACGTACTCTCCGACATCGTACTATAATAGCAAACCGATCTATTAAAAAAGATGAGATATTCAATTTAGAAAATATTGGATTTAAAAGAACAATGCAAAACAAAAATGGTTTAGCACCAATTTACTTTAGAAAAATTTTAGGAAAAAAAAATAAGAAAAAAATAAGAAAAAACCAACCAATCAAGTTAACAAATATTTAAAACCTAGAAAATTGCGTCAATATATTCAACATGAAATATTTAACGTTTGAAAAAAAATATTTTAAAAAAAAAATAAAAAATCAAATTTATTTTAAAGATTGGTGTTTACCTGATGATATTAATTATGAGCAAGTAAAAAAATTAAATAAGGAAAAATATTTTAATTATAAATTTTCAAATTCATCACAGATCACAAAAAATAATAAATTTATATTTAGATTTATTAATAAAATTTTTCCTAGATTAACTAAAAAAATGAACAATTATCATGGTGTAAATTATAATGAAAAGTATTGGAAAATAATTTTATTTCCTTGGTTGCTCCCCTTTATTTCATTTATGCATGAGAGATGGCATATAATAAATAGCATTGAGAATTATAAAAATTTTATTATTTGTATATATAGTATAAAAGATGCAAAATTAATTAACGAAAATTATTTATCCTTTGGTGAAAAAGCAAACCAAAGATTGTTCAATTATTGGACATTAAGCAAAATAGTACGGTTTCAAAGAAAAATAAAATTTATAGAAAAAAAAATACAAAATACAACCAGATATCAGAAAGAGGCAATTAATTCTCAAAACAATATGAATTACAAGAGAAAAATTTGTATATTCATTTTTACCGTTTTATCCAAAATTTTTAAAATTGAATTTTTTCTGAAAAATCTTGGAATTTCAAAATACAAAATGATTTTATTGAATTTCAAACTCAAACAGTTTCCTTTCTTTTGGTTTGAACCAGAATATGAAACAAAAAAAGTAGAGCTGAAGAAAAGAAAAGATTTCTTTTACAAAGAGTCATCGAAAAAAAACTTCAATAATTTCATTAATGAAATAATTCACTTATGTATTCCAAAAAATTATCTTGAAAATTATAAAAACATAAAAAATTCCATTAACAAATCTTACTGGCCAAAAAATATAAAAGTAATGTTAAGTGCTTATGATTTTACAAGCAACGATGTTTATAAAATTTGGGCTGCAGAAAGATCGTTAAATAAAAAAACAAAGTATTTAATTCTTCAACAC
>CEOQ01059568.1_pt1 | contig 12382 bp, 13 predicted proteins | sample 361351 | NCBI WGS metagenome assembly CEOQ01 (sample SAMEA2619907, study PRJEB7988) | marine metagenome | biome: marine biome (ENVO:00000447); feature: deep chlorophyll maximum layer (ENVO:xxxxxxxx); material: "saline water (ENVO:00002010), including plankton (ENVO:xxxxxxxx)" | depth 60 m | reverse complement strand
AGCAACAGCTCCTGTTGCAGCAGCAGCCTTAAAGAATTTACGTCTTGAAGGTGTTTTAATCCCTTTCAACGTTCTATCTTTTTTTGACATAAGTTTCCCCCTTACATTGTCATTAGTTAATTAACTTGGATAAAGTTAAACACATAAGCAAATGAGAGTCTCGAAAGAAAAATAGTATTTTTTGAAAAAAATTGATTTAAAACTTAACAAAAAATATAAATTCAACAACTAGTTGAATTTAGTTTACCTGATTTTTACACTTTCCTGTTTGGAAAAACTCTTCAATATTATTTATTGCCAAATCACCCATTTCAGTTCTAGTTTTTTTTGTTGCGCTTCCTAAATGAGGTAAAACAAAAACTTCTGGATGATTTAAATAACCAGGATGTATATCAGGCTCACCTTTATATACGTCAATTCCTAAAGCATAAATTTTTCTATTTTTTAAAGCTTCGACCATAGCATCGTCATCTATCATATCTCCTCTTGCGCTATTAGTGACGATCGCACCAGTTGGAAAGTATTGTAGCGTTTTACTATTAATAATATTTATTGTTTCTTCTGTTGCTGGACAGTTAATAGAAAGAATGTCTGAGACCGAAAATAAACTCTTAATATCTTTATGATAAATTGCTCCCTGTTCTAATTCTGGTTTCAATCTTTTTCTATTATGATAATGGATTTCCATTCCAAATGGCCTGGCTCTTTCAGCGACTGCTCTTCCAATTCTACCCATGCCTAATATTCCTAAGCGAGATCCGGATAACTGCTTTCCAATTAAAAAATCAGCTGCCCAATTCCAATTTTTTTGTCTGGCTCTTTTCATACCTTCAGCAGCTCTTCTCGCCGCTCCAAGAATTAATAACATTGCAATTTCTGCGGTTGCATTTGTTAATACATCGGGAGTATTCGTTACTACAATATTTCTTTTTTTTGCTGCATTTATATCAATGTTTCCAAAACCCACCGCAAAATTTGATATAATTTTTATTTTTTCTGAAAGTTTATTTATTACATTTTCATCTATTTTATCTAATATTGAGGACAGTATAGCATCACAATCTTTGCTCAATTCAATTAATTTTTCACTTGAATAAATTTCATCATTTAAATTTAAATTGGCATTCCACAATTTTTTAATCTTTTCCTCATTTGATCTTAATAATCTTCTTGTAACTAAAACTTTTTTCATAATTTTCTCAAAATGTGTGGTTTAGGACCGCCAGTATACCAATCTATAATTTCTACGGTATGCAAAATAGGAATTTTAGTACTTTGTAAAATTTGTGTTATACATCCTATATTTCCCGTTGAAATAATTTGTGGTTGAACTTTTTCTATATTAAAAATTTTTTCTTCTAATAATTTTTTTGATAATTCGGTTTGTAATAAATTATAAGTTCCAGCTGATCCACAACATATATGACCATCCGGAATATCTACAACCTCGTTTCCAGTTTTTTTTATTAAATTAATTGGTTCTTTATGTATTTTTTGTCCATGCTGCATAGAACAGGGTGAATGGTAAGCAATTTTATATTTTTTTTCTTTTTTTCTTTCTTCAACAAAATTGAGTTTAACATTTTCGTCCAAATATTCTGTTATGTCTTTTGTTAATTCTGATATCTTTTTAGCTTTTTTTTTAATTTCGTTATCAGATCTAAAGATAAATCCATAATCTTTCATTGTGGTTCCACAACCCGAAGTGTTTGAAATTATGGCATCAAGGCCATTTTCTAAATACTCATTATGCCAGATCAAAATGTTTTTTTTAAATGTTTCTTTTGCAAGGTCACTTTTGCCAATATGATAATTAAGCGAACCACAACAATTTACATTTTTTGGCACTACAACTTCTATTCCATGTCTATTTAGCAATCTTATTGTGGATTCATTAATTTGCGGTGAAATAACTTTCTGAACGCATCCTGTTAAAAGAGCTACTCTAGCAACTGGTTTTTTTCTTTTATTTGCAGGATATATCCTTAAATTTGAAAGTGTTTTTTTTGGGAATTTTCCTGGCATTAAATTCATCATATTTTTTATTTTTTTAGGAAAAATAAAACTAAATGGCTTTACAAATTTGGTCAACATTGCAACGATCCTGAAGTTTAGGGAGTTAGATAAAACTATTGATAAAGCATTTCTTGTAAATCTATCCCAAAAAGGACGTTGATATGTTTTTTCTATATGCTGCCTTCCATGGTCTATTAGGTGCATATAATTTACTCCTGAAGGACAGGTAGTCATACAAGAATAGCATGAAAGACATCTATCAATATGTTTAACAATTTTTTCATTGGCCGGTTTATCATTTTCTAACATTTCTTTAATTAAATATATCCTGCCTCGAGGTCCATCTAACTCATCACCTAAAAGCCTGTATGTCGGACACGTAGCATTACAAAAACCACAATGAACACATTTTCTTAAAATTTTTTCACTAGATTTGTTATCCTTATCTTTTAGCTGTTTATCTGAAAAATTTGATTCCATTTTATTATATGCCCGTGTACATTTTTCCTGGATTAAGTATCCTTTTTGGATCAAAACTTTTTTTGATGTTTTGAGAAATATTAAACTGATTTCTATCTATGGTAAATACGTCTTCAACGAATGGAAGCATTTCCGAAGTTTTTATCATCGAAATATAACCGCCAAGTTTAACTGCCTTTCTTCTGATCGATTCAAATAATTCTTCACCTAAATTACATGCTTCTACCCATATCAAAGAGCCGCCCCAATCAATATAATAACTAAAATTTTTATTCAGTTGAAAAATCAATTGAATACACTGAGATGGCGGAATTACAATCCTCAAAATATTATTTTTGGTAGAAGAAAATGCTTCTAAATTTTTTACTTTATTCCAGAAAATTTCTGATTGATAAATTTCTAAAATAGAATATTCAAAATTATTTAATTTTAATTCATGAATTAAATTTTTTTCTCTTTCATCAACAGATTTTTTTAAACCTTCAATTCGTAATGCTGTCAGTGAACCTCCGTATTTGAGATCATTAAGCTTAAAGCTTTTGTCAATATTCATAATACATTTAGAACACTTAGGTAAGACTGGTAAATAGGCAGCTCCTGAAACATCTTGGGAAGAGCTTGCTGCTCTGTCTAATAGATCAACTGATGTTTCTAAACCTAAATTATGCACTACTATAGTTTTGCTAACCTCAGGTGCAGGCAAAACTTTAAAAGTAATTTCGGTTAGTGCTGTTAAAGTACCGTATGAACCACAAATTAATTTACTTAAATCATATCCTGTAACATTTTTAACAACAACTCCTCCAGATTTTATTATCTCACCTCTCCCATTGACTCCTCTAAATCCCAACACATGATCTCGCACACTTCCAATTTTAAATCTTCGTGGCCCTGCAATATTACAAGAGACTTGGCCAGCTGCGGTGCCATAATTGCTCTTCCCATTAAAAATATATCCAAAATCTATAGGTTCAAAAGCTAATTGCTGATGATTTTTCTTTAATTCTTCTTCAATTGTTTTTATTGGAGTGCATGCTTTAACTTTTATATAAAGCTCTTCAGGCAAATATTCGATTATCCCGTTTAATTTTGATAAACTCAAAGTTTCTGAACACTGTAAAGGTTTTCCAATTTTTCTTTTTGTTCCAGTTCCGATCAATTCTATTGGTATGCCCAGCTTATAAAAATTCCTAATAAGCTTAACAACTTCTTTTTCATCTTTGGGATATTTGAAAGCATCAGAATCTTGGTATATCTGGAAACTTTGTTTTTCCTCTGTGGACATGAACTCTCCCTTCCTCCGCGCATTTTCTCAAAATTGGATATACTTTTCCAGGATTTAACAAAGAACTAGAGTCTAAAGATTGTTTAATTTTTATTTGTTGCTGAATGTCATTATTATTAAACATTTCGCACATTAGCTCCCTCTTTTCTACACCGACCCCGTGCTCACCAGTTAAAACTCCTCCAACTTTTACGCAATATCTCAATATGTCTGCTCCGAATTTTTCAGTTTTCTCCAATGAGTTTTTTTCGTTAGCATCGTACATAATCAGTGGATGTAAATTACCATCGCCAGCATGAAAAGCGTTCGCTACTTCTAGTCCATATTTTTTAGATAATTTTTTTATTTCTTTTAATACGTCAGCTAATTTGTTTCTAGGTATAGTGCCATCCATACAATAATAGTCTGGCGCAATATCACCGCAAGCAGGAAATGCTGCTTTCCTTCCTGCCCAAAACTTTAGTCTTTGTTTTTCATTTTTACTAACTTTAAAACTTGATGATTTATTTTTTTTTGCAATTTGATTTATCCGGCTAAATAATTCAGCAACTTCTGTTTCGGTTCCATCTAATTCTACAATTAACATAGCCTCTGCATCTCTTGGGTATCCGGCTTTCACAAAATTATCGGTTGCATGAATTAATGCCTTATCCATCATTTCCATGCCTGCGGGAACTATGCCGCTAGCGATAATATCAGATACACATTTGCCTCCATCTTCAATGCTTCTAAAACCAATTAATGCTGCTCTTACCGTTTGTGGTTTTTTTAAAATTTTAACTGTAACTTCTGTAATAACACATAGCAGACCTTCTGAACCTGTTATCAAACCCAACAAATCATAACCTGGAGAGTCAAAAGCCTTGCCTCCAATTTTAACGATGGAGCCATCCATAAAAACCACCTCAACACCTAATAAATTATTAGTAGTAGTTCCATATTTTAAAGAATGTACACCTCCAGAATTTTCTGCCACGTTTCCACCTATCGAACAAGCAATTTGACTGGAAGGATCAGGAGCATAATAAAATCCCTTGCTTTCGACGGCTTGGGTTATTGACAAATTTGTTACCCCTGGTTGAGCTGTTACACAGCGATTTTTATAATCTACTTCTAATATTTTATTAAATTTACCTAAACATAATAAAATTGAATCTTTCAAAGGCAATGCTCCACCTGATAAACCGGTTCCCGCTCCTCTCGGAACAACTTTAATTCTTTCTTGATTACAATAACTAAGTAATTTACTTACCTCTTGAGTATTTTCTGGAAAAACAACCGCTAGAGGTTTTTGTTTATAAGCGGTCAAAGCATCGGTTTCAAATGGCGTTAGTTCATCAGAATGATCTAAAACATTCTCACTTTTAATTATTTTTCTAAGATCTTTAAGCAATTCTACTTTTTTTGACAAAAGTTTTCTATCAATTTTGGGCATCGCTAATTTAGTCATAAAAATATATTACAACCTAAAAGCTTAGTGGTCAAAAAAGTTAAAATGAATTATTTGAGTAATTTGTCTATCTTTTCAATGGCTTTGCCGATATTTTCTCTTGAAGTAGCAAAATTCAATCTTACATTAACTGTGGCAAATTTTCCAAATGCTGTTCCGGGTATCATAGCAACACCTGCTTCTTGCAAGCATCTCTTAGTAAATTCTTCGCCATTCATTCCAGTTTTCTCTATATTTGGAAATACAAAAAAAGATCCTCCTGGCATACTACACTCTACCCCTTTTAAAGTTCTTAAACCGTCCACAATAAGGTTTCTCCTCAAATTAAATTCTTCCATCATTTTATTAAGATGATTTTCAGATCCGTCTAAGGCTGCAATTGCTCCATATTGTGCCGGAGTATTAACACATGAATGGCTATTTACACAAAATTTAAATACGTGCTCAATTAATTTTTCTGGCCATACGCTCCAACCTAATCTCCATCCTGTCATAGCATAAGTTTTACTCCATCCATTTAAAATAATGAGTCTGTCATAAAGTTCAGGATAATTTAATAAACTTGGAATTTCTTTTTTATCAAAAATCAACCTATCATAAACTTCGTCACTTAAGATTGCTAGGTTAGGAAAATTTTTTAAACTATTTGCAAGCTTATCAATCACTTTTTTTTCGGTAAAACCACCAGTTGGATTATGAGGATTATTTAAAATTAATAATCGAGTTTTTTCATTAATCAATTCAATTATTTTATCAGGATTAATTGAAAAATCTTTATTTTCTGTCATATTATAAGGAATCCCTTTAGCTCCAGTAAAATTTATCATTGATCCATAAATTGGAAAACCTGGATCTGGATAGATAATTTCAGCTCCTGGTTCTCCAAAAAAAGAAATGGCGTAATGCATTGTCGGTTTTCCACCTGGCATAATAACTATTCTTTCAGGATCAATATTAGCTTTATATAAATTCTTAATTTTTCTGCTTACAGCTTCTCTGCATTCAATTATTCCGTTAGGTAATGTATAGCCGTGATGACCAACTTTTAAGGCTTCGATTGCTGCATTTACAGCGTGAGGCGGTGATTTAAAATCAGATTGTCCCAAACTTAAGTCAACAATTTCTTTACCTTCTTTTATTAATTTTTTTGTTTTTGCAAAAATATTATAGACTGCCTCGGTACCAAGCCTATCTACACTTTTAGCAATTTTCATTTTTAATTTTCTCTAAATATAATTTTTGACTTGTTAAGATCTTTTATTGATTTGCATCCCATTAATATCATATCGCGATTTATTTCTTCCTTCATTTTTTGTAATAATCTTTCAACGCCCTGTTGACCACCAGCGCTCAATGCATATAAATAAGCCTTTCCAAAACTACAAGCCTTAGCACCCAGAGCCAAAGCTTTTAGAACATGAGTTCCTCTTCTAATTCCTCCATCCACAATTACCTCTATCTTATTTCCAACTGCATTAATAATTTCATTTAATTGATCAAAAGGTGCTCTTGAACCATCAAGTTGTCTTCCACCGTGATTAGAAATTATTATTGCGGTACATCCAATGTCGATGGCTTTTTTTGCATCCTCTACTGACATAACTCCTTTGAGGGCAAATGGACCTCCCCATTTTTTTACACAATATTCTGCATCACTCCATTTCATATTTCGATCGAATTGTTCGTTCATATAATTCATAACTGATTTATCTATTTTGCTACCTTTGTCTGTCATATGAATTATGTTAGCTAACTCAAATTTTTTTCTTAGCAAATAATTAAGACTCCATTCTGGATGTAAAAGAAAACTTAGTAAGCTACTTAATGTTAATCTAGGTGGAGTAGAAAAACCAGTTCTGTGATCCCTTTCTCTATTGCCTGCTACAATTGCATCTACTGTTAAGCACATACTGTTAAATCCAGACTGCTTACATCTTTCAATTAGATTGTCGGTTAATCCCTTATCCTTATGAATATAAAGTTGAAATAATTTAGGACCTTTAGTTAGCTGACCAATTTCTTCGATGCTTTTTGTTGACATTGTGGATATGCCAAACATTGTACCTGCTTTATCAGCAGCTCTTGCTGTAGCACTTTCTCCTTCATGGTGATAAAGCCGGTGCATAGCAGTAGCTGAAAGAAAAAGAGGAAAGTCAATTTTTTGCCCTAAAACAGTTGTTGATAAATCTATATCACTTGATCCTGCCAATACATTAGGAATTAGATCGCATTTATTAAAAGAATCAGTATTTCTTTTTAAAGTTATTTCATCATCTGATCCGCCATCGATATAGTTAAATATGGGTGATGGTAGTTTTTTTTTAGCTAATTTTCTAAAATCATCTACGTTATGGCAGTCTCTGAGATTCATTATTTAGGTTTATTTTATAAATTAAAATTGTTTCAGAAAATTAAACATATAGCTATTTGCGCCAGGATTTTTATCTCCAAGACTTGCGTTAGATATATGGTTATATGATAAACCTAGTTGAGTTGTGTCTGATAAATTTAATGACACTTGTACTTCACTTTTAAATTCTAAAGGAGAACCTAAGTCTTTTCCATCACCATAACTGTAATAACCTGGTGCAAAACTTGGTGTAATTGTTAAAAAACCAAGATCGTATTCAGCTTGCACTCCAGTATATAAATAAACAGCACTATTTTCTGTAATAAAACCGCCTGTTATAGGTGATAATTTTCCTAAAAAACTTTCTCTAAATAATTCATCATTTTGATGTTGAATTCCTATTAAACCCGCATGTTGCTTTTTGTCACTAAAATCAAACATACCTGAAAATATATTAATTTCTGTATCATTTGCATTCTCTTCAGCAAATGTTTGCCCATATGCTAAGAAAAATGTGAAAAGCACGACTAAAATTTTACAAGTTATTTTTTTCATAATAGAAATATATAACCTTCGATTTAAAAAATAAACTGATATTAGTTGTTATAAAATTAGAGAATTATTGGTAATACGCCTAGTTGAGATACAAGAGGGAGATGAAGATTGTCTTAAGTAGCCCCAACTAGGCATATGATTAGATTAATCCAATTATTTGGCTAACTTTTGAATGAAAAATGTTTTATTTAAGGCAATCCTTAAATTTATCGTCAATTTGACTGGCGAAAATACCCTGTTCCTTTTTTGCCAGTAAAAATTTCTTCTATTAGAGGATGTTTGATTGGCTCATCTGAATCGTCGGCAGTTAAATTTTGTTCTGAAACATAAGCCTCATAAGTAATATCATTATTTTCAGCTAACAAATGATAAAAGGGTTGGTCTTTTCTAGGTCTAACATCTTTAGGGATAGATCTGTACCATTCTTCAGAATTATTAAATTCAAAATCAACATCATATATGACGCCTCTAAAATTAAAGTGTCTGTGCTTAACTACATCCCCTATTGAAAATTTAGCTGTACTTGTTGCCATTTGATTTATACAGAATAAGTATATTTAAAAAAAAATCAATAGAAAAAAATATACCTTCTTATTCACTTGTGTTAACATTTTGTTATGAACAGACCTATAATTAAATTTATAGCTGATTTTGGGCCACTCCTCATTTTTTTTACAATTTATTTTAAAGAAGGCAATAATTTAAGCTTGGCTATTCCACCCTTTATAATAGCTACTATTGTCGCGTTACTATTTGTATATATAATTGAAAAAAAAATTTCTCTCGTTCCTTTGACAAGTGCAGTTCTTATAACTTTATTTGGTGGCCTCACTTTATACTTTGATAACAAAATATTTTTTTATATGAAGCCTACAATAATAAATTTACTCTTTGCGATTATTTTGTTTTTTGGACAATTTATTTCTAAAAAGCCTTTGTTAAAAATACTTTTCCAAAATGCATTAGATTTAACAGATGAGGGTTGGAAAAAATTAAATTTACGTTGGATAATTTTTTTTATTTTTGTAGCAATTCTCAATGAGGTTGTTTGGAGAACTCAATCCGAAGCTATTTGGGTTAATTTCAAAGTTTGGGGTTTGCTCCCAATTAGTTTTATCTTTGTTGCAAGTCAAATTCCTTTAATGAATAAATATAAGTTAAAAAAATGAAAAGACATTTAAAATTAATTATAAATAACGAAAATAAAAATAAAACTATTTTTTTTAATAAAGAAGATTTACAGTTAATTTTAAATTTATATGCAAAGATGGTTTCTGCAGGAGAGTGGAAAGATTATGGACTGACTATTTCAAAAAAAGAAATAAGTTTTGATGTATATTATAGAACATCTGATATTCCTGCTTATAAAATATCAAAAAATTTAAATCCAAAAAGTAAAAATGAAAAGTATATCATTAAAGATTCTAAGAATAAAATACTCAATAAATCTGAAGACTTAAAAATTTTAATTAATAAAATTGTATGGAAAAAATTTAAATTAGTTAACTAGAATTATCTTCTTTGACCAAATAATCTTAAAAGCATAATAAACAAATTAATAAAATCTAAATAAAGAGTAAGTGCTCCCATAACTGCTTTTTTTCCGATCATTTCACCGCTATCAGAAACTAAATACATATTTTTAATTTTTTGAGTATCATAAGCAGTGAGGCCTACAAAGACCAAAACTCCAATTATTGATATTACAAAATACATCATAGTAGACTTCATAAAAATATTAACTATTGATGCTATTATGATTCCAATTAATCCCATCATAAGAAACGAACCAAATTTTGTTAAGTCTCTTTTAGTTGTGTATCCATAAATACTCATAGCGCCAAAGGTTGCTGATGTTATAAAAAATACTCTAGCAACACTAACACCTGTGTAAATTAATAATATCCATGATAATGATAAACCCATAAGAGCGGCAAAAATCCAAAAAACAGTTTGAGCTTTAGAAGAACTCATTTTTCTTATTCCAAAACTCATATAAAAAACTATTCCAAGAGGAGCCAACATTACTATCCATTTTAATCCAGAAAAAAATAATGCATTTCCAAAACTCGTAAACCCAGTTATTGCTCCGTTCGCGTCAGTTACTACTGAAATTTTAAAAGAAATTAAGGCTATGATTCCTGTTAGCATCACTCCAGATGCCATAAAATTATAAACTTTTAACATATAGGCTCTAAGACCTTCATCTACTATATGCGTCTCGGTTGCTTTTACTTTTGATTGAATATTTTGTTTATTAAATTCCATAATTTTAAGATAAATATATTGTGATACGAAGTATATTTCAAGATGTTAGAAGAGTTTAATAAAACTTAAAAATAGTTTATCTAGAGCCATGAATTTTAAAAATCTAGGAAATACTGATTTAAAAGTGAGCACAATTTGCCTCGGCACAATGACTTGGGGTGAACAAAATTCCCAAAAAGATGCTTTTGAACAAATGGACTACGCCATTGATCAAGGTGTAAATTTTTTTGATACTGCTGAACTTTATGCAGTTCCAATGAAACCTGAAACAAGGGGAAAAACTAGTCAAATTATAGGAGAATGGTTTTCTAAAAAAAAAAACAGAAAAAAAATAATTTTAGCAGATAAGGTTGTGGGAAGTTCTTCAATGAGTTGGCTTAGACCTAATAGTGAAAAAGCATGCTTAAATAAAAAGCAAATTGAATTTGCTATTAATCGAAGTTTAAAAGATTTAAAAACTGATTATATAGATTTGTATCAAGTGCACTGGCCAGACAGACCATCTGGTGCTTTTTCTGGTAAATTAGAATATGAACATAAAAATTCAGATAATTCTGTAAGCATTGAAGAAACTTTAGAAGCATTAAATAATTTAGTTGAATCTGGAAAAGTAAGACATATTGGAATATCCAATGAAACTGCATGGGGCACAAATCAATACATAAAATATTCAGAGCAAAAAAAAAACGCTAGGATTGTTTCTATACAAAATGCGTATAATTTTTTAAACAGAGGATTTGAAGTTGATCTTTCAGAAATTGCAATAAGAGAAAAAGTTGGTTTATTAGCATATTCACCATTAGCATCAGGATATTTGTCTGGAAAATATAGAAATGGCGCAATGCCCAAAAATTCGAGAATGGATTTATTTTATGATTATTGGCCAAGATACCGAACTATTAATTCGGAAAAGGCTATTGAAGAATATTGGAATTTAGCTAAAGATTTTAATTTAAACATTGCCCAAATGGCGATTAAGTTTTGTGAAATCCAGCCATTTGTTACTTCAGTTATAATTGGGGCAACGACATTGGAACAGTTGAAAACAAATATAGATAGTGTAGATATTAATTTAAATAAAGAAATAATTAAAAAAATAGGTGAAATTCAAAAAAAATATCCAAATCCATGCCCTTAAAAAAAATTTTATATATAGTTTTATTTTTTTCAATTTTTAATTTTGCAAACGCAGAGGAAAATTTAAAGAGCGTTGGAAAATTTAAAGACTGGGAAAGTTTTATTCTAATAAAAGACGGAAATAAAACTTGCTTTGCACAATCAATACCTATTGTGAGAGCACCCAAAAAATTAAAAAGAGAACCATCTAGATTATTTGTAAGTTTTAGACCCAATGAAAATATTAAAAATGAAATTAGCGTTACTAATGGTTATGAATTTAAATTAAAATCACCGGCAACTGCAAAGTCCGGAAAAAAATCTTACGATTTATTCACTAAGGGAAAATTTGCCTGGGTAAGTGATGATGATGATGAAAAAAAATTAATAGTAACAATGAAAAAAGCATCAAGACTTATGATTATTGGTAAAACTGATAAAGATGATCAAACAACAGACCATTATTCAATGATGGGTTTTACAAAAGCGTATAATACAGCAAAAAAAAACTGTAAATAAAAATAATAATTAATGAAAAAAAGGAAAAAGATAGTACTTGCCTATTCTGGCGGCTTAGATACTTCTATAATTCTTAAGTGGCTTCAAGAAAATTATAATGCAGAAATTATTTCTTATACTGCTGACATTGGACAAAAAATTAATAAAAAAAAAATAATTGATAACGCCAAAAAATTAGGTGTCAAAAAAATAATAATTGAAAATCTCAAAGATTTATTTGTAAAAGAATATATCTATCCTATGATTAGAGGGCATGCAATTTATGAAGGTGTTTATTTGCTAGGAACATCTATTGCACGACCTTTAATTGCAAAAAGACAAATTGCTATTGCAAAAAAATTTG
>CEOQ01514452.1_pt1 | contig 12402 bp, 10 predicted proteins | sample 361351 | NCBI WGS metagenome assembly CEOQ01 (sample SAMEA2619907, study PRJEB7988) | marine metagenome | biome: marine biome (ENVO:00000447); feature: deep chlorophyll maximum layer (ENVO:xxxxxxxx); material: "saline water (ENVO:00002010), including plankton (ENVO:xxxxxxxx)" | depth 60 m | reverse complement strand
CGAGGCCACTTCTGTTTCAAGCAAACTAGTCAAACGGTTTTCTAAAGCTTGTTTGATTTCTTCCATATTCATATTTCGCGTTTCTTCTTTTGCCATGAATTGTCCTATACGTATCCACGGCAGACCTACAACTTGGATATCACCTGATGGAGTTCCAATAATATGCGTTTCTAAAGTTTGTGAAACTGTAATATTTTTGACATTTAGAGTAGGGAAGATTTCTAGAGAAGTAGCTCGGTTGGCAATGTGAGGCAAATCGTGATTACCTACAGTTAGAAATACAGGAATGTCAGCGTCTGAAAGCCTATTTATCCGTTTCGCAAATTCCCTTTGATGAGTTTGTGATGGATCTCTCGATTTATAGGCATCTCCAGCAAATAAAACCAAATCAATACGGTTTTCAATTGCGTATGCCACTGCTTCATCCATTGCTGAAAGAAAATCTAGCAAACGAGTATTCATACCGATAAATTGGGATCGGTCCTCACCAGGGGCAAAATATACGGGAAAAGAGACTAGGTCTTCTTCTGTTGCAACCTTGCCGTATGACTCTACACCAATATGAATGTCAGAAATATGTAATAATTTCAAATTTCGGAGCACCTTTTCTTATCAACAATTAATTTGATGAATTCAATGCTTTAGTAAATTGAGCTCTTTTTTGATTTCTTCTACGAGGTTTTCAATAGGAACGCGGCTCTGCCGCATCGAGTCTCGGTTGCGAATAGTGACTGCTTGATCATTTTCTACCGTCTCAAAGTCAATAGTTACACATAACGGCGTTCCGATTTCATCCTGTCTTCTATAACGCCGTCCTATAGATTGAGAATCATCATATTGACATCGGAAGGATTGTGAAAGTAGTAAAGATTCGATTTCTTTAGAGGTAAGGTTTAGTTTTTCATTTCTACTAAGCGGTAGTACAGCGACTTGAACAGGCGCTATATCAGGATGAAAATGCAATAAAGTTCGTGTATCTGTTTTTCCATTACTCGAAATAATTTGCTCTTCCTCGTAGGCATCAAACATAAATGTTAATGCTGTTCGGTCAACTCCCGCTGCTGGCTCAATTACGTAGGGGAAGTAATGCTCGTTTAATTCTTGATCAAAATATTTGAGATTCTTTCCTGAAACTGATTCATGCTGGCTAAGATCAAAATCGGTCCTGTTGGCTATACCTTCGAGTTCTCCCCATCCCCAGGGGAAAGCATATTCAATATCAGACGTCGCTTTGGCATAGTGAGCAAGCTCATCATTTGCATGTACTCTAATCCGCAAATTTTCCTCACGTATTCCAAGGGACTTATACCAATTGTACCTGTGCTGTATCCAATATTTGTGCCAAGAATCATCGTCGCCTGGTTTGACGAAATACTCCATTTCCATTTGTTCGAATTCACGAGTACGAAAGATAAAGTTTCCAGGAGTTATTTCGTTGCGAAAAGATTTACCTACCTGAGCAATACCAAAAGGAAGTTTGGATCGTGTTGAGGTAACCACATTATCGAAATTTATAAAAATACCCTGTGCTGTCTCAGGCCGTAACCACACTTGATTGGCAGAATCTTCCACCGGGCCAACAAAGGTTTTAAACATTAGATTAAACATTTTGGGATCAGATAATTTCGCTTTATCATCAGGACATACAGAAGGATCATCTAATTGATCGGCGCGGTATCGCTTGTGACAAACTGAACACTCAACTAAAGGATCTGTAAAGTTCGTTGAATGCCCACTTGAAATCCATACTTGAGGGTTTTGGATGATAGCACTGTCTAACCCGACTACGTCATTTCGTTGGTATACCATTGACCTCCACCAGGCTTCTTTAACGTTTCGTTTAAGCTCTACGCCAAGTGGACCATAATCCCAACTTGACCCGATTCCTCCGTATATCTCACTAGACGGAAATACAAAGCCTCGTCTTTTAGCAAGAGAAACGATCTTGCTTAGGTCTACGTTGTGGGCCATTGTCCCTCCAAAAATGTTGATTAAATTGGATACAGTTATAGTATACCTGACAGGTTGGTTCTATCTGTGTCAAACCGGAAAACATATTTGTGGGTTTTATGCGTTCAAATTCAGTCATACATGGATTGATAATCTTATATACCACGACAATATTTTTAGGTATTGGTCATGGAATGGTCATGCCAATTATTCCAATGATTTCTGATCATTTCGAAATCACTGGAGGAATTGCTGCTCAAATTATTACCGCTTTTGCACTTGGTAGGTTTGTGGGCCAACCGATTGGAGGTATATTAATCGATCGTTTCGGCACTCGCATCGCGATAACTATAGGCCCATTATTTATTGGTGCCTCGGTATTGATCGCTTCGATTTCTCCTTACTTTTGGCCTCTGCTTGTTACATTATTTATTGCTGGAGTCGCGGACAGTAGTTGGATGCTAGGGAGAGAAGTAGCTGGAGTTGATTTAGTGAAGGCTAATCAACGTGGTCGTTTAATGAGTGGGTTCATGGGATTTCATGCCGTTGGTATGGGACTCGGGGGGTTAATTGGAGGAGTTCTTGCCGACGCATCCGGTTTCCGCGCGGTGTTTGGACTGTATACAATTTTAGCATTATTGGTTTTTATGGTCGGTTACTTTGCACCAAATTCTACCCCCGTGAATTCTAAAGAAAACACCTTACAGCAAAAACCAGTAGGCAATTTCACCGCGCGAATCAAAGGTTTATTTTTTCAAATTGATCCAGCGTTGCGCGCGACATATATTGTCCTTGTATTCGCAACAGCTAGCATGATGCTCTATCGAATGTCTTTCCAGAGCATGTTTCCGCTATACGCCGATGAAATTGGTATGTCGGCCAGCCGCATAGGTTTTTTGTTTTTCCTAATGACTATAGGGTCACTAGTTATGATTCTACCGGCCGGATTTATTGTAGATAAGATTGGGAGAAAGTGGGCGACTGTTCCTAGCACAATGCTTCCCGGGGTGGCTTTTCTGGTTATACCGTTATTAGGCTCGTTTTACCCATTAATTGCTATTACAGTTGCGATGGGATTCGCTAATGGACTTTCATTAGGGTCGGTTGCTACTTCTACTTATGATGTTGTTCCTGATGCTGTGAGGGCAAGGTTGCAGGCTGCCCGCAGGACTTTTTCTGAAATAGGCGCGATATCGGGCCCATTGTTAGGAGGAGTATTGGCTGTAAATTATGGAGTGGGAATTCCATTTTTAGTATTTGCACCAGTGCTATTAATTGCAGCGGCATTATTAATGTTCGTAGCTAAAGAAACTTTAGTAAAGCCAAGTAAATCAGATTGAGAGATAGAAATTAAACATTTTGCAGCTAGGAATAAATTTTATTATGGATGGGTAGTTGCAGGAGCTGTATCGATAACCATGGTACTGAGTGGTTCTTTGGCTGCTCCTCTTTTCAGTGTATTCATACCTGCATGGACAGATGAATTTGGCTGGTCTAGAACTGCAATTTCAGGAGTATTTAGTTTCGCTACGGTTATAGCCGCTCTTTTTGGTCCAATAGTTGGCAAATTACTTGATACATATGGAGGGCGCGCTGTCATGACTGTGGGCGCGTTGTTAATGGGAGTTTCGTTGATCAGTATTGGGTTTGTTCAAAACCTGATTGCTCTATATTTAGCTTTCTCAATCGGACGTATGGCAATGATGAATATACAAAATCTTGCGGGCCATACAGTGATTGCTAATTGGTTCATTAGACGAAGAGCATTTGCAACTGCACTAGCAATTAATGGCAGTAGGGTAGGCCTTGGCATATGGCCGTTAATCGCTGCACTAATCATAAGTTTTTGGGGCTGGCGTGAAGCATTTTGGATTTTAGGTTGCCTAGTCTCTTTGTTTGCGGTGGTTCCGTGGCTTTTAGTTGTTGCTCGAAGACCCGAAGAAATTGGACTAAACCCTGATGGGGATAGTATTTCTTTTCTCCAAATAAAGGACAATCAATCAGCCTCTATAGAGGCTGATTGGACTACTAGAGATGCGATAACGACAAAAGCCTTTTGGCTCTTAATGGTGACACATATGAGTGCAATGGTAGCAGGTGGTGGCTTCGGGCTCCACAGAATTCCTCTTTTTTTAGACCAAGGATTAAATCAATCGTTGATAGGCCCCATACTTTTAACCCATGCTGTAGGTATGCTTATTGGTGGATTTTTTGCAGCCTGGCTTTTGAGTCATGTAGGGCACCGTCTAGTACTTAGTGTTTTTATGTTAGCAGGCGTGATTGTCATGCTTGTGGCTATCGAACTCAGTCAAGGAGTTCCGATGTTAATTTTTACGTTCATTGAATCAGCTGCTTTTGGAGGTATTTTTTCTATACTTCCAGTTGTATATGCAGACTATTTTGGGCGTTATTCGATTGGAAAAATTCGAGGTATAACTCATCCAGTTGTAATTGCCTCAAATGCGATTGGTCCACTTGTAGCAGGGTATGCGCATGATAAAAATGGAGATTATTCTACTGCCTTGGTATTCTTTGCGGTGGTATTGTGCGTTGGCAGTTTATGTGCATATTTTGCATCCCCACCACATCGCCAAGAGTATGCTAAATCGTAAAACTTCTGCCTGTAGAACGGAGATAACATGAATGAATATGTTAGGCGAGATTTGCTAGTAGATGCATTATGGCTCTCGGATCATTTGACTGAAGACTCTGTAAGAGTCATTGAAATGGCGCAAGATGACGAGCAATTTCTTCAAGGTCATATACCTGGCGCAGTTTTATCCCCGACATGGCAGATTAAAGGAAGCAAAAATACGCGATTAGTAGCACCACCACCTGAAGCAAAAAATTGGTTTGAGTCTGTAGGTATAGGTGATGACACCCTAGTCGTAGCGTATGATCGCTTTTCTAGTAGAGATGCGGCGAGACTTTGGTGGGTTCTTAATTATTATGGACATAGTAACGTGAAGATTCTTGATGGCGGTTGGAATAGTTGGACTTCATTACAGCTGCCGGTAGAGTCTGGATTGAAAGTAGTAGATAATGATGTGACTTTCACCATCAATTCCATAGATGATTCAATCATTTCGAATGTGGAAAAACTGAAAGAGGCTATAGGGGATGAAAATTCTCTGATATGGGACGTTCGCTCCGATGACGAATTTATGGGTATTAACAGCAGAGGTAATGCCAGAGTAGGACATGTTCCCGGCGCTGTGCACTTAGAATGGACACATTTAGTTAACGAAGATTCCACATTCAAATCTCCTCAGGAATTGAGTATGTTGTTGGCTAGTGTCGGAATCACCCATGAAAAACGAATTCATATTTACTGACAGGGTGGGGTGCGTGCGGCGCACGCAGCTTTTGTACTTGCGCTGTTGGGATACCCTAGGTCATGTATGTACGATGGTTCTATGGGTGAATGGGCAAACCGAGAAGATACCCCGCTAGCTTTTGAGGGTTAATTTATCCCAAATACTGCTCTAATAGTGACCTGTACATTATAGTCTCCAGCTAATATTGGCGTAGGGGCAGAACGCGCCATGTCGGCCATAACTGCCATTTCTTTTTGGGGGTACTGAGAAGAATTTTGGTCTACTACGTATAGCAACGGTCCACGCTTAACTCCCATTTCTTTAGCGTATAAATCAGCTATCTCTATGGCATTTTGAGCCGCTAAAACTCTAGCTTTGCGTATTGCATCGCTGGTGTCTTCTTTTTGAAAACTTATCTGATTAATCCTAAGATCATCACTGCCTGATACTGCGGCAAGTTCGTCAATGACTGATCCAATACTCTCATCAACAGATCGCAATGTCACTTGGAGGCTGTTAGTTACCTTATAGCCCTGTAATTTTTGACCTTCTTGTTGCGTGTACTTGTACACGGGTTGAGTTGAGTATCTTTGCGTCTTTATATCGTCTAAGGTTACGTTGTTACTTCGTAAGATGCTTAAAATTTTATTGGTGGTTCTTGCGTTTTGAGATGCCGCGTTGGATAAAGATCGGTTTATCGTCTCTGTCGCAAGGGATAAAATGGTTATGTCGGGCTCTACCACCACTGATCCTGATCCACTTACATGGATGCCGGAACTGGATGTGGTTATGGAACCTAAGCTCGAGCTTGAGGTTCTAGTGATACTTGGAAATTCTTCAGTGTTTACTGCACCAGGCTTTTCAATAGGTTTCTCATTACCCTCTGAGCAACTAAGTAAGAAAAGTAATAAAAATACGGAAAGGACTGTGAGTCTCATTAATATTTGAAAATTACTACGCATAGAATCAGCTTACTCGGAAGTTGTATAATATTCTAGTTGTTGGAAAACGAATAATGCGTGTAGCACTTAGAGAATCAATACAAACAGTTGCCCTTGCGATTTTTTTCATTTTTTTATTACAGGTAACAATCCAGAATTTTAGGGTTGAAGGCCCTAGTATGAACCCTACTTTTTTGAATTTTGATCGTGTTATTGTTAATAAGCTTGCTTATTTGAGTATCGAAAAAAGTAAAGTGAAGGAATATTTCCCGTGGGTGGAGGATAATAATGCTGCTCGTTGGTACCCATTAGGAAAGCCTAACTTTGGAGACATAATAGTATTTAAATGGCCTAGAAATGAGCGTCAAGTACTAGTCAAGCGTGTAATTGGTGTTCCGGGCGATACAATTGAGATAAAAAAAGGGAATGTCATACGCAATGGGGTAATTTTAGATGAGCCTTATGTTTTACATAATTCTAATGAGACTTTGGTTGATCGAGTTATACCATTGGGTAAATATATTGTAATGGGCGATAATAGATTGGAAAGCGATGATTCTAGGCATTGGGGTTGGGTTCCGGAGGAAAATATCATCGGTGAAGTGTGGCTAAATTACTGGCCTTTACCCAAAATTAACTATAACTTATTACAGGGTAACTGACGTTTTATATGCCCCCGTAGCTCAAAGGCAGAGCGTTGGACTTTTAATCCAAGCGTTGACGGTTCGAGTCCGTCCGGGGGTACCAAGTTTTTATCACTAGGATTTGCTATTACTGCAATTGGCGTATCAGTTGCAACAGAGCTGCTGTCACTGCTCTATTTCTGACAAGAGGTCTCCTTGAAGGAAATTCATGCTTCGTCACAGTAGTAGAATTTGGAGTACTTACTCCGATAAACACTGTACCGGCCTTAATATTATTTTGATCTCCTGGTCCAGCAATGCCCGTTACCCCGATTCCACATTCAGCCTTATATGTTTCACATGCAGCAATAGACATTGCTCTAGCGACTTCTTCACTGACGGCACCAAATTTATTAAGGAGCTGTTCAGGTACACCAGAGTTAATTTTTGAATCGTTTGTATAAGTAATTGCGCCACCAACGAAATAATCAGAACACCCAGGAATCTCGGTGATGGCTGCACCAAGAAGACCCCCTGTACATGATTCTAGAACAGCTAGCTTAAGCTTATATTGGGATAATAAATCCCCAACCCTTTCCGGAGGGTAATCTTCATCTGTACCCCAAATATAATCACTGAGTGATCTTTGTATAATGGATTCAGCATTTGCTAGAATTGTCGCCGCTTCTTTTTCTGAGGGAGCTTTTGCAATTGCCCTGACATATATACCGTCTTGTTTTGCGTACACGCCAAAATCAAGCCCTTGGATTTCATATACGTCATGAACGGCTTCATCTACTGCCGCTTCACTTAAACCGATGGTCTTATAGGTTTTGGATAATATTTTTTGTCCAGGCAATTTATCTTTGAGTCGATAGGCTATTTCAGTATCCCACATCGTTGTTAATTCACGAGGAGGCCCAGGTAGAGTTATAAGAATTCGATTTTCTTTTTCTACCCACCAACTAGGAGCAGTTCCCATTGAATTACGGATTGGCTTTGCAGATGGGATTACACCGGCCTGCCGGAGATTTTGGATAGGCATAGGATTAATATTCCTTCTAGCGAAACTATCTTCGAGCCATTTTGCTAGATCTGGGTCAGTTGTCAGTTCCTCACGCAGCATGTCTGCAATAGCATCACGAGTTAGATCATCTAATGTAGGTCCCAATCCACCCATTACGATAATCAGCCCTGAACGTTGCCATGCCATAGCCAATAATGAAGCTAGTCGGTCACGATCATCTCCCACAATGGTTACGTTTTTCAGTTCTATACCAAATTCAGGCAGCCTTTGACCTATCCAAGAGGAATTGGTGTCTTGAGTTTCCCCCATTAAAAGCTCAGTACCAACGGCTATTATTTCTGCATCCATGTTTAATCCGATCAAAATTGCATTCAATTTTCCGGTAGAATTATCGCGAGTATAGCACTTGCTGCTTAGTTCTTTACTGTTGTAGTAGAGCGATAGCGATGCTAGCCTGAATACGATTTATATTCAAATTTAAATACGGAGGAATATGCATCTGGCAATAGACGGATACGGTAGTCCCGCAGAACTACTCTCGAACCCCGAGATTGTATTAGAATTTTTAGATAAATTCCCTGAAAGAATTGCAATGACAAAAATCTCAGAACCATCGGTTCAGGTTTACCGAGGCCCTGTGCCTCAAGATTGGGGCGTATCTGGCTTCGTGATCATTGCAGAGAGTCATATTAGTGTTCATACCTTTCCTGATCGAAACTATCTGAACGTAGATGTATTTTCTTGTAAAGAATTTGACTTGAATAACGCAAAGCATCAAGTGCAGGCAATGTTTCAAATAGAAAAATTAGAGGCATGGGTTTTAGACCGAGGCCTCGAACACCTTCAGCCCGAAAATGCGTCTAAAGTTGTTGAATCTGAGCGTTATGAGCTCCAACGTAAAGCAAAGCCATAGAGGATGTACTTAAGGTATGCAATTTGATATGAGCAATACTTTTCTTGCCTTGGATCAGACTGAGCACAGCTTAACAAAATCGAAGTGCACTATATTGCCTATTCCTTTTGAGGCTACTACCAGTTACAGAAAAGGTACGTATTTGGGGCCTTCCGCAATAATTCGAGCTTCAGCAGAAATGGAAGATTTTGATATCGAATTAGGTTTTGAACCATGTCAGATTGGTATATATACGGCTCCAGTCATTTCCCCAAATTTGACTGCTCCAGATGGGATGATTTCAAAAATTGCAGATACTGTTGAGGAGTATCTCAAAAAAGGACAATTTATTGGAGTTCTAGGCGGAGAACATTCCGTTTCGGTGGGAGTAGTAAAAGCGATGTCTCGTCAATACAAAGATTTAAGCATTTTAGTATTTGACGCACAAGCTGATCTTCGAAATGAATATCAGGGCAGTAGGTATAGTCATGCATGCGCTTCACGGAGAATGCACGACTATGCGCCGACTACTATTGTGGGTGTAAGGAGTATAACTGAAGAGGAATTAGCTTTTGCTGATAAGCACCAAATACCAATATTCTATCGGGCTTCAGATAATATCAATGATGTAAATTCAATTATTTCTACACTATCAAATAACGTTTACATATCCTTTGATTTAGACGCGTTTGATCCTTCGTTCATGGCATCGGTAGGGACCCCTGAGCCTGGCGGTTTGGGTTGGTGGGAAGCCTTAGACATTCTTAAAAAAGTTGCTCGTCAAAGAAATATAGTGGGATTTGATGTAGTGGAGTTGTCACCTGAAGAGGGTCCTGAGGCTTGTGCGTACTCTGCGGCAAAATTAGTTTACAAAATAATAGGTTATGCTACTGGAAAAATTGAATAAAGATGGGCTCATTTACAAACCGCTTGATACATGAAACGTCTCCTTATTTGATTCAACATGCTCATAATCCTGTTGAATGGTTTCCTTGGGGCCCTGAGGCATTTGAGCGTGCAAAATTCGAAAATAAGCCTATCTTAGTCTCTATTGGGTACTCTGCGTGCCATTGGTGCCATGTGATGGAACGTGAATCCTTTGAAGACGAAAACGTCGCAAAGAGAATGAACGAATTGTTAATTTCAATTAAGGTTGACAGAGAAGAGAGACCTGATATCGATGGTATTTATATGAGTGCGGTCCAACAGATGCATGGGCATGGTGGGTGGCCGCTGAATGTTTTTCTTTTACCTGATGGGCGTCCATTTTATGGAGGGACATACTTCCCTCCTTCAGATTTCAGGGGTATGCCCTCATGGTTGAATGTAATTGAAGCAATCGCGGACGCCTACCACAATCAACGAGAGACGGTAGAGAATAACGCAAACGTACTAACAAATGCATTAGTTGTGCCAGCGTCTGATGGTCTTTCTGACTTTACTCTGGATAGTACTGTTGCTCAAAATGCATTTTCAATTATTGCTTCCAATTTTGATAAAGAACATGGCGGATTTGGCAATGCTCCTAAATTCCCTCAAACCATGCCACAGGAATTTTTGTTGAGATATTACTATCGAACTGGCAGCAACAGTGCCCGAGATATGGTAGAGATAACTATGAAGAAAATGGCTTCAGGAGGGATTTATGATCATTTAGGTGGAGGGTTTTCTCGGTATGCTACTGATAATCAATGGGTCGTACCACATTTTGAAAAAATGCTTTATGACAACGCATTGATTGCTTCACTCTATCTACAACTTTATACGATTACCGAAGATTCGACCTACAGAAACCTTGTTCACTCGATTATTAATTACGTAGGTAGAGACCTGAAACATCCTGATGGCGGGTTCTATTCATCACAGGATGCCGATAGCGAAGGGGAAGAAGGTAAATATTACGTTTGGACCCTAGAGGAAATAGAGTCACTCCTAGGAGAAACGAGTAAAATATATCGTCATATTTATGGAATCAGCTCCAAAGGAAATTTCGAAGGTAAAAATATTTTACATATTGCTAAGAGTCTTTCCGTTTCTTCAGAAGAGTTAAATGTCGAAATAGGCAAATTGTCGAAAATCCTCGAAAGTGCTAATACAAAACTTTTAGATGAGCGCAATAAGAGAATAAGACCTACAGTTGATGACAAAATTCTTACTTCTTGGAACGCATTAATGCTTCGAGTTTTAGCTGAAGCAGGGTTTACGTTTGACTGTAACGAATATATTCGTATGGCTGAAGATAACGCAAAATTTTTGTTGACTAATCTTTATAAAAATAATCGCCTCCTTAGGACATGGAAAGATCAAAAGGCACATTTATTAGGATATTTAGAGGATTATGCATTCTTGGCTAATGCACTTATATCTTTACACGTGGCTACTTTTTCACATGAATGGCTAGTAAAAGCACGATTATTAATTGATCAGATGATTGAATTGTTCTGGGATCATGAAGCTAATAAGTTTTATGACGTTGGGTATGATCACGAAGAACTGATCACAAGGCCGTACCAAGTGTTTGACAATGCGATACCTTCCGGAGCCTCTGCTGCAACCGAGGCTTTAATAAGGATGCATAAATTAACTGGGGTTAAAGATTATTTTATGAAAGCTGAAACTTCTCTCTGTGGAGTAGCACCACTTCTTTCACGATACCCGTTAGGCTTTGGCAATTGGTTAAAGGTTTTGGAATTATATTTAGCTGAAACCGTCGAACTAGTCGTAGTGGGAGATCCTCAAATAAAATTAACTAAAGAGCTAGTGTCTCCTTTAAGAGATAATTTTTTCCCATTTATAACATTTCTTGGGATAAATCCTAAATCAAATATGATTTTTGACACACCATTGTCTATAGAAAGGATAAATGTTGAGACTCCAACGGCGTACCTGTGTAATAATTTCATATGCGAGCTGCCAACAGGCGATCCGTTGGAATTACGATTTATGCTAGGTTTATAAGCTTAGTGCGTGTAGAGTAAAACTAGGTAGCAATTATGCAAAATGGCTTTTGGTTTAGAACTTCAATTATCTTAATAACTTTATCAGCATTCGTATTCCTATTGGGTTCTATAGGGAGCCTATGGTCATTTATTGGTGATCTTATATTGCTTTTTTTCCTTTCCTACCTAGTAGGTTCTTTGTTTATTCACGTTGTCAATGAGCTAGTAAGAATTCCCTATATGACCAGACCGTTTGCAATTCTTTTAATTTATTCAGCTTTTATTGCACTTTTAGCTACATTTGGATTTTTGGTTATTCCTGCAACTGTAAATCAGGTTGTTGAGCTTGCCGAATTGGTACCACAATACGTGGAACAAATTCCTAATATGGTTAATGGGTTGGAAACAACAATTGCGCGCACTGGTATCGAGCTAGATTTGACCGGTCAAATTCAGGTGGATTCCTTAAATGATTTCGCGGAAACCGTAGCAACTACTGTTACTGCAAATGCATTAGGAATATTACAGAACGTGGTTTCATTGCTTTTTGGTGTCGTGTTAGTTTTAGTTATATCGTTTTATATTGTCTTGGACGGTGGCCGTCGCCTTATCGAAGGACTGAAAGTATTACCCCCGAAAGCGGAAAAAGAAACATTATTTATCTTACTGTCTATTGATGAAACGTTTCACGGCTATCTTAGAGGAATGTTTTT
>CEOQ01088084.1_pt1 | contig 12438 bp, 8 predicted proteins | sample 361351 | NCBI WGS metagenome assembly CEOQ01 (sample SAMEA2619907, study PRJEB7988) | marine metagenome | biome: marine biome (ENVO:00000447); feature: deep chlorophyll maximum layer (ENVO:xxxxxxxx); material: "saline water (ENVO:00002010), including plankton (ENVO:xxxxxxxx)" | depth 60 m | reverse complement strand
TGCAAGGTCTCAGCTCCATGTAGCGTAGCAGCTCTTACAACTTCTAAGGGATGAAATCCTGCTTCTTGCAACAGTTCTAATTCTTCTATATATCCAAAGCCGAAAAGCTTATAAATATATCCCGAATCAGAACCCGTGGTTACTCTTCCACCGGCATTCTTGTATTCATTCAAAAACTGCATCCAAACCTGATAGAATTTTTTCCATGCTATTTCATCATGGGTCGTCCAATTAAACCAATAAGATCCGTGAGCCACACGGTTGGGCGTAAAAAAGTCCCACATAGATGGAAGAGTGTATTTTTCATGCCAATCTGCATTTCTTGCATACATAACATTACGTCCTGCCGCATAAATATTCATGGTTGGATCCATTGTTAAATCAAGCTCCAGCAACTCTTCTTTCAATGATTCCCATTTTTCACCATTAGGTTCTACTAAGCTCCATTGGCGGGCTACTTGACCAAATCGATCTTGTTCATTATTGTAATTCATATCTACGGGATACGGTTGAACATCGTTTTTTTCATACATTGATTCAAATAAACCGTAGAAATGGGTTTGTGTACCTAGCCCTAATCGTGCAGCATCAATAGTATTCATTCGGGCAACTCCGGTTTGAGCTAAGTGCGCGGTTGTCCCAAGTTTTTGTTTTTTTGCCTCATCGATAAGAGCGGCCATTATATCAGGCTCATACGACCCTAACTTTAATCCATCTACTCCTTTGTTTGAAGCATAGCGCACCCATTTTCTTGCATTTTGAGGATCTCGAATTGGTCCACCTTTCCAATCTTTCCCTTGCCCCGGTCTTTGATAGGCCCAAATTCGGGGCGCAGTTATTTTGTTGGTCTTTGAACGAGCCTTTTCCTTAAGTGAAAACTCTAGCGGGCCCAGCCCTACTCCTCGGACAGTCGTCACGCCATGCGCCAACCAAAGCTTATAAACATAATCTGTTTCTGGTGCTTTTTGAACAGAGCCAGCATGAGCGTGCATATCCACAAACCCTGGTAAAAGATAATGGCCGGAAGCATCTATCTCAAAATCACCTTTTTTTGGTCGTCTATTTTCATTAATGGACACACCGGGATATCCGACACTTTTTACCTCAGTAATTCGATTGCCTTCGATAACAATATCAACCGGACCAATAGGAGGAGAACCTGTTCCATTTATCATTGTTGCTCCTCTTATCACCATGCGTTTAAAAGGGCCTTTCCCTTCGGAGCGATCTGAGCCTGGAATTAAAGCATTCTTCTTAGGCTGCGAAAACAAACTGGAAAAGATAAATACAACAAATAAAGCTTTATATACATGCCTCATGACTAGTTCTCTCTTGGTTGTTATTCTTTGTACTGATTGAACCAATATAATATATGGTCAATTTTTGTTATCAGTTGACTAGGTTTACTTGAAATGCCGTGATACGCCTCAGGAACTTCTACGTAAACCGTTTCAATTTTTCTTATCTTCAATGCATGGTATAGCTGTTTGGCTTCAGATGGAGGAGTTCGAAGATCATACGTTCCTACCATTACCATCGTAGGTGTCTCAATATTGCCTACCAATGAAATAGGAGAAAACTTCCAATATTCATCAAAATTTTCCCATGGCTGACCTTTGTATCTATAATTGGCGTAATTGAAATAATTATCAGCTACCAATGTTTTTGATATCCAATTCATCACTGGCTTAATCACAGCAGCGGCCTTAAAGCGATTTGTTTTTCCGATGATCCATGCCGTCATAATTCCTCCCGCACTTCCGCCAGTCACAAATAAATTATTTTTATCGATGTATCCTAATTGTAATAATTTATCTACGCCATCCATTACATCTTGAAAATCTTCACCGGGGTAGTTACGATACAATAGGTTTCCAAATTCTTCCCCGTAGCTTGTGCTTCCTCTCGGGTTAGGATAGAATACGACATAATCCGATGCAGAATACAATAGGATTTCCGGAGAGAAACGATCTCCATAATTACTGATGGGTCCCCCATGATTTTCTACAATCAACGGATATTTTTTATTCTTATCGAATTCGGGTGGTTTGGCGATCCAGCCTTGAATCTTTCTTCCATCTACAGAAGATGTATACCAGATGTCTTCAACTGTACCAAGATCCCTATTGGATAGTAGATCAAAGTTAAGGTTGGTTATTCGCTGAACTTTTCTTCCATCAAATATTCCAATATCTGCTGGGTGATACGGTGTTGAAAGGGTATAAACAATCTTGCCAGTTTTTGACATTGAATACGATCCGCCTCCATAAGGCCTGCCAATACTTGTCCCGCCAAGGTTATCGGCTATTTTTTTTGTTTTTCCAGAAAGCGATGTATAGCCGATCTTTCCATTTCCATGATTATCATATTTAAAATATACACCTTTACCATCCGGTGCCCATCTTAGCGATGATATACTCCTATCTAAGTTTGTTTTAATCTCCCGTTTATTCGATCCATCAATATTCATCATGTATAATTTTGTTACCTGATAGGTTTGCACTTTATCAAGGTAACCTAGGTAAGCGATAGTTCTACCATCTGGCGATACCACCGGTCCCCTATCTGGACCATTGCGATCTGTTAATTGCTTTAAATCGGATCCATCAACTTTAATCGAATAAATCTCTGAATTTCTAAATTCATATTCCCAATTCTCAGAATAATTAGATGTGAAAATCATTTTCTTGCTATCCTTTGACCAGTCAAAAGATTGGTGATTATAGCTTTCGCTACTTACTTGAATAGGTGTACCACCTTCGCTTGAGATCATAAAAAGATGATGAAACCCTTTTTCCATGTAACCCGAACCATCGGCTTCATGTTTTAGTCGATCGGTTATTCGAGGGGCTGGGGCCCAGGTAGCATTATCAGGTTTTTGTGGTGGGCTAACCAATTTTAACACATCATCTTCAACAAACATTGTAAAGCCTATGTATTTTCCATCCGGAGACCAGCGAATGTTTTTTGGGCTCTGTTTAAGTTGCGATATAGAAGAGTATTGTTTTGATTCTACCCAATATATATAGATCTCAGATCCATTCTCATCATCCGTACTGGAAACAAAAGCGATTTTTTTTCCATCCGGCGACCAGCGAGGACTACTCTCATTAGCAGTGCTAGAGGTAAGCTTTTGATGTTCGGTTCCATCTCCACTGATTTTCCATAATGATGATGTTTTGCTATCGGTCATAATATCCATATTTGTGCGAACATAAACAATTTGAGAATTATTGGGAGCTATCTGGGGATCTTTAACATATTGAATTTCAAATACATCCTGATTTGAAAATCTTGTTTGCGATAAAAGAAACGTGGCTGAACACGCAATTAATATAATTGATAAATAATTTTTCATGACTGCAATTTACACATTATCTGTTTTCTTTTTATTCATACTGTTTTAGCCATCCCAATGCATTGACAACTGCAGGGGCATAATCCTGAGGACTATGCTTGCCTGTTTCAAGTAAGACTAGCTCAGCATTTCCTCCTTTTGAAAGGACGGAATTGTATAATTTTTCACTTTGGATGTAAGGGACAACTTCATCTTCTCTGCTGTGTATTAAAAGAAGATCACCGCTGATGGTTGTCTCAATTAACGAATTAGATTTAATGATGTCTCTATACGTATCAAAAATTGAAAGTGAATTATAGTCATCAAGATATTCTTTCGTAAATAACTGTTGCGTGAAATCGGTAAGTTGATTATCTATAAAGTAAGCGTCGATTTCTCCATTAAATAAATCATCTAGTCTGTCAGCATATGGTTGTTGAACAATCTTATCTATAATATTCAATTCATAGGTTTTATTTAAAACGTAAGGGTGATACACTGCCCAAGAAGGACGCCCTAGACGTTCGGGGTAAGTAAAATTTGCCTCTCGCTCAAGGTCAAAGTATCCAGCGATAACGACACTGGCATCTATATCAAATTTTCTTGGGTTCATCGCCAGCTCATGATGCATCGCCATCGAATTATAACCCCCATTGGAATAACCGATTAAAAAAAGATTATCATTTAAATCGATTTCTCTTTCGCAGGCAAAAGATTGCATCCCTTCCACCATATCCAGTAAAACCTTTCCATTGGTTTTTTGGTAGACAGGATAATAGGGGAATGTAGAGCTTCCCAAGCCAAGATAATCTGGTTGAATAACAGCGTACCCTATGCCAGCACCAAACACTCCTAAATAACCGTATAGCGGTAAAACAGAAGCCACATCACTTCTTTTTATGGTAAGTCCATGTTGGCCGGAAATCAATGACAGTGGTTCGTTATCTGTCTTAACCGGAATGTATATCGCGCCCGAGGCAATAACGCTATTGCCCTTAGGGTCAGTTGTTTCGTACTCCACAGCATAGATTATAATATCATACGATACATTAAAATCATCCGGCAGTCCATAGCTTGGTTTTAGATCATTGATATAACTAGCCGGAAGCTCTCCTTTTTTTCTTATAGAGGTATATTTTCCTTGCTCAGCCTCCGGGCAAGCTTCTTGAGAATTATCATCACAACCTATGAAAATAAATACTAATGTGATGCTAATTAATTTTATTAATCTATCTGATTGTATATTCATTGCATTAAAATAATTTGAGATGAAAATTTAACATGATATTTGTAATTGGTTTAATGTGTTTTTTATATTTAGTCTTTGACCATTATTTATTAACAAATAAAGGTTTATATGGATAGCTGCCCAAATATTGCAGGCAACCAAGTTGCATACCGTAAAAAATCAGGATATTTTAGTCTAGTGGCGGTAATTGTCTTTATCATCATCGTATCGTTATACGATTTTGGGTTTTGGAAAATATTGGTTTTTTTACCGGCAATCGTGATGTCGATTTCACTTTTGGAGGCTTCCAATAAAACCTGTATAGTCTATTCGACAATGGGTATCAAGCATATGGGGGAAAAATATCAAAGAGAAAGAGACTCTGATTTTCTAAAAATTCAGAGAAAAAGATCTATTAAAATCGTTATAAATGGTACCCTGATCGCTGTTTTTATCACGGGTTTGGTCTTTTATCTATTTTAATTATGACTAAAATTATTGCTCTATCGATATTATTTCTGGTGTCCTGTGCAACTGAATATCCTTCCATACCCACCTCTTCAAAACAAAGCAGGTTTCCACGTCTTTCTAGCAATGATAAAGATGATATTTTTGTTACATGGTTTGAAGAAATAGATAGCACATATTGGTCATTAAGGGGGTCTATTTTTTCAAATAATAAATGGTCCAGCCCTATGACAATATCTTCCGATCAGCCTTATTTTATAAATTGGGCTGATTTTCCATCGCTAAATTATATTAAGGATGACACACTGGTTGCGCATTGGCTTGAAAAATCTGGAGCCGGGACGTATGATTATGATGTGCATCTATCCTTCTCTTTTAATGAAGGTCGTTCATGGTCTTCTTCGCAAATTCCACACTCCACCAAAGTAAAAGGAGAGCATGGTTTTTCATCCTTTGGAATTGGGAAAAATACCCATGATCTTGTTTGGCTTGATGGCAGGGAAATGAACATGGGGCATAGCAGTGGTCACTACGGCAAAATGAATCTATGCCATACCACGTTTACATCGAATGGTGTATTAGGAGATGAATTTGTGATTGATGATAAAGTCTGTGAATGCTGTCCTACTGCATCCGTAAGATATAAAGATACGCTTGTAGTGGCGTATAGAGATAGGACCGATGAAGAGATACGGGATATAAATATTGCTAGAAAAGCTGGCGATATATGGGAAAAACCGTATCGCGTACATAATGATAACTGGAAAATTGCTGGATGCCCTGTCAATGGGCCAATGTTGGCAATCCAAAAAGGTAAAATTGCTATCGCCTGGTATACAGGAGCAAAGAATTCCGCAAGAGTAAATGTTGCATTTTCTAAAGATATTGGAAGAACATTTTCCGAACCAATTAGAATTGATCTTTCGATGCCATTGGGTAGGGTTGATTTAGAATGGATCAATAACGATGAAGTAATTGTAAGCTGGATAGAAAGCGGTGATGAAACATCAAATATTTATGCAAGAAGAGTCAATATCAATACTAGGTTAAGTAAAGAAACTTTGGTGGAAAAAATTCCACCAGGAAGAATTTCAGGCTACCCCCAAATGGAAGTGGTTAACAATAATGTTCTTTTTGCTTGGACAGAGATAAATAAAAAAACGATCGTCGCCTCTAAATGGTTATCTTTGTCAGCGCTTAAATGAGATTTTATAGATCGGCCAACTATTTTATAAGCACTTGATTAGACTTTTTCTTTAACTTAATTTTTATTCTGTATTGCTTATAATTGCAATCTCAACCAACAAACTAATTTAACCAGATCTAGAATAGGAATATCAATATGGCAACTTTGATTTTGCGAGAAACGTACCACATTTTAGAAAAACAAATGAAATCGCTGGATAAGCTAAAACGAGAGACCTCAGCCAGAATTAAAGAAGCTGCTGATCATGGAGACCTTAAAGAAAACGCCGAATATCACGCTGCAAGAGAAGAGCAGAGTCTAATAGTATACAAGAAACAATTGATGCAGTCTCATGCGCCATTCAGGTTTATTGAGCCTGGTGATATTGATACCGATGAGGTAGGATTTGGTAATAAGGTCACTATTTTAGAAGAAGGCAAAGACAAAGCCGAAGACTATTATTTATTAGGCCCTATTGAGTTTGAGCTCGATCTTTTTCCTTATGTTGTAACCTACCTTTCCCCTTTTGGTCAAGCGATGATCGGTAAAACAGTGGATGAGCATTTTACTCTAGAAATTGAAGGTAAAGATATAAAGTTCACCATTAAAGCCATTGAAAAAGTCTCAACGAAGTAAAATTTAGTTTTTAATCTGATTAAATTTTCAAAAAGTGGCAAAGTAGCAGTTGTATTCGCTAACGGGATTCTAGCTTGTGTGGGCTGGTATGGGGTTTATTCTAATGGAGACGCTTTATCCTGGGTAGTTGCACTACCATTTACCTTATTTGTGATTCTTGAATTAAGAAATTTTATGAAACAATCCTAAAACCCTTTATTAATTTTTATCTTCTTTCTTGACATAGGTATCCAACCAATTTGCCGTTTCCCATAATACATGCATAACTGATTCTCTTGCTTTATACCCATGGCTTTCGTGCGGTAAAAGCACCAATTTAGCAGTGGCTCCATGACCTTTTAATGCATGATAATATCTTTTGCTTTGTACTGGAAATGTGCCTGAATTATTATCCGCTTCCCCATGAATTAATAGTATGGGTTCATTTACCTTATGCGCATGCATAAACGGTGACATTTCAAAATAGATTTCGGGTGCCTCCCAAAAGGTTCTTTGCTCTGACTGAAAACCAAAGGGGGTTAGGCTGCGATTATAGGCTCCACTTCTGGCAATTCCAGCCTGAAAAATATCAGAATGCGCAAGTAGATTGGCAGTCATGAAAGCGCCATAGGAATGACCTCCAATTCCAATTTGATCGCGCGTAGTTATTTTTCTTTCAACCATAATATCAGCGGCAGCTTGAGCGCTGGCCACTAGTTGCTTAACAAAGCTATCATTTGGCTCTTGATCCCCTTCGCCGATGATTGGCATTGTTGCTCCCATTAAGATTGCATAACCATACGATAACATAATTATCGCCGATGAAGATGATGAAGCAGGATTTATAGTTAAAAATCTATACGGGGAACCAACAACCTGCGAAGCTGCCTTAGAAGTTTTAAATTCTCTAGGATAAGCCCAAACCAATAATGGCAGCGGGCCATCTTCCGGCTTTCTTCCAGGTGGAAGATATAAAGTTGCAGACAAATCAATGCCATCTTCTCTTTTATAGGTTAACATTTCTTTATATAGATTTTTCATTTGAGGGTAAGGGTGCTGAAAATTGGTGATTGGATTCAATGAATTATCATTCAAACCTCTAAGCATATAATTTGGTGTCTCGTCTTTTGATTCGCGCCTACTTAAAATCACTTTATTCTTTTTATCAATAATGCTTATTCCTTTTTCATAATACGGGGCTTCACAGCGCCAGAGTCTTTTTGATTTAGCTGAAGTAATATCAAATTCATCTATAAATGGCATATCGCCATCTGGAGATGCGCCGTTACCTGACATTAATATTTTTTTATTATCAATTAGCGCAAGTACAGACCGACCATAAAGATTCTTTTCCATCATTGGTGATCCTGGATCATTATATCTATCCTCATATGAACGATCTATGATTTTTTTGTTTTTATTGCTTGATGGATCTAAGTGCCACATTGTTGATCTGCGTTCCTTCCATCTTCTCGTTCTTATCAGTGCATTATATTTATCACCCCACATTACGCCAGAATATCTTAGGTCTAATTTGATTAAAGATTTTTCATCAACGTTTGTAAATGGCGCAGCAAGCGAAAATAATTCATCTCTATAAGAAACATCAATATTTGGATCTCCTTGATCTAGTGCGCTAACATAATAAATAGTTGCACCGACATCTGATCGCCAACCAAAAGAGCGTGGACCTTTTATAACCGCATCCCTTCCGATCGGAATACTTTCCGCAAGCGGTATATCTCGTAGCGTATGAACTATTCTTCCTTTTATGTTCAGCACTTGAACAAGAATAGGAAAACGATAAACAGGAACTAGGTATGAATAAGGGCGGTGAATAGTTTCCATGAGAATATATTGGCCATCAGGGGAAGGTTCTGCCCTTCGAATAATGCCCGGTTTCCCGATTTTTTTAATTTTTCCGTTGATTCCGACATAATAAACTTGAGCGGTCATATAGTAATCAAACAAATCTTCATCATCTGGGCTTGCTAATAAATCTTGGTAGGTTCTGGCAGGGGAAACTTTGCCTAAATTTTCTTGAATAATAGGCCCATCAGGTACTGTGTTCTTTACAGGTACATTCCCCCTGTTTTCAATAATTGTCTTAACAATCAATCCTTCGCTATCGCTTAACCAGTAGACTGCTGATCCATAGATGGCATTCAATGGTTTTTTTATTAGTAGCTTGGCTTTGCCGTTTTTAACGTCAGCTAAGTATAAATTAATCCGATCCCCATTGATAACTGATATTGCAATATGTTTTCCATTCGGTGCCCAAAACACATTAGAAATGTGAGAGCTTTTTGGTAGTCCTCTAACTTTTTTCTCTTTATTAGAATCTATATTTTTAATAATTATAGATTTGTAATTATTGGTTCTGCTTCTTCCATTGGTCTTAGGATTAATTCTAAGACCTGCTAGCCTAAGCTCAGGCTGTGAAAGCTCTGCGATTGAAGGCAGGCTAGTTCTTTCTAAAATAAGTAAATGTTTTTTATCTGGAGATAAGTTTATGCTTGGAGTAACTGGTGCATCCACAAGATCCGCAATGGCTTTTGGCGGTATTTTATAATCATCATCAGCTGACAATGTTGATAAAGACAGCAAGCCTAATATGACAAAATTAACTAGCATATAAAATAGTCCATTCATTATTCTTCTCCATTATTCAAATTAAAAGTAAGTAAAGATGTGGAAATAAGAAACCACAGGCAATAAAGCCAAGAGCTCTTTAAGAGAGGCAAGGTTTATGCTCTTAAGATCCACCTAGTAAGATGGAAATAGATTTTTCGGTTATGATTTTGTTATTTTGTATCTAGCAGCAATTATCGCTATCGCAGCAGGAACAATCACAATCATCATAAGAAACATGAAATTTTAGATCATTATTGTTTTTCATTTTATTACTCCAGACTTATTAGTTATGACAGCAAAGTTTACATAGTTTTTGGTTTTGAATATGGCCATAAGATAAAATTGAAGCCCCAATTAATGTAGAAGCTATTTCGCCAGATTCTCCAAATAAATCATGCCCCCAAAGAGCGCTTATAATCATAAGAGCTAAACCTATAATTCCATAAAAAACAACGTTATAGCTTTTATGTTTCTTGCAACCCATAATCATAGCAAACGTGCTGGTTGGGATAGCAAAAAACAAAAGAACACTATGAAATAATTCTTCAGATAAAGATAGCAAAGAAAAAGAAGGTAATAGTATTGCTGAAAGCGGAAACATTAAACACTGCACAGCGCATATTACCGATAAAGAAACAGCCACTTTATCCAGGTTAATTTGTGATGTAGTATTATTTATCATCTTCAAAATTACAAAAAAAAATTCCTATTAGCATAGTGTTAGATAGCGTCAACTGCACACCATTCAACATTAGTTTTTCCTTAAATGAATAAAAAACTATTTACATTCATAAAAATAAATTCTAATTTTTTTTATGAATTATAACTCTCTATATAATTCTTTGCTTAATCTTTGGCCTTTGGCCAACTAATACCTCTGCGCGCGCAAGCGTAAATTCATCTTTCTATATATCATTTACTTCCATTTAGAATAATATATGTTATTGAAATATTTTAATAGTGGGACTCTCTCCTTACTTGCTACTTCACTATTTCAATGGCAGATTAAAGCCCCTCAAAACAGAGGGGCTTTTTTTATCTATTTTTTCTTGATCTCATCAATATAAATAACCAGGCAAGATAAGGTAATACTATTGGAATGATTAAAAGATCTAATTGGATATATTCTAAGATGCTAAGAATTAATATAGATAATACTGCTACTGTTACAAAAATAAATAAGGTCTGATTCGATAATATTTTATTCATTTTGTTTTCCTTATTTTTCAGATATTTTTTTTATTCTGCCTGCTACATGGCCTTTTGAAAACTAAAGATCCATTCATTCATTATATTTATTGAATTTTCATCTACGGTAGCATCAATGGGTTTATCAATTCTTAAATACAGTGGTTGTCCAAAAATGTTTGTTGATAATCGCAATCCAAATCCGTAATTCGCCAAGGATGTATTATCAAACAATTGATCATTGGACTCAAATTTCGAACCCGACAATATTCCATAATCCATGAAGGCGGCGACTTCTACAGAAACAGCTCCGAACTTTTTATGGATGAATGTCTCAAAGCTGTTTGAAAATACTCCTTCAACGCCTATAAAATTCTGATTTCCAAATGCACGAAGGTTTGCATCGCCTGGTAAATGATATTGATTGCGTAAATCATAATCTCCATAAAAACTCGACGCATCTCTAAGGTATCCTTTTTCAAGCATTGCCGCAGAACCTGCCCCTTCTACAGTAAACCGCTCCTGAAAAGGAACGCCTTTAGAGTCAGACCATATCCACCCTAAAAAATTCCTATCTCTAAAACCGAATAATTTGGTTTTCTTTTCAAATGTATCCTCAATCGTTAATCTGGTAAAAGACCAATCAGATATGCCTCCTGGTGAAAAATCTATCATAATTGACCCATTATCAATCCTACTATCGCTAAGCTTTATTGATACAACTGAAACCAATCCTTTTTCAAACAGATTTGTTCGTTTAACATTTGCAACATCCGTCACGGAAAGGCCAACCGTTAAGCTGGTGGGGCTTGTAGGGTTAAGCTTATTCGATGTTGAAACTCCAAAACCTCTGACTCCGCCAAAATCATAAAGATGATAATCATACTTTCGCATTCCTTTGTGCAGATAGCGTCTCCATCCGGATATTTTCCAAGAAGCGCTCCCGGTCTCAGCGCCAACATTTAAATCAAAATTTAACTCTTCATTTATACCATAGTTTCGTTTCAGTTTTATTCCAGGCATGTAGCCATCAACATCATGGTACTGAACAGTAGGATAGTATTGTAAAACGTATTTATTTCGTGGCAGGTAGCGCATCCCGGGCCTGTAAAACATTATCTCAGACGGCATTTTTGTTTGAATAAAATTATTTCTGTAATCAATGTCCATTGTCTGAACATCCGGATCCAATGTAGCGCTTTTTGGCTCAGATGGAACGTTATAAGTGAACGTATCTGCTGTCCGAAATTTATGGTTTTTCCACCAAACTCTATGCGTAGCGCCATCCTTTAAATTTGTTTCGATCAATTGAGGCATATCTCTTTTTCCATGACGAATGATATCTAAAGTGATATCCCATGTGCCATTAGGTCTTTGGGTTTTCTTCCAGCTTCTTATTCCGTAATCAAGTAGACGGGTATCATGCAGCCATGACCTGAAAAACCAATCAAGATCCTCTCCGCTAACCTCTTCCACAGCATCGATAAATCGCTTTTCATTCGTATGCTTGAACTCCCAGCGTCGGTAGTATTCTTGTATACTCTTTAAAAGAGTTTCTTCGCCTAAAATATATTTCAATTCATCTAACATCAAAGATGGTTTGGTGTATGCGTTTGCACCGGCAGATCTAGTTCCTTTGAACATATACGTTGAACGGCTGATTGGCTCATCCAGGCCGCTACTCATAAATCCGATCATTCCCCACTGTGTATTCCCTAAGCTACTTGCAAACCTCCAGTGCTTCTTTTGCCAGTCTTTTAGCCTTCCACCATTCATGTCGAA
>CEOQ01127556.1_pt1 | contig 12446 bp, 12 predicted proteins | sample 361351 | NCBI WGS metagenome assembly CEOQ01 (sample SAMEA2619907, study PRJEB7988) | marine metagenome | biome: marine biome (ENVO:00000447); feature: deep chlorophyll maximum layer (ENVO:xxxxxxxx); material: "saline water (ENVO:00002010), including plankton (ENVO:xxxxxxxx)" | depth 60 m | reverse complement strand
AATGAAACGTTGGTTTATTATAAATCTGGAAAGGTGACCAGCAAATTTGAAATTAATACAGAAGATGAAGCAGATGCTTTGGTTACCGCTGCCGCTTTGAGGTTTTTATATACCGACGAGGAGTTGTGGTCGGCACCAAAAAGTTTTGAACCGGCAACCCAAGCAGAGGGTTGGATATTTGGTGTAAAATAAAAAGGCTATAATTTATGAAAATTATACTCATGGTGGCAATAGGTGGTGCGATAGGCGCAATTGCGAGGCAGCAATCTAATCAATTGATTATGAGGATTTTTGGGGGAGAGTTTCCAATTGGTACGATCTTCGTGAATATCCTCGGATCTTTTATAATGGGATTGCTCTTTGAACTTTTTGCAACAAAGATAACACTCAGTGATGAATGGAGGTCACTTATTTTCACGGGTGTTTTAGCCTCGTTTACAACCTTTTCTAGCTTCGCCTTGGACGTAGCTCTGCTGAGTGAGCGCAATGAATATTATTACGCGCTGTGCTACATAGGAATGTCAGTGGTTCTTTCAATTGGAGCCTTGTTTGTTGGATTATGGGTGATGAGAGGATTGCTCACTTGACTATAGTGCAAATACAAACGATAGAAAAACAGGATTCAGAGATTCGTCTTGACCGATGGTTCAGGGACCGATATCCACATCTAGGCCAAGGTGCTATCGAGAAGTTGCTGCGTACCGGTCAAATTAGGGTTGATGGTCGCAGGGTAAAGGCTAATTTTAGATTGGAAGCGGGGCAAAAAGTCCGCGTCCCGCCAATAGCATCACCCGCGAGGTATGAACAAGCCAAAGAAATTAAACTTAATAGAAAAGCCGCTGATGAATTAGGTCACACTTTAGCAAGTTCGGTACTGCACTTAGATGAGGAAATAATTGTAATAGATAAACCTGCAGGACTTGCCGTCCAAGGTGGAACTAGTATCAATCAACATATAGATGGCGTTCTTGATACGCTAACTTTCGGTAATCCGCAGAAGCCAAAATTAGTTCATCGATTAGACAAGGATACATCGGGTGTACTTGTGCTCGCACGAGATCGCAAAGCTGCTCAGTGGTTAACTGAATATTTTCGTGAGCAAGCTATAGAAAAAACGTATTGGGCGCTTGTAGTTGGAGAACTTAGGCCGGTAAAAGGAAAAATTGACTCGCCCCTTAAAAAAACTATTAGAGAAAATAATGAAAAAATGAGAATAAATACAAAGGATGGGCAAACGGCAATTACCCACTACGCTATAGTCGAGCAATTGGGAAGAAAAGCCTCTTGGGTCGCCATGCGCCCTAAGACTGGTAGAACCCATCAACTGCGGGTGCATATGGCATCCTTAGGAACGCCAATTCATGGAGATGGAAAATATGGCGGCAGGACAGCGTTTTTAGATCTGCAGGGTATATCGAAAAAGATTCACTTACACGCGCGTGATATACGAATCAGATGCCCAAATGGGAAAGAACTTTTTATCACAGCTGATTTACCAAATCATATGAAGAGTTCCTGGTCACAGCTTGGGCTGGACACTAAAAATTATAAAGATCCTTTTGGAGAATGGTTATAAGTCAGCTTATTTTTAAATTAATGTAAATCGCAGATGGTAGACCGTTTGCGTATGATGCTAGGATTCAGTTTTAGTGAGATTATATGAAGCGTTTTTATAAAAAAGTTGAAGTAAATTCAATCGATACAGGTTTCGGAATAACTCTGGACGATAAAGCTCTTTTATCTCCTGGCAAGACTAAATTAGTAGTGCCGACGAAGACGCTTGCAAATGCAATTGCAGATGAGTGGGGAAACCAAGAAGGCCAGATAATTCCTAGTACAATGCCCTTTATGACGTTGAGTTCAACTGCAGTTGATAGAGTTCGCCCTCGATCTGACGACACTATAGACGAAATATTAAGTTTCCTGGAAACAGATTTATTATGTTATCGAGCTCAAGAGCCGGATGCCCTCGTTCTTGAGCAAAATGAGGTTTGGCAGCCACTTTTAAACTGGTGTGAGGGCTTAATAGGCTCTGCCTTTAATGTTACCTCGGGAATAATGCCCGTTTCGCAAGTCCCCACTTTAGTTCCTTCAGCGCGAAAAATCCTTCGATCTTATAATCATTTTGAGCTGTTGGGGCTGCATCAATTTACAAGTATCTCTGGATCAGCTGTGATCGGCCTCGCCCTTTTGGAAAATCATATTGAATTAGAAGCAGCCTACCAGGCATCATTTATTGATGATTACTTTCAGATAAATAATTGGGGTGACGATGCAGACGCATCATTACGAATTGCGAATAGACGTCGAGAAATGCTAGAAATAAAAGAGTTCTTAGATTTATTGTAATCAAGAAAATAACCTATTTTATGAATAAATATTCCATTTGATCTGGTAGGTGACATGCAAGATATCATAAGAAAATTAGAAGAAATGCGTGAAAAGGCTCGTTTAGGTGGTGGCGAGAAACGCATAAAAGCTCAGCACTCAAAGGGAAAGTTAACAGCCCGCGAAAGAATAGAGATTCTTTATGATGAGGGATCTTTTGAAGAATGGGATATGTTCGTGGAGCATCGCTGTAACGATTTCGGGATGGAAAAAGAAAAGATACCTGGTGACGGTGTGGTAACAGGTTTTGGTACAATTAATGGTCGCTTATGCTTCGTCTTTAGCCAAGACTTTACGGTTTTTGGCGGAGCGTTATCAGAAGCCCATGCTGAGAAAATTTGTAAAATAATGGATCAGGCCGTCAAGGTTGGAGCACCAGTAATTGGTTTGAATGACTCAGGAGGAGCTAGAATTCAGGAAGGGGTTGCCTCGTTGGGTGGGTATGCAGAAGTTTTTCAACGAAATGTGTTGGCTTCGGGTGTTGTGCCACAAATTTCAATGATTATGGGACCTTGTGCTGGAGGAGCAGTTTATTCGCCCGCTATGACAGATTTCATCTTCATGGTGGAAGATAGTTCTTATATGTTTGTTACAGGGCCTGACGTGGTAAAAACTGTGACACACGAAACTGTCTCGCATGAGGAGTTAGGGGGCGCCATAACGCATTCCAGTAAATCTGGTGTTGCAGATCATGCTTTCGAGAATGATGTTGAGGCTCTATTACAATTGCGACGTTTTATAGATTTTCTGCCTGCCTCCAACAGAGAAAAGGCACCCGAGTGGGAGACAGCTGATCCAATAGAGAGGGCAGAACCTTCTCTAAATACATTGATTCCCAAAAATGCTAACAAGCCTTACGATATGAAAGAGTTAATCGTAAAAATTATCGATGAAGGGGATTTTTTTGAGCTCCAACCGAATTTTGCGGCGAATATTATTATTGGTTTTGGGCGTGTCCAAGGATCAACTATTGGAATCATAGCCAATCAGCCAATGGTACTAGCGGGTTGCCTTGACATAGATTCATCAAAGAAAGCAGCTAGATTTGTAAGGTTTTGTGATTGTTTCAACATACCTATTCTAACATTAGTCGATGTGCCTGGTTTTCTGCCCGGAACCCAACAGGAATATGGTGGAATAATTAAACATGGAGCCAAACTTCTATTTGCCTATGCAGAAGCAACTATCCCAAAAGTAACGGTTATTACTCGTAAAGCTTATGGGGGAGCATATGATGTTATGAGTTCCAAACATCTTAGAGGAGACGTTAATTTTGCGTGGCCATCCGCAGAGATAGCTGTAATGGGGGCAAAGGGGGCTGTTGAGATAATTTTCAGAGGAGACCTGGGGGATGAAGAGAAGATTGCAAATCGCACAGCCGAATATAGCGAAAAATTTGCAAATCCTTCAGCAGCCAGTGCAAGAGGTTATATCGATGATGTAATAATGCCTCAAAATACACGCAGCCGTGTCGCAAGAGCATTTATGATGCTTCGCAATAAGCAATTAGAAAATCCGTGGAAAAAACACGATAATATACCGTTGTAGATTACTCCATTAGGCTGGCTCATCATTTAGGGCACTTTAACTAGGAATAGCATCTCTGGCTAATTGGTCCGCTCTTTCGTTTTCAATGTGCCCAGCGTGGCCCTTTATCCAGCACCATTCGATTTCATGCATTTTCATAGCGGCTTCGAGACGTAGCCATAAATCTTTATTTTTTACTGGTTTTTTCCCAGCAGTTTTCCATTCACGAGATTTCCAGACATGTATCCACTTTGTGATGCCGTCTTTCAAGTAAACACTGTCAGTGTACAAAGTCACCTGAACAGGTTTAGTCAGAGCTTCCAGTGCGGAGATAGCTGCTATCATTTCCATCCGATTATTGGTAGTTGAAGTTTCTCCACCAGAAAGTTCTTTTTCGCGCTGATTGTAACGCAGTATAGCTCCCCATCCTCCTGGGCCCGGGTTTCCGCTACAGGCTCCATCGGTAAATATAATAACTTTATTCATACTTTCGCACCGTAACTTGATGCATCCGTAATCTGTTGGTGAAACCGCAGTTTTTTTAAATAGCTCATGGGGTCCTTTGGTTTAACTAATGCATCCTCCGGGTGGTTTAGCCAATCATAAAGCCGTGTAAGTAAAAAACGAATAGCACTGCCTCTAATTAAAACGGGCAGTGAAAGAACTTCTTCCTCACATAAGGCGCGAGTTTGGTTATAAGCCGTTAAGATCGAGCGAGACTTCTCAAGATCGAAAAACTCATTTTCATCAAAACACCAAGCATTTATGCATACAGCTATATCGTAGGCCAAAAAGTCATTGCACGCGAAGTAAAAGTCTATAATTCCAGATAGATCGCTTTGGTTGAAAAATACATTATCCGGAAAGAGATCAGCATGTATTATCCCTGAGGGCAGGTTTTTAGGCCAGTTATTCTCTAACCAATTTAACTCTTGGTTCAATTCGTTAAATAGATTTATATAAATTTCACGTTCTGGAAGACGGCAAGATTCTAAAAGTGGCCGCCAGGAAGGAAGTGAGAGCGCATTTATGCGAGTTTGTTTAAAGGTTTGGCCAAATTCATGCATCATAGCCATCGCTGAACCCAAGGCTTTGCAATGATGCGTATTAGAATGCCTAGGCCATGTTCCTTCTAGAAACGTGACGATTGCGGCGGGTCGACCACCAAGAGTCCGTAAAGCATTGCCATCTATGCCTTCAACTGGAAGGGGGCAAGAAAGACCAGCACTTGACAAATGGGTCAGGAGATTAAGGAAAAATGGCAGATCATTAGGATTAACACGTTTTTCATAGAGAGTGAGAATATACTTATCAATACTAGTAGTAATGAGAAAATTGGAATTTTCAACACCTTCAGCAATCTCGGAAAAATTCAATAAATGGCCGATTTTATATTCCTCTAAAAACTTATTGATTTCTTCATGTGAGAGATGTGTATAAACAGCCATTAAATAGCCAACTGTCTAGGTAATTTAAAATTAACTGTTTCCCGGGCAATTTCTACTTCTTCAACTTCAATATCAAATTTTTTTCTGCATGCTTCCGTCACTTCTTCAACGAGTATTTCAGGAGCAGAAGCTCCGGCGGTAATCCCTAGTGTCTTGGCGGTTTGAAGCCAGTCCCAGTCAATCTCACTGGCGCGGCCGATAAGTCTAGCTTCTTTACATCCATTTAGCTCTGCTACTTCGACTAACCGCCGAGAATTGGATGAGTTTGGCGCACCAATGACAATTAAAGCATCACAATCAGGCGCGATCGCCTTAACCGCTTGTTGTCGATTTGTAGTTGCATAGCAGATATCTTGTTTGGCAGGCTCAATTAGGTCGGGAATACGCTTTTTTAATATATCAACAATGGTTTGAGTATCATCTACGGATAAGGTCGTTTGCGTAATGTAAGCTATCTCCTTTTCTGCGGGTGGCGAGTATATTAATGCGTCCTCCGGGGTTTCAATCAAGGTAATAGCCCCTTTTGGAAGTTGTCCCACAGTGCCAATCACCTCCGGATGTCCAGAATGGCCAATGAGTATGATGTGCCTGCCAGCCTTATAATGACGTTCAGCGCCGATATGAACTTTGCTGACTAAAGGACATGTTGCATCGACGTAATATAATTCGCGCCTTCTTGCTTCTTCTGGGACTGATTTTGGAACGCCATGGGCAGAAAATATAACAGGAAATCCGTCGGGGACCTGGTCAAGTTCCTCGACAAAAATAGCACCTTTAGCTTCCAGGGCCCGTACCACAAACTGGTTATGCACGATCTCATGTCTTACATAAACTGGAACACCATGTTTTTCTATGCATTTCTCGACAATTTGAATGGCTCTATCGACACCTGCGCAAAACCCTCTAGGAGCAGCAAGCAGGATTTTTAGCTTTAAATGAGGCATTCTTGATCTTTCATTAAATGCAAAAAAAATGTTACAGGAAAGATTTCAACTTGAGTGATATTTCTGAAACTGGTTATGGTATAATTAAGTTTACGCAGTTTACCATTCTTAAAGTTTTGTAGCCAGACTGCAAAGGTCATAATTTAGAAAGTGTAAAAGAAGTAGATGAGTAAGATTAATTGGCCAATAAAATTGTTGGTACAGAAAATGATTAGGTTCATTATCCCGATACTATTCATCGGTTTAACCTTCGGCTGTATGAGTTCTTCAAATGAAACTGCCTATTGTCCCCAGGTTGGTATTGTGAGTGATCTTGATAGATTAACGGAAATAGAAACAAGAGACATAGGGTCAACAACAAATATTTTATTTGATTCACGAATCCAACGGTTAGGAGTCGCCTGTAAAGTGAGTGGCGGCGGGGTCACTGTATCAACAGTTTTTGAATTGTTTTCAAAACTTTCAGGGTATGACACTCCGGTGGATGTTCATTTAGCATATTTAGTTGCAACCGTTGATCCGGATGGTCGAATTTTAGCAAAAGAGGTATATCAAACCAAGATAGCTTTTTCAGATGGTATGGAAACAGTCAGAAAAAAGGAAGAAGTAGTAGTTTTCATCCCGTCACATGTAAAAACTAATTTAAGAGGATATAAGATACTGATAGGTTTCGAATTAACAGAATCCCAACTGCAGTATAATAAAGGATTCCGATAACAATTGTATTGAAGGCAACACGTAAGATTAACCTGCATTTTTTCTGGCAATAATCCCAGGCAGAGTTGCGTACGCTCGTTCGATCCATCGGCTTAACACTGGTCGAGTGGCGCGGGGATCAATTATGTCATGGATGGCCAAGGATTCCGCACGGGGAACGGAAGAGTACCTGTGAGACATCTCGGTTTCCAATTCCGCTCTGCGCTTTTCTGGTTCCGGGTGGGATTCTATCTCTCTGGAAAATGCCACAGCAACGCCCCCTTCAACTGGGACGGCACCCATTTCAGCAGATGGCCATGCCAATACAAATGCGTTTGGACCATAATGGGCAACTGCTGCCACGCCAAAGGACTTCCGGACAATTATTGACGCCCATGGTACCTTGCAGTCGGCAGTTTTTAAAACTAAATCGGTTCCGTAGCGTATTGTTGCTGCTTTCTCAGCCTCGGGGCCAATCATGAAACCTGGTTCGTCTACAAAACTTATTATTGGTAAGTTGAATGTTTCGCAGGTCTCAATGAACCTTTTCACCTTTTGAGATCCTTCGGCTGTCATTGATCCAGCATTATATCTGCAATCATTAGCGAATATTCCAATAGGATAGCCGTTCAGTCTAGCGAAGCAAACGATCTGACCTCTCGCAAAATCTTTAGCCATCTCAAACGTAGACCCGCTGTCAGCCACGCTATGGATAATTTTCCGCATGTCATAAATTTTTCGCCGATCATGAGGAACAACACTTGCGAGAAAGTCATCTCGGCGATCTACAATATCTGATGTCGAGACACGAGGAGGTAGTTCCCAGGTGTTATTTGGGAGATAAGAAAGAAACAGTTTAATTTGCTCTAGTGCATCCCTTTCATCTTCAGCAATATTATCTACAACACCGTTTCGGGTATGAATATGCGCGCCGCCCATATCCTCTTTTGTTACAGTTTTACCAAGCGCCCGTTCTACCACTTTTGGACCGGCTATTAAAATTTGACTATTAGTTTTCGTCATTATTGAAAAGTGAGACGCAACAAGTCTAGCAGCAGGCAGTCCAGCTACTGCTCCTAATGCAGCGGTTGCAACCGGAATTGTTTTTATTGTCCTCGCAATGCTCCTGAACCGCGGTGGATTATATACAGGTGTTGTGGAGATCGTGGAGTTGCCCGATGCTCCCGTAACACTGCCACCGCCACCCTGATGGAGCCTCACTAGTGGAACAAGGTTTTGAAGAGCTAAGTCTTCAATGTAGATGCTTTTGCGTAAGCCCGCTTCCGTTGGCGATCCACCTTTTACAGTGAAGTCTTCTCCTCCAATAACACAATCCCGGCCGTTGATTTTGCCGAATCCCAGTACAAAATTCGCAGGATGAAATCTTATCAAGTTACCATTTTTATCTCGTTCTGATCCACCTGCACCGGGTCCAATTTCGTCGAAGGTATTATCGTCTAGTATTAACGCTATGCGTTCTCGGATTGTGAGAAGACCTTTGGCGTGTTGTTTTCGAACATTTTCTTCACCGCCTTGTTGCAGAGCCGACTTCTTTTTTTGTAGAATTTCACTTAATTCCTTATTCCACGACATCTAAAAAATCCACCATATTACCACGATTTGTCTGAATATCTTAATATAGCGAAGAGCTTAGTTATAAATTCTTGCTAATCGCAAGTTTCTTTTTTTGAATGAAGGCTTTTCGAGTAGATATTTTACCGTTACAGTTAAATTTAAACTTCGATGACCCTTAAAGAAGAGAGCGACGAGCAACCGTTTATCGCCGCCGAAGGAGCAACCGCCCCGGAAACTCTCAGGCAAAAGGACTTTAAGGTGAGAAGCCTCTGGAAAGCAGGGATAAGATTTCCCTCACCGAAGGTGTAAGCCAGTTTTAAAGTCAGGCTGGTCAATCTCTCAGGTTTTCGACAGAGGGGGCTTTTGTCTTCACTTTTGTGAAGATCGTTAGTCTTGGTGTATGGGAGGCAGCATGTCCCAAATAAAACTTGAGAAAACACCGCTTGAAATGCTCCACAAGGAAAATGGAGCAACGATGGTTGAGTTCGCTGGTTATAATATGCCTCTGCAATATAGGCTAGGCATCAAAGGTGAACACCTTCATGCACGATCGAAATCTGGTCTGTTTGATGTCTCCCACATGGGGCAGGTTCGTCTTAGAGGTGAAAGTGTTCTGAAGGACCTTGAAAAATTAGTGCCAAGCGACCTTCAAGCGCTAGAGGTAGGGAGAATGCGTTATACGGTTTTTACAAATGAGTGGGGAGGTATAATAGACGATCTAATTGTGACAAGATGCGATGGATATGTTCTGCTTGTTTTGAATGCCGCATTTAAAGAAGCTGATATAACGCTTATAAGAAAAAATTTAAATTGTGAAATAGAAGTGATGACCGATAGTGCCCTTCTGGCTCTTCAGGGACCAGCTTCAGAAAAAATCCTCAATGAAATAGTCCCTGGTGTTAAGGAACTGTTTTTTCTGCAGGCTGCAGAGTTTACTTTTGCAGGCTCCCCTATCATCGTAAGCAGGTCTGGCTACACTGGAGAGGATGGTTTTGAAATTTCTATTCCTAAGACGAATGTGGGGAGATTTACTGAAATTCTTTTGAGCAACCCGGATGTAGCTTTGGTTGGCTTGGGAGCACGCGATTCACTACGCTTGGAAGCTGGCCTTTGTCTATATGGTCAGGATCTCTCGCAAGATATAACGCCTGTCGAGGCTTCTCTTAGTTGGTTAATAAACAAGCGCCGTCGCAAAGAGGGCAATTTCCCAGGTTTTGAAGTAATTAAAGAACAGCTCGAGAACGGCGTCAAAAAATGTCGAGTTGGCGTTTTACCATTAGGTAAAGCACCGGCGCGCGCAGGTTCCGATATAATTATCGATGGAGATAGAAAAATTGGCTCAATAACCAGCGGTGGTTATAGTCCCACACTTGAGCGACCCATAGCCATGGGATACGTAGAAGAAATATTCAGTGAAATAGATACAGAAGTATCACTTTTGGTTCGGGGTAAGTATTTACCGGCAAAAATTGTAGACTTGCCCTTTGTGAGTCTGAATTACTTTCGAAAATGAAATATGGGAGGTTGGCAAAATGCCGCAAATATATTTTTCAAAAGAACATGAATGGATTGAGGTGGACCAAGAGATAGGGACTGTAGGGATCACCCAATACGCGCAGGAACAACTTGGTGATATCGTTTTTGCAGAGGTTACAAAATTAAAAGAGAAAGTATCGCGTAATGACGATGTCGCAGTTGTGGAATCGGTTAAGGCGGCAAGTGATATTTTTGCACCAGTATCGGGTACTGTAATTGAATGGAATGAGTTATTGGATACCTCTCCTGAGACATTGAATAGTGATCCAACAAAATCAGGTTGGGTGTTTAAAATTACAGTCGACACTCCCCAAGAATTGCAGGAACTGATGGATGAAGCGACATACAAGAAATTTATCGAAGAGCTAAATTAGATTCTAAGTTTTTACTCAGAGAGAGATTAATATGGATACTGGGAATAAAATCGAGATATTAGACAACGGGGACGATGAGTTCTTAAGGCGTCATATAGGGCCGTCGATGGCAGACCAGCAAGAAATGCTCAATGAACTAGGTTTTCAAAATATTGAACAATTAATGGAAGCAACTCTTCCAGAAAATATTAAAACTGATCTCCCTCTTCAATTGCCAGACCCTTTGAGCGAACACCGAACCTTAGCTAAACTTCGTGCCTTGGCAAACCGCATCAAACCAACGAGGTCGCTTATTGGAACAGGATACTATCCCGCCATCACACCAGGGGTAATTCAAAGAAATATTTTTGAAAATCCAGCGTGGTATACAGCTTATACACCATATCAACCCGAGATATCGCAAGGGCGACTCGAGGCTCTACTTAACTTCCAAACGATGGTTTGTGATCTGACAGGAATGGAAATGGCAAATGCTTCGCTTCTAGATGAGGCAACGGCTGCAGCTGAAGCTATGGTTTTTTGTCATAAGATTTCCAAGTCACGGAGTGATGTGATATTTGTTTCCAATTCATGCCATCCGCAAATCATTGACGTCATTCAAACAAGAGCTGAACCAATTGGAATCAAAGTTGTAATCGGTGATGAAAAAGAAGCCCTTTTAAGTCAGGCTTTCGCGGTTTTATTGCAATATCCATCCACTAATGGAGAAATCCATGACTATTTTCAATTAACAAAAGATTTTAAATCTTATGGAGGCATGGTCATTGTCGCCGCAGACTTACTTTCGCTTGCGCTTCTTAAACCCCCTGGGGAATGGGGCGCGGATGTTGTTATTGGTTCTAGTCAGCGGTTTGGTGTTCCTTTAGGTTTTGGTGGACCGCATGCTGCTTTTTTTGCTACGCGGGACGAATATAAGCGTTCTATACCTGGTCGTATTGTCGGGGTTTCGCAAGATGCGAACGGCGATATTGCCTTACGATTAGCTCTTCAGACGAGGGAGCAACATATCCGCAGAGAAAAAGCAACAAGCAATATTTGTACAGCCCAAGTTCTACTTGCAGTTTTAGCTTCTATGTATGCGGTTTATCATGGTCCAGATGGTATAAGGGCTATTGCCAAAAGAGTACATACACTAACAAAAATTTTTGCAGAGGGTGTTAAACAACTAGGTTATTCTCTCGAAACCGATGCATTTTTTGATACTATTATTGTAAAGACGGAGGACTGGACTCATTCGGTTTTAGAAGCAGCACGAGTTGAAGAAATCAATCTGCGGTCATTCGATGATAAGGTTGGTATTTCATTAGACGAAACGTGTGATAGGGAGCTCATAGAGCGTCTTTGGTCTTTGATGTCCTTTGACAATGCAAATCAGCCTTCTTTTGATTCAATACAAGCTACCGGGATTAGAGATGCACTACCATCGGGTCTAGAACGCACCACTGAATTTTTGACCCATCCGGTTTTCAACAGCTATCACTCTGAAACCGAAATGTTACGATATATAAGAAGGTTGTCGGATAAGGATATTGCTCTTGATAGGTCAATGATCCCACTAGGTTCTTGCACTATGAAATTAAATGCTACTACGGAAATGATCCCGGTAACATGGCCAGAATTTAGCACAATCCATCCCTTTGCGCCAAAAGACCAAGTAGAAGGCTACATCGAATTGATAACCGAATTAGAACGGATGCTCTGTATTTGTACAGGCTATGCAGCCGTATCACTTCAGCCAAACGCGGGATCCCAGGGTGAATATGCTGGGTTACTGGCAATCCGGGCTTATCATAGAAGCAGGGGCGAAGTAGAGAGGGATATTTGTCTAATACCTAGTTCGGCTCATGGTACTAACCCAGCTTCTGCTAGTATGTGCGGTATGAAGGTAATCGTCGTGAATTGTGATAATTATGGAAATATTGATATTGCGGATCTCCGTGAAAAAACTGCTCAATACG
>CEOQ01070553.1_pt1 | contig 12451 bp, 13 predicted proteins | sample 361351 | NCBI WGS metagenome assembly CEOQ01 (sample SAMEA2619907, study PRJEB7988) | marine metagenome | biome: marine biome (ENVO:00000447); feature: deep chlorophyll maximum layer (ENVO:xxxxxxxx); material: "saline water (ENVO:00002010), including plankton (ENVO:xxxxxxxx)" | depth 60 m | reverse complement strand
AATACCTATATGCACCTCCACCAGAGTAAATGCTATAATCGGGGGGTAGTTGGAATTGTGCTAAACATACATCTGAATATACTTAGCATATGCTGTACACTCAGGACAAGGTCATAGTTCCATTAGGAGGATTTGTGCACTTCCCCAGGCAAAATTTACGAACTCCAGGCCCCACACCTGTTCCAGATGACATAGTCCAAGCCATGTCAGAGCCTATGATAAACCATCGTGGACCCGAGTTTCTTGAACTGATTAATGACTCTACAGAGAAGCTCAAACAAGTGTTCATGACACAAAATGATCTCTTCATATTAACAGCGTCCGGAACCGGAGCGTTAGAAGCTTCCGTAGTCAATACTCTGTCTCCGGGAGACGATGTTATTGCCCTTACTGCCGGAGCGTTCGGCGACCGTTTCTGCGATCTTGCAGAAGCTTACGGCGCTAATGTAAAAAGGATAAATTTTGAATGGGGATCTGCCATAGACCCAGAGGTCGTTCGACAAGAATTGAACAAACTGCCTTCAACTAAAGCAGTCATGGTTACCCACAATGAAACATCAACAGGGGTTACTCATGACTTAGAAGCAATTTCTGCGATAGTCAAGGATGAGTTCGATAAGCTGTTGCTAGTGGATGCCGTAAGCAGTTCAGGGTGCATTCCTTTGCCAGTTGATGGCTGGAAGTGTGATATGGTCGGGACCGCCTCTCAGAAAGGATTTATGATACCTCCCGGGCTCTCTTTCATCAGCATGAGCCCGGACGCTTGGGTCGCCCAGAAAGAATCCACAATGCCTAAGTTTTATTTTGACCTAGACGCAGCAAGAGAATACTTAGCTATAGGGCAAACACCTTGGACACCCAATCTCTCAGCTCTCTATGGATTAAACCTAGCTTTAGACCAAATGCTGGAGGAAGGGATAGAAAATATTTTCGCTCGACATACTCAAATTGGTGATTTCACTCGCCAAGGAGCCAAGGATCTGGGGCTTGAATTATTGTGTCAGGACCCAGCCCGGTGTTCAGATACAGTCACCGCCATCAAAGTCCCCTCAGGTATAGACGGTGCAAAACTAACGACATTAATGAGGAAAGAGCATGACGTCGTTCTAGCGGGTGGACAAGGCAAGTTATCTGGTCAAATATTTCGTATTGGCCACTTAGGTGCAGTGGATGAGTCCGATATCCAAGAGGTATTCACCGCGCTCGAGAAAGTACTACCTCAAGTAGGCTTCAGGGCATAAATTGAGCTAATTATAGATGTAGTGTTTTAGCCGGCTTGATAATATTAAATTCACAGTGAGTTAAGATCGGGAGTGTGGAGGTGTCCCAATGTCTCTGTCCCAGCTTCAACAAGCGATGGCCAACATCAGAATGGGACTAGCCGAAATTCAGAACAAAGAATCTCAGTTAGATTCTATGATTAAACAATTTCGCACTCAACTGCACCGTCTTCCCAGACAGATTGTATACGGTCAATTACCTCTGGATGCTTCCTTGTCATCCATGGGAGAGATCGAAGAAAGACTCAACGACACGATAGTAACCAAAGAGCGCTTGCTCAAAATTAAAAAAGCTGCTACAGACGAGCTAAGAGCCTTAGAATCAGTCAAACTGGTTGATGAAGCTAAAAGCAACCTGATTTCCTTGAAAGAGAATGTGGCAACTTCAAATGCCGACATAAAGACACATGAAGAAATCCAGAGACTAGAACAATTTATTGCTGAGCACAGCAAACTCGCAGAAATCGCTATCACAGAAAGATACCAAGAACGGCAATCTGATATTATCTAACCCTATAAATCAGAGAGCTGATTTATGACTAATCCTGTTGGTAATTTAGGGTAGAAGAAAGTCGATTTCGATGGCAGCCTCTGGCCTCCGCCAACGATCTTCTCAAAGGAATTCATCGGGAATGGTTTTAACAGGAATGCCAGTTGCTCTTCACCAGATACCACATAGCTGACACAATCCTCCGGGTCATGCCCATAATGAACATATGTGTTCAGATCATCTCCAACAATAGGCTGTAACACTTTCTGCTCTAAGATCCATGCTTCTGAGACTGCCAAATCACCCCAATCTTGCCAATCAACGCCGGGCCTTAACATTAGCAGATAAGCCTCATTAGGGCCCGGGCCTATCATCGCCAAAGCATGCCTATCACTTCCCAGAAACGCAACTCTGTCCAATAACTCGTCCACAGTTGTTCCGTTTAAATCAACAATCTGGATCTCAAAAAGTTCATCGATCAGCTCTCGAACCTCTCTGAGCTGAGATTGTGATAGTCCGCTTACATTCCGGTGGTACGGTAATAACAACAAACCGGGATCATCAAACTCTACAAGTGCCATCATTACAAAGTCACACCCTTCACCTTTTGTGTAGTCACTGGATCCCTGGCGCAATCTCTGATACCTCAAGGCTGCCTCGTATCTGTGATGGCCATCAGCAAGATATAAAGGAACATCCTCAAAAAATTCTATTATCCGATTTTGTATTGCCGGTTCAGATATCCTCCATAACCTAATATCGTCGTCAATGCCATCGTTCACCTCGAACACTGGTGTTGTTGTTGTAATATGATCATAGAGGTCCCTAAGATTTCCTTCTGAGTCCCTATAGTTAGTCATAATCGGGCTAAACTGAGCCCGGGAATGCTCCAACAGGGCAACTCTATCTTGAACCGCAGGGTCTCGGGTAAATTCGTGTGGAAACACTATTTTTCTTTCATAATCTTCTAAACCAACATTCGCAAATAACCCAAGCTGACTCAGCCGTTCACCTCGATATTCAAATCCATGCTGCATCAAATAAAAACAAGGAGACTTGTCTATTGCCAGAATATTCTCTTTCAACCATTGTTGAAAGAGATCAGATGCTTTCCTGTAATCAATCTCCATCGTTTCAGGATCAGGTTGCTCCCCTCCTTCCAGATGTACAGCGTTATAATCACTCAGATTTCTTAGTTCCTGATGTAAATCTGATCCGATCATATCGTAGGGAGGGCACAGAACCTTTCCCATATCTTCGATAATCTCAGGATTATACAAGCAACCATTAAGAGGGATTACGACAGCCATAACATTTATTCTCCTGTGTTTAGTTGAAGAGCAATCACTAGATCTAACTATAAATGACGAATGACGCTACCAAAAACGTGGCAGGAACCGCACAAGCACCTGCGCCGTAGTACTTATACTCTATCATGATATGCCGCCCTGCAATAAACAAGGTATGATATACTCGGTGCTTAGTTATTAAAGTATCTGACTTTAAGTGGAGCGCCAACAATGGCAGCAACAATAAAATTCATAGACGGTGGATCTGTTACCAGCCCACAGGGATTTTCAGCCGGAGCAACATACGCCGGATTAAAAACATTTGCCGAAGACAAATTAGACCTTGGGATTATTGCTTCTGATTCCCCCTGTACCGCAGCAGGAGTATTTACAACCAGTACAATCAAATCACCAACAGTCAGTGTGAACCAAGCCCATCTCAAATTAGCAAATCCAAAGGGGATAATAGTTAACGCCGGAATAGCGAACGCATGTGTCGGAGAACAAGGCTATAAAGACGCAGAGGAAATGGCTTCCATTGCTGCCAGTAAACTAAACACCGAACCCTCAGAAATCCTAGTCTGTAGCACCGGAGTCATCGGAGTCGAGTTACCTATGTCTCTCATACGGGATGGTGCTGACAATATCAATCTATCCAAAGCCGGTGCCAATCAAGTGGCAAGAGCAATGATGACCACCGATACAAGACCTAAAGAGATTGCCGTGTCGTGTGAAATAGACGGTAAGACAGTTTCTATTGGGGGAGTAGCTAAGGGCTCTGGGATGATCCATCCAAACATGGCTACAATGCTATCTTTTATCACTACTGATGCTAATGTGGAACAACATTTCCTTGAGCACTGTCTAACTGAAGTAGCAGACAGTTCCTATAACATGTTAACTGTCGATGGTGATACCAGTACTAACGATACCGTTCTTGTGCTGGCAAACGGTAGCGCTGGAAATGACCAGATAAAGCAAGGTAGCCAAGATGCTGATACGTTTGAGGCAGCACTCTTGGAAGTAGCAATTTTCTTAACCAAAGAGCTAGCTAGAGATGGAGAGGGCGCTTCTAGACTACTCTCGATAGAGGTTACTGGAGCAAAAGACATAAAATCAGCACGGCAAGCCGCTAGAACCATATGTTCATCAAGCCTGGTGAAATCAGCAGTTTATGGATCAGATCCAAACTGGGGAAGAGTCTTGGCGGCCCTTGGACGTAGTGAAATAGAAGCCGACGAAACGAAAATAGACCTCTTTGTGAACGGCGTTTGCATTATGGAATCAGGAACACCCATTCCGTTTCATAAAGAAGCAGTCGTAGTACTAATGAAAGGACCTGAGGTCACATTTAAACTACAGCTCAACCTGGGGGATGCATCCGCTACTGCGTGGGGATGTGATCTGACACAAGAATATGTAATCATTAACAGTGCGTACACTACATAGAACAGTTTGCGCATAATTAATATCAAGATTCTTCAGGAATACCATTCAGTCAAGTAATTCAAGCTTGTGTCTATTGAATGATCTAATGATTGAGCATAGGAGGAAAAAGTGCTAAGCCCACCGATAGTGGTAAAAATCGGGGGCAGTACCCTAGGCAACCACGACACCAGCCTTAAAGATCTGGTCTCATTACAGCAACAGGGAATGAATGTTGTCGTAATACATGGAGGTGGAAATGTTATCTCCGAGTGGATGCAACGCCAGGGAATAGCCCCTCATTTCGTAAATGGGCTACGTGTAACCGACGCTCCAAGTTTAGATATCGTGGTGGCAGTATTAACCGGGTTGGTGAACAAAGAATTAGTCTGCTCCCTTCAGGAATTGGGCGGTAACACTATCGGAATAAGTGGTACTGACGGCGGATTGGTAGAAGCACATATAGCAAAACCCGAACTGGGCTTTGTAGGAGAGGTGACAAATGTCAACACGACTCCTATTATTAATATATTAGAGGCCGGCTACATTCCTATGATCGCACCAGTGGCTTTGCACAGACTCGATGGGACTGAGCATAGCGGCAAGCCATTAAATATCAACGGGGATACTGTAGCAGGTGAAATAGCACGAGCATTAGGAGCCGAACGTTTAATATTCTTGACAGATGTACAAGGAATAATGGACAGTAACGGCCGAGTGCTCCAACATTTAGACCAGCGGCGCGCTAACATACTCCTGAATTCAGAAGTAATAAGCGGAGGAATGATACCTAAATTAGATGCATGCATTAGGGCAATTGAAACTTCTAGCTACGCAGAAATTATAGATGGTCGCCAACCGGGGGCATTATTAAACTGCGTGAACGGACAATCTGAGGGTACACGGATAGTAAAAACTTATTGACTCAATTACCATGCATAACCCATCAATACATAAGTTACATTGGAGGGAAATAATATGGCCAACAGTGCTGATTGGATCGCTAAAGAACAGAAATATTATGCTCAAACCGTCCGGAGGCAACCAGTTGTTATAGTAAAAGGAGAAGGGACACGTGTTTGGGATGCCGATGGGAAGGAATATCTTGATTTTGTCGCGGGTTGGGCCGTTGATAACTTAGGTCATTCCCACCCAGCCATAACAAATGCAATTGTAGAACAAGCTGGCACCCTACTACAAACATCCAATCAATACTATACGATACCTCAGATACAACTTGCGGAATTGCTTATTGAAAATAGCTGTATGGACCGAGTTTTCTTTGGTAACAGCGGGGCTGAAGCAAATGAAGGAGCGCTAAAACTCGCTAGGAAATACGGCAAAGAAAACCGGGATGGGGCCTACGAGATTATCACAGCACTCAACTCTTTTCATGGCAGAACCATGACTGCGGTAGCTGCCACAGGACAGCCGCATTACCAAGAGGCTTTTCAACCGTTGCAACCCGGGTATGTACACGTAGATTTTAACGACGTGGAAGCCATAATGAACGCCACCACAGACAAAACGGCTGCGATTATGCTTGAGCCCGTACAAGGTGAAGGCGGCGTAGTAATACCTGACGAGGACTACTTAGTTCGAGTCCGCGAGTGGTGTGATAAGAATAACCTACTATTAATATTGGATGAAGTCCAAACGGGAATGGGTAGATTAGGCAGTTTATTTGGATATCAGGAATACAACGTAGAGCCTGATGTAATGACCCTGGCCAAGGGGTTGGGATATGGGGTCCCTATTGGAGCTTTCTTATCGAAAGAATCTGCTATGGCTTTAGTGCCCGGTGACCATGGATCAACTTTCGGCGGCAACGCCCTAACGACCGCTGCAGCATATGCCGGCACAAAATTCTTGATTGACAATGATATTCCAGCATACGTAAAGCAAATGGAAGGTCATCTAATTGAAGGACTGCACAAACTTAAGTCTCAGTTCTCGTTCATTAGTGACATCCGCTGTAAAGGTCTTTTGGCAGCGCTTGAATTCGATAGCGATATTTCTGCGCAAGTCTTAACTAACGCTAATGCTGCAGGGATACTACTAAACGGCGTTCGCCCAAATGCGGTAAGATTCATGCCTCCTCTTAACGTAACTCCTAGCGAAATAGACGAGGCAATGGAGCGGTTATCCGGAGCCTTAGCGCAAATCTAGCGTATTTGAAAGATTTAGGGCAAAGGAGTATTGGCATTTAATGGCTAAAGATAAAATCGTGCTCGCATACAGTGGTGGTTTGGACACTTCGGTAGCTGTTCCGTGGTTAATTGAAAATTATGACGCGGACATCATTACTGTCACAATAGACTTAGGAATGGTCGATTTGGAGTCCATAAAAGCCCGAGCAATCGAGGTAGGTGCGGCAAAGGCTATAACCATCGATGCAAAGGACACATTAGTTCAAGAATTCCTATTCCCGGCCTTACAAGCTGGAGCAATATATGAGGATATATACCCTCTTGCCACAGCCTTAGGGCGGCCATTAATAGCCCGGTGCTTAGCCGAAGTCGCTGTGTCTGAGGGTGCCTATGCTATAGCTCATGGTTGCACAGGGAAAGGTAACGACCAAGTCCGCATAGAAGTGGGTATTGCCGCTGTTGAGCCAGGAATCCAAGTCATAGCTCCCATCAGAGATTGGGGTATGAGCAGGGATGACGAATTAGACTACGCACAAGAGAGAAATTTACCCATTAACGCTAGCAAGAGCCGATTTTCAGTTGATGAAAATTTATGGGGCCGAAGTGCAGAAGCGGGCGAACTTGAGGACCCTTGGCTAGAACCACCTGAAGAAGCCTATGAATGGACCCAACCAGTTACTAACACCCCCGACGACCCTATTTACATAGAGATACATTTCAACAAGGGATTACCTACTGCCATAAACGGCGAAAGCATGGATGGTGTTGGATTAATAAACTATCTGAATAACCTAGCAGGAACCCATGGAGTCGGGCGTATTGACCATGTGGAAAATAGACTGGTCGGCATTAAATCACGAGAAATTTACGAATCTCCAGCAGCGATAGTTTTGCACGCAGCACATAAATCACTGGAAAACTTAACTCTGAGCAAAGACCAAGCAAGGACTAAATCCAAGATTTCCCAAGAGTACGCCGATATCGTTTACAACGGTCTTTGGTTCACTGCTCACAGACAAGACCTTGATGCTTACGTAAAGAGTACTCAGCGTTATGTTACCGGAGATGTTAAAGTACGACTGCATAAAGGGACGTGCACAGTGGTGGGCAGAAAGGCACCGGACGCTCTTTACCAGCACCAACTAGCGACTTATGATCGCAGCGATGAGTTCGATCATTCATCGGCAGAAGGCTTCATATCCATTTATGGACTGCCTGTAAAAACACAGAATCAGATACAAAAACTCTAGCCCAGCAAATATCAAACCTAAGGATTATCAGAGGATCAAATGACAATCGCTAGTAGAATGATGGACCTCGGAACAGAAACTGCTTTTGAGGTTCTAGCAAAAGCAAGAGCACTAGAAGCACAAGGAAAGCAAATCATCCACCTTGAAATAGGGGAGCCTGACTTCGACACTCCTGACCATATAGTCCAAGCAGGAATACAAGCTCTCAAAGATGGCTACACTCATTACGGTCCTACTCCAGGACTTCCAGAACTACGTGAAGCAATCGCAAGGAACAGTCGCGAGGTTCGAGGGATTGACACAAACCCTTCCCATGTCGTCGTTACACCTGGCGCAAAACCCATAATGTTTTACGTAATTCTGGCCCTCGCAGAACCCGGTGTGGAAGTTATTTATCCCAACCCTGGATTCCCCATATACGAATCGATGATTCGATTCTCTGGGGCTACCCCGGTTCCCATGCAATTGTTGGAAGAGAAGAGTTATCATCCAGATTTGGCGGATTTCTCTAATAAAATTACTGATAAGACAAAACTGATAATACTTAACTCTCCTGAGAACCCCTGTGGCTCCGCTTTAACAAATGAAGAATTGCAAGAAATCGCTAAGATCATTGAAAACCGCCCTGATATCTATGTCATGGCAGATGAGATCTACAAGGACATTCTGTATACGGGTGAACACCATACTATAGCCGGATTCCCCGGTATGGCTGAGCGAACTATCATATTAGACGGCTTTTCCAAAAGTTATGCGATGACTGGATGGCGCCTTGGATATGGTATATGCCCTGAAGAATTAGTCCCTCATATTACACGATTAGCAGTAAATAGTGTCTCTTGTGCCGCATCTTTCAGCCAGATGGCAGCCATAGCAGCGTTAGATGGCCCTCAAGACGATGTTTATGCAATGGCTAGCGAATTCTCCCAGAGGCGCCGCATGATCACCGACGGCCTGCGTTCCATACCTGGAATCAGATGCCCTGAACCTGAAGGGGCCTTTTACGCATTTCCTTCCATATCAGAAACTGGCCTTAGTAGCCATGAATTTGAAGAACGAGCATTAAGCGAAGCGGGAGTAGCTCTTCTGTCGGGATCAGCGTTTGGAGAATATGGTGAAGGATACGTTCGGTTGTCTTACGCAAACTCTCAAGAAAACATACAGATAGCTCTTGAAAATATTTCCAAGTTCGTACAATCTTTATAATTCGATGGGAGCTAAATAATGCCCGAATGCCAAGTTATTCATCCAGATTCATTAGAAACAGAAATATGCTCCGGAGCAATGACCCGGCTCGCTGGCGTCTCGCAAGGTCTCGCGGGAACAACAGGTATCCACTTAGCTATAGCAACCATACCGCCTGGGTGTGCATCCAGCCCGCATTACCATGTGAATTGCGAGTCCGCGATATACGTTATGAAAGGTCACGGACGATTCATTATTGGTGAAAATCTAGACAATGAACTCTCCATAGGGGCCGGAGATTTTATCTATGTGCCCCAGGATGCCGTACATCAACCAGTCAACGATAGCAATGAAGTCATGGAATTAATAGTTGCCAGAAACACACCTGTAGAAATAGTTGAAGAATATACAGCCAAACAGGCTTAATATGACAATATTGTAGTTGCCAGCTTGTTAAGGCTGTTGCCGAGATTTATAATAGTTCAGTTGTTATCAAGCGGGTGTAGCACAGTGGTAGTGCTCTAGCCTTCCAAGCTAGCTACGTGGGTTCGATTCCCATCACCCGCTCCAATAGTCACTCTCCGCCGAGTATTTCCCTATAAGCGGCCAGCAACTCCCCTGTTGGAATATCAGCCGCCAGTTCACCAGCTTGATTGATGCTAAACCGGTTTTCTGTATTGAATTTACATATCAGCTGTTTCTCTATTCCTGATCTAGTTTGCTGATTTCCATCAGTAAGGTCACAAGAAACGCCGTCTAAAAAAAGCGATACTGCTTCAGAAATCAGTTCTGACTCCACGGCTTCCCGCTGGAGATTCCCGATCTGTTGAAGGTGATTCCCTAAGTAACACCCACCAAACTGCATTAATTGATAGAAGTGGCCTTCAATTGTTTCTTCCCATTCTGATCTGGGCTCCAGCTGTTTTTCTAGCAGATACCTTTTAACCTCTGCATCTTCCGAGGTAGGATCATCACAGTCAAACATAAGTTGCACCGTGTACATGAAAAATCCCGCTGGTTCAACTTTTAAAAACAAATACACCTACCAGGCTTCATGCTAATAGACAGTTATTCGTGATTCCTCTACTCGTGAGAGCACAATTCCTCTCAATTTTTCTTATCTCCCCACTGCCTTCAGTAATTTATCAACTATTGAAGGATCCGGTGTTATCGATTTATCATCAATACCTTTCATGATTTCGACGATAGCGTCGTGGAACGGCGTCTCTACTCCAGCTTCCCGGCCTTTACTGCAAATCAAACCATTCATTAGATTGGTTTCAGAACGACGACCTTTCTTGATATCTTGCGCCATTGATGCAAGCCAGTTGACTCTTCCTCCACGAGTCGACATATAATCATCCAACTCCTCGTATACGTCTCCTTTATCGGCATCAGCCCACATTTTTGCGGCTTGACCGTTTATGTCGACCACATTTAGTCCTTGTGCAAGTCCGACTTGAGCCCCTTCTTTAGCAAGGTGAATCCTGATTAGTCGTAATCTGGGATCCTCAGCCATTTCTTGGGATCCCAGCGTAGACATGGCAGATATCGCATTGCCCATGCCATTTTGGCATAGTTTTCCCCAGCGCTCACCCCACAGATTGTCCGTTGCATACGCAGCATCTATATAATCCATCTTGCTCGCAATTAACTCGCTACGAGGGGTTATACTTCCGTCTTGTTCCCCAACTCTGAAAACCGTATACCCGTGATCACGGCCAGGAGCCCCACCTCTTATCACATGACCTGGCTCCCAGAGAGCAACCTCGATATGCGAAGCAATACAACCAAGCTCTCTATCGCTGCCGACAATCTCTCCTATTACCGGGTCATTCCAACAGTTCTGCAAAGATATAAAGAAGCCTTCTGGTTTGACATATCTTTTTATAAAATGCGTTGCCCATTCAGTATCGTACGATTTCATAGAAATAAAAACGTAATCAAATAAGTCCGTAATGCCCTGAGCATCAGTTAAATGCAAAGCATTTACCGGAACTGTGAAATCTCCTTGGCTCCCGCTGGCCCTTAGCCCATCTTTCCTCATGGTTTCCACATGCTCCGGCCACATATCAATTAACGTAACGTCTTCGCCTTCTTTCGCTAAGAAAGCTGCCGCATAGCTTCCTAAGGCTCCACATCCCATAATTCCTATCTTATCTGGCATTATTTATCCCTCCTAAATCGCTCAGATTGTTATCACGTTTATGCTAGACGAATCTAGATCCCTTATAGAGTCACCAAATCGGAATATCGCATGGTCAAATATATTTGTCAAACACGGTGAACAGGAGAGCCAGTATTCTTGACACTCTCATATAGTGATTGTAGACTTTGCCCCGTATTACAAGGAGCGCGCAGGTTGTCTACTCCTAGTTCATTTCTAACAGAATCCATGATTCAGCAGGCTATTGGAGCCAAGAGCCATCCAATAAATACTGTCATAGAAAAAGGCGCCATACGTAGGTTCGCAGAAGCTATCGGAGATTCCAACCCACTCTATATTGATGAAGTCGTGGCTCGGAGTTCCATCCACGGCGGAATTATAGCGCCACCAACATTCTTAAGGTCCGCAGGAACAGTCCGCCCTGAAATTCCTTTTGAAATTCCTTTTGATAGACTATTAGACGGAGGAAGTTCTTGGGAATATCATTCTGATATCCGAGCTGGGGACATAATAACCGCTGTAGGAACAGTCACTGATATGAGTGAGCGAAGTGGTAGAGTTGGCCTGATGATTTTCATAACGACCGAGATTCGCTATACCAATCAGTTTGAAGAATTAGTTGCTACCCAAGTAAATACAACAATCCGTTACTAAAATGGAAGGAGTGCTGGGAGTCATTGCATGAAATGCCAAGACACCTACTGGGAAGATCTATATGAAGGATTCGAAATACCTTCATTAACCAAAGAAGCGACAACTAGACAGCTAGTTCAATATGCTGGTGCCTCAGGAGATTTTTACGAAATTCATTACGACAAGGATTTCGCAGTCAGTACTGGCCTCTCGGGTGTAATAATCCACGGCGCTTTGAAAAACGCTTTTCTCGGGACCTTAATGACAGACTGGGCAGGTCCCTTAGGAATCTTGAGGAAATTATCGTGCCAGTACAGAGGAATGGACTACCCAGACCAAAGCCTCAGCGCGAAAGGTACTGTCACTAGAAAATATCAAGAGAATGGGCGGTTCCTCGTTGACTGTGACATACATCTAGAAAATTCTTCCGGAGAGATTACTACTCCGGGAACGGCTACAGTCGAGTTACCTTGCCGTAATTCAGCTAGTTAACCGGGTTAATCTTACAATAATTATGGAGTATAAATGCCCAATAACTTAAAAGATAAAGTAGCTATAGTAACCGGATCAGGCAGAGGAGTC
>CEOQ01134022.1_pt1 | contig 12464 bp, 2 predicted proteins | sample 361351 | NCBI WGS metagenome assembly CEOQ01 (sample SAMEA2619907, study PRJEB7988) | marine metagenome | biome: marine biome (ENVO:00000447); feature: deep chlorophyll maximum layer (ENVO:xxxxxxxx); material: "saline water (ENVO:00002010), including plankton (ENVO:xxxxxxxx)" | depth 60 m | reverse complement strand
TCGTCCTTTGAATAATCTGAGTCCTCATCTTCTACGATGGCATCCGAGGCTCGCCTGAGCATCGTGGTGCCCGCGATAACCATCGCCACAACTATGGCAGCAAGTAGGGGCAGCATCGACATAGATCCATCTTCCTCTGGCTCCGTCCAAGTAGCACCACCAGTAGTCATGCTTCCTCCTCCGAAGGCCCCATCTTCAACCAGTTGAGTTGGAGTCAGAATCCTGCAGGTCAGCGAGGCTTCTCCAATCTGTGAGTGCCTCCATCCGAATGAAACTTCGACTGATTCTCCCGCTTCAATCCTCGCTTGTTGGTATCCTCCGATATCTGCCTCGAGACCGGTCTCAGTAACTTCACACGTGAAGTAAAGCAAAGCTGCAGCAGTGCCTCTATTAGCCAATCCGGCTACAACTGGCATCGACTGACCTCTTGCTTTGGACGAGGATTCCTCAGGGATTTCCAAAGACTCCCACTCGACAAAAGGAGTTCCCGAGTCGAGTACAATCGACTCCGACCAGCCTAGATTCACTACTCCTCCGCCATAGTTTCCTATGCCGGATGTCTGAGGATTCCACCCCGTCTCGTAAGAGATAATCTCGATTGTCGCAGACTCGGTCCACACTGTGCCGTCAGCATAGCCAATCTCCACCACTCTCTCGTTTCCGTTATTGATGTAGGCTGTGCCATTCTCATTGCTGAAAATCTCTTGCACAGCCTCCTGGGGTCCTATTCCGGAGATTCTGAGGAGCACATACTTGGCATCCATTTGAAGCGACTGGCTTGAGACTCTCCTCTCCCACTTGTCGATAAGGCCTCCCGAGCCGACCACTCCTTCTCCCCAGAATAATTCGGAGTAAGCCCCCGTCCTGACGTCGTGGTCGTCCATACTAGCCGTGAACGAAGTCGACCCCAGCAGATCTAACCTACCCGAGTCGGCGACCATAATCGGACCGACCCGGTCGAACTCCGTGCTATCTGCGCTCAGAACCCCGTCAACGATCAACTGACCTCCGATTAGTGTGGAGGAGGAGGACTGCATGTGCCCTGCGACGTGCAATTCGAATCCCGGATTCCCAGCGCCCTTCATGTTGACAGATTCCAAATCAGTCCCAAGGATTGTGGTCACGCCTCCAGCCGCTGTGCTGATGCTGATAGAAGCAATCGAGACCGAACTAGTCGAATAGCCAGTTAGGCCAATCCAGACATCTCCCGCACCGTCTTCGAAACTGAACGTGTGCGAACTCCCATCGAGATTGATTGAGTCATCACCGATGTGAGCAGTATCGCCGTAGTAACTGTCTCCTTCTATCGCTCTCATCTCGACTTCGAAGGAGCCAGAGATTCCTTCTCCCGGGACTTTGAATCGAGACATGTTCTGCTCATCCCAGTAACCCATGCTGGCGATTGCAGTAGGCGGTGAGTCTGACCTCAGAGTGGATTGGCTGATGGTCAAATGACCTCCCTGATCGACAAGGATGCTGGACCCTAGAACCATCTCCACATTCGCATCATCAATAGTCAGGTGGCCGCCATCAACGATTCTCACCACTCCATCCACTGACTCATCACCGGTCCAAGTCACATCTACGCTGATTATCGTCTGTGAGTCTTCAGCGAACACCGCACCCGAGACTAACAGGACAGATGTAATCATCAGCATGGATTGTAGTAGCGGAGCAGTTCGCATTGGTCACGATTGAATGAGAAGGACATGAATAGTTTTGCCCGCCATTCTTCGGATAGGGTTCATTCGCTGTGCGCGTCTGGCACACCCGTGAGTGCGCCACCGCTCTTCCCTGCCCCCGACTCCGCGGACTTCGCATTGAACATCCTAACAGTGCTGATGATGTACGGGCCATTCTACCTAGCCAATACCGGAGCAATGCTCTTCGGCAAGTGGATCCCAGACAAGTTAGGTTTCAGCAGCGTGGTAGTCGACGCAGGTAGAGACTGGAGTGACGGCTACAGGATTTTGGGCGACGGCAAGACGTGGAATGGTTTGTTCGGAGGAGCCGTGTTCTCAGGTCTGCTGACGATGTTGGCTCATCATCTATGGAGCTCTAATTCGCCCCCTGATGCAAGGCCATTTGTCGACCCTACTCTCTTCAGCGACTCATCCGATTGGTTCTGGATTGGCGGCGAGTGGGGGGCTGCCTTCGTCATGGGATTCACTCTCGGGTTGGCTTGCATGCTTGGCGATACAGCCGGCTCATTCATCAAGCGTCGCCGGGGCCTCAAAAGAGAGGGAGATGAGAGTTCCAAGGCCCCTCTACTGGACACTGTTCCATTCGCTGTTTCGATATTCCTGTTTTCCTTCTTGCTCTTCGATGGACAGATTCTGACACATGAGCAATTACATGGAGAAATCATCGTATTACTGGTCTTGACTCCAATCATCCATCGTCTGTTCAATATTCTTGGTTTCCGACTCGGTCTGAAGTCAGTCCCGTACTAGGCGTCCGCCCTCGGAATCCATTATCTCCTGATGGCCTCACGCGTACGCATGGTTCCCATGACAGTCTTGGTTATCGGGAGCGGAGGAAGAGAGCACGCTCTGTGCATCGGGCTTGCCAATAGCCCCTCAGTAGAAGCTGTGCACTGCTCACCCGGCAACGCGGGCACCTCGATGGTGGCAACAAACCATGAAGTCTCCACTAGCGATATCGAGGGGATGGTTGCATTGGCTCTTGAAGTGGCTGCCGACTTAGTCGTAGTCGGCCCAGAGGCACCACTCGTCAATGGCCTTGCAGACTCACTCAGAGAGGCAGACGTCGCCTGCTTCGGACCCCATTCCAGTGGAGCGCGACTAGAAGCCTCAAAACTACACGCAAAGGAAATCATGAGGTCACTGGGCGTTCCCACTGGTAGCCACCTAGTCGTAGATGATATTTCTTCGATTTCGAGCGCACTCGACAGTTTCGAGGCGCCTTGGGTGGTCAAGCGAGATGTTCTCGCTGCGGGAAAGGGAGTTACAGTGACCTCTGACAGAGAGGTTGCTGAGAAGGCGCTGTCGGAAGGAATCGAATTGGACGACTTCGTCCTTCTTGAGGAGCACTTGTTTGGGGAAGAGGCATCCGTCCTAGTAGTAATGGATGAATCGGGTTACATCTGCCTGCCTGCCAGCCAGGATCACAAGCGAGTTGGAGATGGAGATACAGGTCCCAACACAGGAGGCATGGGTGCTTATGCTCCCGCGCCGGTGGTTTCTGACTCCGTGATGCATCGTGTTACCAGTGAGATTGTCGAACCTATGCATCATCATCTGAGGAATCAGGAGACTCCCTATCGCGGCTGCTTGTACGTCGGGTTGATGATTGACAAGGATGGTTCGCCCGGAGTCATTGAATTCAACGTTAGGTTCGGCGACCCGGAGACACAAGTCACCCTGCCTCTGATTTCTAGTGATCTGGGACGACTATTGCTCGCTTGCGCTGAAGGCAGGGTGGCCGATGAGGAATGCGAGTTCCATAATCTAAGTGCAGCCACCGTAGTACTCGCCTCCGAGGGATATCCTGCATCTTCTTCAACTGGCAGGATCATCTCTGGGAGCGAAATCAGAATTGAGGAGGGAATGACTTCAGCATTCGTTCACTACGCCGGCACAGTTCTGGGTGACGACGGGCAACTAGTTTCATCAGGTGGAAGAGTACTTTCGGCTACTGGATTGGCCCCTTCGCTTAGCGATTCAGTGGTTGCCGCCTATGAGTTGATGGACTGCATCGAACTTGATGGATCGCACTTCAGGTCCGACATCGCTTACAGGGCACTCTAGCGAATTCCCATGCCTTTCCACGCGACCTGCATCAGTGAACCATTCTACGAATGGTTATAACAGCCTGTCAAATCGGCGCGACGCTAGCCTACGGGCTGAACACGGTGATTGATGATGAATGAGAAAGATACCGCGACTGAATCGGCGACCTCCCAATCGGGAATCGCCTCGGTCCCCTCGGTGCTAGTAGCATTGCTAGCGCTGTTCCTCGGGGCCGATTATGTCGCGAATGGAGCTATGGAAAATGATGGATACACGCAAGTCCTGATTCTGCCCGTAGTAGCCTCTCTGGCTGCTGGGCTCGGCAGAATCGGTGCCTTCGCTTCCTTCGGCCAATTCTCCAAGCACAGGACCGCTGTCGTGATTCTAGGCTTCTTCTGTTCCGCAGTGGTTATCTCACTTGCCTACAACCTGTTTGAGAGCGTCGGGAGACTGGGCGCTTTCACTTTCGCCTTTGTTGGCATTGTAACTTACACTCTGACTCGATCTGACAGGAGAGAGGAATCCAGTATCTTCCTCTCTGTAGTAGTCGGATTCCATCTAGCAGTATCTCATGCTGCAAACTCGGTTCTGAACTCATCCGAATGGGCAGGTTCGGCACCTGACCTTATTGATGCTGAGAGGGCTGCTATAGCATCGGTCTTCTTCGCGTTCTGGGCGACATCCATAGTCGCAGGTATTATTGTCACTGCTCTGATGAGGAGCAGGTTGGATTCACCCGGGTCTGGAACCTTAGGAACTCATCTGTCTGCTTCCAACAGGGTCCTCATGGCCACACTTTTGGCTATACTATTGGTGCAGACCATCCCGCTAGTTTGGTTGGGGCAACTATCTGGAGTACAAGAGTTCGCAGATCATAAGTATCTGGGTTCGATTTGGGCGTTCTTCACTACTGCTGTAGTACTCTTCGCCGCCTTCTGTCACTGTGAGAGATGGCATATGATTGGCGCTCTGGTTTCTGTGAATTGGTTACTCTACACTGCAGGACATCTGCAAGAGATTGGAAACGAGTTCCCTAGCTTCCTCTCTGGCGAGGACACCATGAGTACGTTCTCATGGTTCTTCATCGGTTTCTGGCTGAACGTAGCTACAATCATGGTTGCATCGCGTGGCTACTTCGGTGATGTATCTCCTCGACACGAACCGAGCCAGACACGAATCTGGTGGCAGAACAATTCCTACTCCATCATGGTAGCACTCGCGATTTTCGTCGCATTCGCAGTCAGAACTGGCTGGAACGTTCTGCCGGCGATGAACGCCTCGGCTACGGGCCTGTGGGATATGACCGGGGGTTCGGACCCGTGGTACATGAAGCGAGTAGTCGATTACATCGTTGCGGAGAGAAGCCACTACATCTTCGATCATGATAGAGCCTATCCGATGGGGGCCATCAATCCCCGTCCACCACTCTTCTCGTGGTCACTCGCTCTAGGTGGACTCGGTCTATCTTGGCTGCTGGAGATGCCTGCAGATCAGGCTACTTGGTGGAGCGTCGCTGCCATGCCAGCCATCTTCGGCTCTCTGATTGTTCTCCCACTCGCTGCAATCGCAAGGAACATCCACAGCAAGGGCGCCGGAATCCTGACTGCTTGGCTGATAGCCCTCATGCCAGGACATATCTCGCATGCTACATTCGGGCTTGCCGACCACGACTCGTTCGCTCTGCTTTTCCTTTCCATGGCATTCTACTACTGGGTCAGAGCAATAGAAAATCTGGGCACAGAGAGGATGTTCCAAAATCCGAGCTCAAGTCCGCTGTATCTTGTCGCAGGAATCAGAGAGGCTTGGCATAGGAATCCACTAACTATGTCTTACGCGACCATGTCCGGAATCTCATTCTCTACTGTGGCACTTGGATGGAAGGGATTCGTTTACGGCCCGGGGATTCTGTTTCTGGCCTTCTCAGGACAGATAGTCCTCAATATGTTCCGCAGGAGGGACAGTTTGCCTCTCACAGCCGCCGCTCTACAGATGCTCCTAACTTGCTTTTTCATCCCATTACCATTCTACATGTGGCCCGGGCTGAACCTCGTGTTCGACCCCAGTGGATTCCAGCCGATGTTCTACATCATCGGATTCACACTAGCTCTAGGATGGGTCGCATCATCGTACAGGGACAAGCCATGGCTACTGGTTCTAGGAACTGGAGGTTTGATGATTGGAGGTATACTGGCGATTCTTTATGTCCTACAGGAATTGGAGATCTATAACGGATGGGACATTCTCTTCACTGGAGGCTTCTACTTCTCGAAGAACAAGATCTTTGGTACCATCGGTGAGGCTCAGGCTCCAAGCAGAGGAATTCTGTTCGCATCATATGGGCCAGTGGTAGCACTGATTGCGGTAGGTTGTGCTTTCGTCTTGATGTGGAGAGGAGCTCGCAGGGAGCGCCAGAGCCATCTACTGCTGGGCCTCTGGGTTATTATCGCCACCTACATGGCATGGTCCGCTGGCAGATTCATATTCAACGCGACTCCCGCAATGGCAGTTGTAGGTGGAATAGGCCTAGCCATGCTCTGGCAAGGTGCAGACTTCACTTCCTTCGTTAAGGAATGGCGTCGATCGGGCATTGGTACTCCTAGAACCAGATTCAGGTCAGTTTGGCCAGCCACCAAGCGTAATCCGGCCATTCCAGCGATTCTTGTGATTCTGATGATGGTGGCATCGCAACACGCCACATACGGAATAGACTCGGGCATTCCCAGAGGTGAGGCATCTGCTTCTGACGTCGATCAGACAATCCACGACATAGCCCCGGACTTCCTCCGAGCGGAACTTCTTGGACTCTCAGTACTGAAGAGCGAGGGTTACAACCCAGACTCTCAGATGTGGTACATGGGCACTTTCGGACCTGGATTCAATAGCGGCTCTTGGAATCTAGCTTACGAATGGCTCTCAGAACAGGATTCTGATATGAGTTTCAGCGAGAGACCAGCCTTCGTATCTTGGTGGGACTATGGATTCCAAGCTTTGGCCCAAGGTCAACATCCTACAGTGGCTGACAACTTCCAGTCCGGAATCCCTCACAGCGGAGGGATGCTTCTTTCAAATAGCCAAGAAGACACCCTGTCTCTGTTCATTACAACATTAGCCCAAGGCGACCGACGCTACAACGACGGAGAAGGATTCACGGATGACTTCAGAGCTGTTCTCGCTCAGCACATGTCAGAAGAGCAGCTTGTAGAGTATGACAGCATACTATCAATCGGAGTCAATGATGAGGACTTCGTAATTAATCGAGCTATGGCAATCGTGGCTACAGACGAACACACCGAACTACTGCGAGGGTACACTATCGACGAGGATGGACTTCCCATGTCCAATGAAATGTGGAAGGTCCTTATTGGCGGTAATCAGATGGGTAACTCCACAGACAATGAAACAGAGGCTCTGGAGTTATACAACGCAACCAGACTGAATAATGCCCAGTTCAAAATGGATACCACGCACTACTTGATTGGTGGCTACAGGTACACAAGTGACCTAATCGAGGACTTCAATGACGTTTCCACTGGACTACACAGGACTAATGCAAAACTCGCTTTGAGCCGTGCATTCCTCTCCACCGCCTTCGACATGGATGAGTTGTCAGGTATCTATCATGACATCACCGGTCTAGAATACGAGGTCCAAGATTACCAAGGTACATTGGGCGAGACAGTAAGTCGAAACAACGACATCAGATATTTCGCAATCGACAACAGACTCTACCCCTTAGGTGGAGCATATTATGGAGACTACCAATATCACCGTGGTCAGACCACCGGAATCTTCCACGCACCTACAGGCCTTTCAGGTCTCGATTTGGACGACTATATCACCTCAGTCTACGAGACTCAGAGAGGAGATGGTCCAATCATACCAAGAACCGCTGCAGAGTACGAGCAGGAATATCTGAATGATATTATCCGTCAAAGTTCTGGAGCATCATCTGACTCGAATGAAATCATCAGGATGGTCGACATCGACTATCAGCAGCAGGCTGCCTTCTTCGAGACCATGGTTGCAAGATTCTACGTTGGCTACTCGACATCCATGCTGGGATTGCCGGGCGATGCAGAGCAACCCGCTCCTCACTTCTACATGTCTGGGACGCCCGGTTCCTACTTGGAGAATGCATATCCTCTTCCAGGGGCAATGATGAATCACTTCGTTCTAGCCAACTGGTATGACGACGAGCGCTGCGAATTACTGGAAGATGGCAGTAAGGTAGACGAGGATTGTAACGATCCCACAATAGGTTCTGCAAATACACAAGTCAAGATCATGAAGTACTACAGCGGTGCGACCTTGGAGGGCACTGTCGAGCTTGAAGGATCCGGACCTATACCCAACGCGCGAATCCTGATTGAGCGCGATGCTTTCAGCGGCGAAGAGGAAGCCGATGCCAACGGACATGTGGTCGACGCCGATGACAGGACTTACTGGATTCCGATTGGATATGCCGATGCTGACGAGAACGGACGCTTCTCATTCACAGTACCAGCAGGCAAGATTCGTGTCTCCGCGTTTATCGGAGAAACGAATCTAGATGCAGCTAGGTCTTCGATGATGGCCGGCGATGTCGGACAATCACTGAGTGACATATTCGAAGAAACTTCCAATGGCCGAATGGTGAATCCGATTACCGGGATTCTAGCCAATGTATCCGGCGCAACGTGGCTGTCTGAAACCATCGTCAACGTCTCAGGTGAGGCAGGACATAGTAATGGAGAGCAAACGGTGTTTGGGAACATCTCCGTGGAGCCATCCCACGCTACTGGGTTGCTGGTTTGGTCGGGAGCCGAATTCTTCGACCAAGAGCCATTGACTGATGTAACGGTAGAGATTACACCTTCATCAGAACATGTCCAAATGGAACCATACACGGCCACTACTTCAAGTGGAATCGTCGAAGGTCGTGACTTGGCCTTCGGGGGAATCGGTGAAGTCACATTCACCGGCGAAGGCTCACTGGTTTCACAAGGAGTAGTCACAATCACCGACTTCACAGGTAATCACACCCAAACGATTTCTCATAATCACAGCCTGACTGGAGATGGCCTGTTCTCGGGCAGCGGAACTCTTTCAGGAACTTTGCATGACGATGTGGAAATAGGGGAATGCGCTACCAGTATCATCTCAATAGAGATTCAAGATGGAGGGAGCGGATACTCTACCTCTACCAACGTTTCCATAGAAGGAGGCAGCGGCTCCGGCGCAACTGCAATACCATTCCTGTTGGAAGAGCGAGTTTCCGCGATTCAAATCACCGATGGCGGTACCGGCTATCACGTCGATGATACTGACAACATTACGATTTCAATCGAAGATTCTTCTGGCACTGGGGCTTCGGCCGTGGTAACAGAAATAGGTAATTCAATTCCGAAGAACTCCTCCGTTTGCATGCTGCCGGGAGGGGACTATCTACTCTCGGGAAGCTTGAATGCAACCGGACGATTCACTTCAGATGGGTCTTCATCATTCATTCGCAGTCTGAGTCATGCTACCCTCGTCGGATCTGGAACTTTCGAAGTAGACACCTCAGAGGAATTGGAGAGCTACGGGACCATTAACGGGACCTTCTCTAACGTTGAGGGAGAAGGAATCTTCAGCGGACCGATGGTCCAATCTGGAACTTTCCACTTCGTAGATGTAGTACCCGGAGAATACGATATCGCAGTTATTTTCGACGACGAAACCAGAGTCGATTTGGAAGAGACATTCATCATCCCGTTAATTGGGAATCCCGAGGTTACCACTGTACGTATTTCCGGTGGCTCAATCAGCGGTTATCTCGTAAATTCGACTGGCTCGCCGATAAATGAATCCATCGCCCTGCTCAAAGAAGGCGCGACTCCAGCCGATGCCTCAGAGATTTGCGGTGAGTCAGATTCGACTTCGTGCCTATTGATTCCTGATGCCGATGGATTCTTCGAGTTCGGACCAATCATCCCAGGTAATTACACCGCTCAGACTGATATCGATGGAGATGGATTCCCTGAGTTATCTGAGGACTACGTCTTCGAACCTGCATTGGACCTTTCGGTCGAGTTCCCCTCGCCCGTTCCAGATAAGTCAGACCTGACCTTCACACTGGTCGAGAATGGAAATGAAGTGAGGAATCTGAACCTATCCATGCGACTAAAGAACGGTACAGGAGAGCCCGCAATCGTAGAATTCGATAATCAATCTGGCCACTATCTGGCTGAGCTTGCTCACGGAATTTGGATTCTGAATTACACCCTTTCCGACGAAATGCAACTCTGGGAGCAGATTGAGGTCGGCGAGGAAGACATCAGTGCTGAGTACGAGTTTGAAGTCAGTATTCGAATAAGCGGTACGGCATACTATGAGGAGAACCTAGAGGCCCAAGAGGGGCCAGATGAGGAGAAGGTGCTGGACCACGTCCCAGTCGAATTCCACTGGGATGGATTCAGTGCGGTGACAGAAACGGATGGGAGTGGGAGATTCTCGGTAGTATTGCCAGAAGACTCCGTAGTCGATGCCACAGTTCAGCTTGCCGGAGCGATGTTGAATCTGGTAAACGGCACTAGGTTCACAGTAACTTCAGACGGGCCCAGCATAGATGGGGAGTTGAAAGACAACCTGACCCTGTTGGCCACTCCGGGCTACTCTGTTACAGGAGTCGTTAGCATTAATCGAGCCGAAAATCCTCTGCAATCGACCTATGGAGGATGGCAGCCAATCGTGGTGGTAGCTGACAACTCTGATACCGAAGTACGCTGGCATGCGGATGTAATGGAGGATGGACATTTCCAAATGGCCTTGCCTGGAGGCAATTGGACATTCGACCTCGATGCAGAATGGATTGATTCCACTAGCACTGAACTGTATGTGGATGGGAAGAATGACTCAGTCGAAGTTTTCGCCAAACCAATCAACAGCACCGTATCTGTGGCTCTATTCATGGATCACAGCGGCGACAATAATGTAACTAATGGAACCGCAGTAAACTACCCATTCAACATAGTTGATGCATTCAACAACTCCAGAGTGGTCTACAAGGTGGGTGCAGATGGAATTGAGTGGACTGAAGATGGTCTTGCCGAAATCTCTCTTGAACCAGGATTTTACCGTATCGACGTCTCTACATCCGACCCCGAGGAGGATCTATTCGGCACTAGGATAATGACAGGAAATACACGATTCGACGTAGGTCTACTCGGAGGAGACATAGACAGATTCCTAGGCTTTGATCCAGAGTGGAGAGTCAATATCACCTTCACCAATGAGAGCGGAGGAATCCTATCCGGACATCAAGTTAAGTTGATGAACAAGGAAACAGGTTGGGTAATATCCCATGATACCGATGATCATGGGGTTCTGAATGCACACATTCCGGAGGGAGAATGGATAATTTCAATCCCTCCGTTTGAAACCGCACAAGGCGTCTGGGAGATTCTTAGAGAACTCATCATCTCCTCTTCAGACACTGCAGCGAATGACGTCTCACTGTCTACCTCTCAAGTCGCCGAATTTGAACTGTCCCTGTCTGAGGACTACTCCGGCGAATCGCTTGATGGAGTCTCAGTATCCCTTGAATCGCTAGAAGGCTTGGGGTCAATACAAATCAATCCCACAGATGCATCTGGTTCGGCCACTGAAACCATTGCTCCAGGTAATTGGCAGGTTTCACTCAATACTACTGAGAGCGGCCAGAGATGGATTATCGAATCCGAGAACTACACGTTCACAGCCTCATCAGGAGATAACCCGCGAATGAATCTTACAGCCAGTAAATATGTGGAATTGAGCGGTACTGTATTCTGGGACTTCGATGACGACAACTCTTCCGATGTTGGAGAGGGCATTGTCAACTCATCAATTGAATTGATTGGTCAAGAATACAACATATCGATTCTCTCGGATAGCAGCGGATATTGGTCGACTTACGTACCCGCAGGCACATACTGGGCTGTCGAGATTTCATCCGACGGTTTCTCTACTCAGAATTATTCTGTCAGTGTTTCCGGAGGCCCCAATTCAGTCGACACAGAAATGTCGGCTTTACCAGTGCCTGTCCAGGGCTCGGTCTCATACATCGATTCAGAGCAGTTATCATCTATTTCCGAAGGAGTCAATCTCGAATTGATTCCCGTCGAGGGACTGGTCCGAGGGAAGATTATTCCAGACAAGGAGATCTCTGATGGCTCTTGGACTGGCAACTGGTCAGCCCAGGTTGAACCAGGGAACTGGATACTTAGGGTCACTTACGAGGACGGCAATCTGATAGCTATGGGACTGGTAGAAGCTGAGGTAGTGGTCGGAGGTACTCTCAATCTGGAGATGACTGAGGGCGGCTGGTTCAGGATGGAAACCGAATGGCTGGACTATGAGGGAATCTCAAGGACTCTCGCAGATACAGATTTGGTCGACGCCGATATGGTCGATGAACCGAATCTGATTATCAACACCGGTGCTGGCATGGAATGGGTGCAGCAGGTCAACCAAGACGGCTTCATCGAGATGCTGATGATTCCCGGTACAATCGATGCTTCAAGCGATTTCGAAGTCCTACAACGAAACCTGACCATGTCCTATACTGGTGGACAAGGAGTCACGATTAGTCCCGGTCAGGAGGCTCCTCCTGTCACTCTCACACACGTAAGAATTACGAACCACGACGTTGCAGTAACTACCACCAACATATCGGGCGGAGATCCCGATTTCGAGGGACAATATTCTCTTAGC